>Ga0164292_10002491_pt1 | contig 15024 bp, 13 predicted proteins | sample GEODES117metaG_FD_111486 | JGI IMG/M metagenome (GOLD analysis project Ga0164292, IMG submission 111486) | Eutrophic lake water microbial communities from Lake Mendota, Wisconsin, USA - GEODES117 metaG | ecosystem: Environmental > Aquatic > Freshwater > Lake | place: USA: Lake Mendota... | reverse complement strand
GGTGGCCAACGACAACTCGGTCTTCATCGACCGTTCGATCAAGAACGTCTACAAGACCATCGCCGAGGCGGTGGTGCTGGTGGCCCTGGTGATCTTCGTTTTCCTGCGAACGTTCCGGGCCTCGCTCATTCCCATCGTCACCATTCCAGTGAGCCTGGTTGGCACCTTTGCCCTGATGGCGATGGCGGGATTTTCGATCAACACCCTGACCTTGCTCGCGTTGGTGCTGGCCATCGGTCTGGTGGTCGACGATGCCATCGTGATGCTGGAGAACATCTACCGCCACATTGAGGAGGGGATGGATCCGTTTTCAGCGGGCATCAAGGGCGCGCGTGAAATTGGCTTCGCGGTGATCACCATGACGGCCACGCTGGTGGCGGTGTACGCACCGCTGGCCTTCACGCCGGGGCGCACCGGGCGGCTGTTCATTGAATTCGCGCTGGCCCTGGCCGGCGCCGTGGTGGTCTCGGGCTTTGTGGCTTTGACGCTCACGCCCATGATGTCGAGCAAGCTGCTGCGTCACAACCCCAAGCCCAACTGGTTCGATCGGGGGATGGAGCGCATCCTCAACTCGATCGCGGGCGGCTACGGGCGTGTGCTGCGCTGGCTGGTGACCGCGCGGGCCCGCCCCGCCGAAGGGGCTGCCTGGGTCACCCGCGCCGGCGCCTGGTTTGTGCAGGCGCGCTGGATCGTGGTCGGGGTGATGGTCCTGAGTGCCGTCGGCATCGCCTGGGTGTTTCCCTCGATGAAGTCGGAGTTGGCGCCGCTGGAGGACCGCGGCGTGATTTTGGCCAACATCAATGCGCCCGACGGCTCGACCCTGGCCTACACCAACCGCTATGCCCAGGCCATTGAGGCGATGGGGCAAAAGTACCCTGAGTTCGACCGTATTTTTGCCAACATCGGCAACCCCACAGTGGCCCAGGGTTCGGTCTTTTACCGGGCCGTCGATTGGGACGACCGCCAGCGCACCACACTGGAAATCGCCCGCGAGTTGCAGCCACGCTTTGCCTCGCTGCCGGGCGTCAGCGCCTTCCCGATCACGCCGCCGTCGCTCGGTCAGGGCTTTCGCGAGCGTCCGCTGAGCTTCGTGATTCAGACCTCGGCCAGCTACCAGCAACTCAACCAGGTCACGCGCCAGATGCTCGACGAGATCGCCAAAAACCCAGGCATCGTGGCGCCCGACGTGGACCTGCGCCTGAACAAGCCGGAGCTGCGCATCGAGGTCGATCGCGATCGCGCGGCCGATCTCGGGGTGGGCATCGATGCGGTGGCCCGCGCGATCGAAACCCTGCTGGGCGGTCGCAATGTGACGCGCTACAAGCGCGACGCCGATCAGTACGATGTGATCGTGCAAACCCAGGCCTCGGGGCGCAACACGCCTGATGACATTGACCGCATTTATGTGCGGGGACGCAATGAGGCCATGATCCCGCTTTCGGCTTTGGTGAAGGTGCGTGAAACCGTCTCGCCGCGTGAGCTCAATCACTTTGGCCAACGTCGTTCGGTCACGATCACGGCCAACCTGGCGCCCGATTACTCGCTCGGTGAGGCACTCAAATTCATGGACGCGACGGCGGCCAAGGTGCTCAAGACCGGCTACAGCACCGACCTGAGCGGAACCTCGCGCGAGTTCCGCAATTCGCAAGGGGCGCTGGCCATCGTCTTTATCTTGGCCCTGGTCTTCATCTTCTTGGTGCTGGCTGCGCAGTTTGAGAGCTTTGTCGATCCGCTGGTGATCATGCTGTCAGTGCCGCTTTCCATGATTGGCGCCTTGCTCGCGCTCAAATGGTCCGGGGGATCGCTCAATGTGTATTCGCAGATCGGTCTGATCACGCTTGTCGGTTTGATCACCAAACACGGCATCTTGATTGTCGAGTTCACCAACCAGCTGCGCATCCAGGGCATGGAGATGACCGACGCGCTGATTCAGGCGGCCACGCAGCGGCTGCGCCCGATCATGATGACGACTGGTGCCATGGTGCTCGGTGCCGTGCCGCTGGCGCTGGCCACCGGCGCGGGCGCCGAGAGCCGCATCCAGATCGGTTGGGTCATCGTGGGCGGCATGAGCCTGGGCACGGTGCTGACCATTTTTGTGGTGCCCACCATGTACTCGCTGTTTGCCCGCCAGTCGATCCCGGGCGCTGACACCCGCGAGGTTCGCGAGCAGGCGGCGCCCCATGCGCACGACGAGCTGATCGCCAAGTGATGTCTTATTGATCGATTGGAGTCCTCAATGCCCAAAGCCTACTGGATCAGCGCCTACCAGGCCATACACGATGATGCGGCCTTGCAGGCTTACGCCAAGCTCGCGGGGCCTGCCCTGCAAGCTGCTGGGGGTCGGGCCTTGGCGCGCGGCATGCCCGCTGCTGTCAAAGAGCAGGGAAGGGCCATGCGCACGGTCATCTTCGAATTCGACAGTCTGCAGGCCGCTCTGGCGGCCTACGAAAGTGCTGCTTACAAAGAAGCGTTGGCGGCATTGGGCGCGAATGCGGCTGTGCGGGACATCCGCATCATCGAAGGCCTGTGATGATAGCGGCTAGATTACGCCGCTGAACATCATCACGTCGACGTCCTGGCCCTGAGCCACCGGCCCCTGCGCATGGTGCAGGACGATCAGGCCGTTGGCCCTGTCCATGGAGCTGAGCACGCCCGAGCCCTGGTCGCCTGTGGTGCGCACCTGCAGATGGCCTTGGTTATCGGTTTCGACCCATCCGCGCTGGTACTCGGTGCGTCCCGGTTTTTTCCGCAGGCTCTGCACGCTGCGGGCCTTGAGAAGGGGTGGCGGCGCGTCGGTGCAGCCCATCATTTGCAGCAAGGCGGGCCGCACGAAGGCCAGGAAGGTGACCATCACGGCGACGGGATTGCCGGGCAGGCCAAACATGACTGTGCTGCGTTGTGCAGCCTTGATGCGCCCCACCGCCATCGGTCGTCCAGGCCGCATGGCCACGCGCCAGAACACCACATCGCCGAGCTCGCGCATCATGGCCTTGGTGTGATCGGCCTCGCCGACGCTGACCCCGCCCGAGCTGATGATGGCGTCGGCCTCGCGCGCTGCTCGGGCAAAGGTGGCGCGCAGCTGCGCCGGGTCGTCGGCAATCAGCCCCAGATCGATGACTTCGCAACCCAGACCCTGCAGCAGACCGATCAGGGTATAGCGGTTGCTGTCGTAGACCGCGCCCTCCCGTGGCGTCTGGCCCGGCAAGAGGATCTCGTCGCCGGTGGAAAAGCAGGCCACTTTGAGCCGCCGGTAAACGCGCAGCGTGCTCAGGCCGAGCGAGGCGGCAAGGCCCAGCTGAGTAGGCGTGAGCCTTTGCCCGCGCCTTAGGGCCGCCTGGCCGCACTTGAGGTCCTCGCCCCGCAGGCGGCGGTTGTCGCCCAGGCGCAGCAGGTTTGGCGGCACGGTCACCTTCAGCCCGTCGGGACTGAGCTGGGCCAATTCCTGCGGCAGAACCGTGTCGAGCCCGGTGGGCATGACGGCCCCGGTCATGATCTTGGCGCACTCCCCCGGGCCGACGGTGGCCTGTGAGGACCGTCCGGCCCAGGCGGTGGCGACCACGCGCAGGCTCAAAGGCTGGTTCGGATCGAGCTGCGAGCCTGCAAAGGCATAGCCGTCCATCGCCGAGTTGTCGTGCGGTGGCACATCGATCGGGCAGACCAGGTCACCCGCGAGGATGCGGTTCAGGCCCTCGAGCAGGCTGACGTCCTCTGCGCCGTCGATCGGGCTGACGAGCTCGCGCAAAAAAGCCTGCACCTGGGCCACCGGCAGCGACTGCGGGTCGTAGCCTTGCAACTGAGCGGCAATTTCTTGTAGCGTTTTCATGAACGCTCCAGTTGCCTGAGCTGCTCGAGGGTGTTGGCGTTGAAGAAGGCGCGTGGATCGTCGTGCGGGCGGTCGAAGACCACCCGAGCGGCGCGTTCGGTGGCGGTCCAGGCGTCGATCTTGCGGCCCCCGCCAGCGATAAAGGCGCGCAGACTTTCGCGCTGGGTTGCCTTGATGAGGCAAAAGACCGGTTGATTGCGCACCTGGGCGTCTTCTTCGATCGCCGCTGCCATGGCCAGATCGCAGCCCTGGCTGTCGAGGGCTTGGGCCAGCCTTTGGACCAGATCGGTGGGAAACAGCGGCGTGTCGCAGGCCACCGTGCACAGGTAGGGCGTCTGGCAGTGTTCGAGGCCGGCCAGAAAGCCGGCCAGAGGGCCGGCAAATTCGCCTGCATCGGCGCTGTCGGGCCAGACCGGCGCCCCCCAGGCCGCGTACTGCGGCAAATGCCGGTTGGCGTTGAGCGCAGTCGTGCCCACTTGCGCTGCCAGCCTGCTCAGGCAGTGGCGCGCCAGCGGCTGGCCTCTAAAGGGCTGCAAGCCTTTGTCGAGCCCGCCCATGCGCAAGCCGCGCCCGCCGGCCAGCACCAGGCCTGTGATGTCGCGGGCCGATGGCATTTAGCCTCCGATGTAGCTCATTTCCACCCGGCGCTCGCCGGCTGCAGCCGACGCGCTGGCGCGCAGTTGGGAATATTGGTCACTGCGCTGCTGCCAGATCAGGCCAATGGCCCCTGCAATCTGCTCGTCGCTGTAGGCGCCTCGCAGTAGTGCGCGCAGATCGTGTCCCTGGCTGGCAAAGAGGCACAGGAAGAGCTTGCCCTCGGTCGACAGCCGAGCCCGGTTGCAACTGCCGCAAAAAGCCTGGGTCACGCTGCTGATCACCCCGATCTCGCCTTGCCCGTCGGCGTAGCGCCAGCGCTGGGCCGTCTCGCCCGGCTGGGTGGCCTCAAGCGGCTGCAGCGCGTGGTGCGCAGCGATGCGCTCAATGACTTGCGCAGATGGAAGAACCTCGTCCATGCGCCAGCCGTTGGTCGCGCCCACGTCCATGTATTCGATAAAGCGCAGCACGCTGCCCGTGCCGCGGAAATGGCGGGCCATGGGCACGATCTCGTGCTCGTTGGTCCCGCGCTTGACCACCATATTGATTTTCAGGGGGGCAAGTCCCACGCTTTGTGCCACCTCGATGCCGTGCAGTACATCGGCCACGGGGAAGTCCACATCGTTCATGCGCCGAAAGACGGCATCGTCCAGGCCGTCCAGGCTCACGGTTACCCGCCGCAGGCCGGCGTCCTTGAGGGCTTGGGCTTTCTTGGCCAGCAGCGAGCCATTGGTGGTCAGCGTGATGTCGAGCAGTTGGCCATCGGGCGTGCGCAGCTCGGCCAGCATGCCGATCAGCACTTCGATGTTCTTGCGCAGCAGCGGCTCGCCGCCGGTCAGACGGATTTTGCGCACGCCGTGCGCGACGAAGAGCCGGGCCAGTCGCGTGATTTCCTCGAAGCTCAGGAGCGAGCTCTGCGGCAAAAAGGCATAGTCCTTGTCGAAGACCTCGCGCGGCATGCAGTAGCTGCAGCGGAAATTGCAGCGGTCGGTCACGCTGATGCGCAAGTCGTGCAATGGCCTGTTGAGGCGGTCAGCGACATGCCCCGTTGGCGCCGATTGATGGGCGGGGATGGGCGGCATCTGGCCGGCGTAGCGAAGGTCGGCGATGGCAATGCGCCGGCTCGGTGTGGGATCACTCATGGCAGGGTCTGATTTTGCCCCAGGCCAAGGCCTGTTCGCCACTGGACTCAAACGCAGCGGGCGCCATCGACTTCGATGCACACACCCGAGATGAAAGCCGCCTCATCACTGGCCAAAAACAGGGCGGCGTTGGCAACATCCAGGGCGGTGGAGAAGCGCCCCAACGGTATGGTGGCGCGAAAGCGGGCCAGCCGCTCTTCGGTTAACTCGCCGCCTGCAAACAGCTCACCCATGCCCGTGGTCGGGTTCATCACGGGGTTGAGACAATTGACGCGGATATTGTCCGGGCCCAGCTCGGCCGCCAAGGACTTGCTGGTGACGATGGCCGCTCCTTTGGAGCCGTTGTACCAGGTCAGACCAGGGCGGGGGCGCACTCCAGCGGTGGAGGCGATGTTGATGAAGCTGCCGCCTCCCTGCGCGCGGAAGATGGGCACAGCATGCAGGCAGCTCAGGTAGATGCTCTTGACGTTGACGGCGTAGCAGCGATCAAACTCTTCTTCGCTCACGTTGAGCGCGCTCTGGTTGCGGTGGGTCCAGCCAGCGTTGTTGACCATTACATCGAGGCGGCCAAACTGCTGCACCGCTGTATCGACGAGTCGCTTCATCTCCTCGTTGCGGGTGACGTCTGCCTTGACGAAACAGGCGCGGCCCCCGGCCGCGTTGATTTCGTCACAGACCCGCTGCCCGCCTGTGGGCACCAAGTCGTTGACGACGATCGCGGCGCCTTCTTCAGCCAGCCGCTTGGCGATGCCCTCGCCGATGCCGCTGCCCGCGCCGGTGACGATGATGGATTTATTCTTTAGTCTCATGGTGTGAAGTTCGCAGGCTTTGAATATGAGGGTCAGCGTGAGGGCGCAGGAGAAGGCCCAATCACCGGGGCAGGCGAAGGAGCGATTGCCGGCGCAGGGGAGGGGCCAACGGCCGGCGCAGGCGAGGGCCCGATGGCGGGTGCGGGCGATGGCCCGATGGCCGCCTCGGGTGAGGGCGATGGGCCCACGCCCACAGCCGACGGCGCCGGCGCGCCCGTTACAGATGGACTGCTCGCCGGCTCGGGGGTCACGACCGGTGGCTTGGCATACACCGCATCGCGCAGGGCCAGGGAAATGCTGGGGACGTAGGTGATGACCATCAGGCAGCCGATGATCACCAACACAAAGGGCAGCAGGTGGCCAACGATTCGGTCTAAGGATATCTTGGCTACCGTACACGCGGCAAACAGGTTGACGCCAAAAGGCGGCGTGATCATGCCCAGGGCCAGGTTGACCACCATGATGATGCCAAAGTGCACGGGATCGATTCCAAAGTGCATGGCCACCGGCACCAAGATGGGAGCTAGCACGATGATGGCTGCCGAGGTCTCAATGAACATGCCGATGACGAAAAGCGCCGCGTTCACACCCAAAAGAAACAAGCCTGGCGACTGGAGGATTTCCTTGAGCCACTGACCGATTGCATCGGGCACGCCCGCGCGGGTGATCAGGAAGGCAAACAGTCCTGCGTTGGCGATGATGAACATGATCACCGCGCTGGAGACGACCGATTTGCGCAGCACTGCCATAAGGTCGGCCCAGCGCAATTCGCGGTGGATGAACAGGCCGATGATCAGGGCGTAGAACACCGCCACCACGGAAGCCTCGGTGGGTGTGAACACCCCGCCGTATATGCCGCCCAGAATGATGACTGGCATCAGCAGCGCCCAGCCGGCGCTGAAGGTGGCGCGCCCCACGGACAGCCTTCCCTGGCCGTCGTTTTTGCCCCAACCCTTGTAGCGGCAGTACAGGTGAACGAACAGCATCAGCGCAGCGCCGATCAGGATGCCGGGGCCAAAACCTGCGATGAACAATTCGCCAATCGAGACCTCGGCGGCCACGCCGAAGAGGATCATGGGGATAGACGGCGGGATGATGACGCCGAGCTCGGCCGAGGTTGCTTGCAGCGACGCCGCGTAGCCCGTGGGATAGCCATGGCGGATCAGCGCCGGTATCAGGATGGAGCCAATGGCGAAGGTGGTGGCCACTGAAGAGCCCGACACCGCCGCAAAAATCATGCAGGTCAGCACGCAGGTCATGGGCAAGCCGCCTTGCACGCCGCCGACCAGTGATTTGGCAAATTCGACCAGGCGGCGGGAGATGCCACCGGTCTCCATCAGGTTGCCCGCCAGGATGAAGAACGGGATCGCCAGCAGCGGAAACTTGTCGATCGCGCTGAACATCTCTTTGGGCACCAAGATGAGCTTGCTGCTGTCAAACAGCATCAGGCCCAGCACGGCGGAGCCGCCGATTGAGATGGCGATCGAAATGCTGAAGGCAAAGCACAGCAGCATGGTGATCAGGAGGGTCAATGACATAGGGTGGCCCTGCGCTCTGGTATCGGTGTTTTGAGCCTGTTGCGCTCTTACTGCGCGTTTTCGAGTTCTTCGGCGCGCGGCTCGAGGTGGTTGGCCACAACGGCCAGCAGGCCCAGTAGCGCGCCAGCAGGCAAGGCACCGTAGGCCCAAGCCATGGACAGATCCATGCTGGCAAAGGTTTGAAAGCGCACGCGGGTGACCAACTGAATGCCGAAATACAGCACCACGGCCAGAAAGCTCAGATTAAAAAGGGTGATGACCCAGCGTACGGTTTGCTTCCAGCGTCCGCGTGAAAGACGGATCATGAGGTCGACTGACACCAGCGCGCCCTGGCGCAGCGCGGCCACTGTGCCCAGCATGACCATCCAGATCAAGAGGCGACGCATCGCCTCCTCGGTCCAGGTCGACGGCTGCTCAAAGACAAAGCGGGACACCACCTGCCAAAGCCCCAGCACACTGATCACAGCCAGCAGGGCGCAGGCGGCGTGCAGGCTCAGACCGGTGGTGTAGCGATCAATGCGAAGGATGAGATTTTTCATCGCCTGTGCGTCCAGAGTGTTCAACGCAATGCGCAAGCAGGGTGTGGCCGTTCCGACGGCCGCACCCTGCCCGAGACGGTCTTAGCGAACCGCCTGGATCGCCGCGATCTTGGCGGCCGTGAACTCCTTGGCGTATTCCTGGTAGGCCGGAGTTACTGCCCTGCGAAAGCTCTCGCCGTTGACTTGCCGGATGACCTGCATGCCGTCTTTCTCGAGTTGTGCAATGCCATTGTTCTCGTCGTCATTGACGCGCTTGCGCTGCGCAGCAGCGCCTTTCTTGCCCGCTTCCAGGAAGACGTTCTTGTCGGCGGCCGACAGCTTGTTCCAGACCGCTGGCGAGAGAATGATGACAGCGGGGGAGTAGACGTGGCCGGTGAGCGAGAGGTGTTTTTGCACCTGCGAGAACTTGGAGGCCAAGATCACCGGGATCGGATTTTCCTGACCGTCGACCGTGCCTTGCTGCAAGGCGGTAAACAGCTCGGGGAAGGGCATGGGCGTGGGCAGGATGCCAAACGTCTTGTAGCCGTCCATGTGCACCTTGTTTTCCATGGTGCGCATTTTCAGGCCTTTGGCGTCCTCAGCGCTGCGGATCGGACGCTTGCTGTTGGTCATGTGCCGAAAGCCGTTCTCAGCCCAGGCCAGGCCGATCAAGCCCTTGGCTTGCATGTTTTTAAGCAAATCTTGACCGATCGGTCCGTCCATCACCTTGCGGGCATGGTCGTAGTCGCGAAACAGGAAGGGGATGTCGACAATCTTGACCTCGGGCACGAAGTTGCCCAGCGGTCCGGTAGAGGTGTTGACCAGATCGAGCGTGCCCAGCTGGACCGCTTCGATCATCTCGCGCTCGCCGCCGAGCGCGCTTGACGGGAAGTGCTGGCATTTGTAGCGGCCTTGAGTGCCTTTTTCAATCTCCTCGCAAAACACGGTGGATCCGACCCCATAGTGCGAGTTGGTCGGAACAGCGTAGCCAATGCGCAGCGTGGTCTGCGCCTGCGCGCCCATCGCGGTCATCAGGGCGGCAACAGCCAGCGGCTTGAACAGAGAGGATAAAGTCATGGCGTGGTCTCCTTGGTTGAGGTCAATGAAAGGCCGCTGAGGGCCGGTTGGGGAAAAAACTCATCTGGTGGAACTTTGGGTGTATCGGCGCCACCAGCCCAGCCCCGCGCTCGTGCCGGCGCGCGGTCGGTATTCGCAGCCGATATAGCCAGCATAGCCCAGGGTTTCGAGCAGGTTGAACAGATAGGCGTAAGACACTTCTCCTTCATCGGGTTCGTGCCGCTCGGGCACGCTTGCGATTTGCAGGTGGCCGATGCCGTCAAAGTGGGTCTTGATGCGCGTGGCCAGGTCGCCCTCGACGATTTGGCAGTGGTACAGGTCCATCTGCACTTTGAGGTTGTTGCGCCCCACCTCGGCGATCACCTGGTGCGCATGGGCTTGGCGGTTGAGATGGTAGCCGGGCATGTCGCGCCGATTGATCGGCTCGATCATGACCGTGATGCCGTGCTCGCCCAGCCGGTCGCAGGCCAGCCGCAGGTTGTCGATGTAGGTGCGGTGCAGCAGTTGCAAGTCGCAGCCCGCAGGTTCGATTCCCGCCATGATGTGCAGATTCTTCACGCCGGTGGCCTGGGCATAGACCAAGGCGGTGTCGATGGTCTGCTTGAACTCCTTTCGGCGATCGTGCAGGCAGGACATGCCGCGCTCGCCGGCCGACCAGTTGCCCGGCGGCAGATTGAACAGAACCTGCTTGAGGCCATGGTCCTGCAGCCGCTTGGCGATGTCGTCGGGCGTGAACTCGTAAGGAAAGAGGTACTCGACTGCATCGAAGCCGTCAGCCGCCGCTGCGGCGAAGCGCTCCAGGAAGGGCACTTCGTTGTACATCATGGTCAGGTTGGCGGCAAAGCGCAGCATGTCTTTCTTTCTTACCAGGGTGTGCCAAAGGTCTGCTGCAATTGCTGCAGCTGCTCGGCCGTCAGCGGCTGGGGGCGGGGGTTGCACAGCAGCCACAGACGCGCGGTTTCCTCAAGTTCCTCGAGGATGGCCATGGCGTGCGCGGCGCTTTCGCCCCAGACGACCGGTCCGAGGCGGTCGAGCATCACGGCTCGGGGCGGCGTGCTGGCCGCGCGCAGCAACGGTCCAATGCGTTGGGCCACTTGCGAGTCGCCGGGGCGGTGGTAGGGCAGCCACGGCACCGGGCCGACCTTCATGACCTGGTAGGGCGTGATCGGCGGCAGGATCGCCTGTTCGCTCCAGACTCCTTGCAAGGTCAGCGCCACCAGGTGCGTGCTGTGGGTGTGAAGCACGCAGCGGGCCTGGGTGCCGGCATAAATGGAGCGATGCAGCGTCAGCGTCTTGCTGGCGCGCTGGCCGCCTAGCTGCTGGCCGTCTTCGTCTACCCAGGCCAGTTGTTCGGGATCCAGAAAGCCCAGACAGGCGTCCGTGGGGGTGATGAGGTAGCCGCGCTCGAGCCGCAGGCTGATGTTGCCTGCAGTGGAATGCACGAGTCCGCGCTCAAACAGTGAACGGCCGATCCGGCAGACCTCCTGGCGCAGGTGCTGCTGTTCGGCTGGGATGGTCAGGTTGCTCATGGTGACGGGTTCAGGCCTGCACGTCAGCGCACGCCAGTGCGGCGCTGAAGAAATCGGGTCCGCCGAAGTTGCCGGACTTCAGGGCCAGCCAGAGCGGCTCGTTCTTCCACCGCCCCTCGGTCCAGGGCACACCCGGGCAGATGCTTGCACCAATGCGAAGGCGCTCGATACCCAGCGCCTGGGTCACGGCGCCAGAGGTCTCGCCGCCGGCCACCACGAGCTTGCGCACGCCGGCCTCGACCAGGGCCTGAGCCAGCGCCGCCAGCGTGCGTTCGGTCAGATCACCGGCCTGCTGCACGCCCAACTGGCTTTGCGCAGCGCGCACGCTGTCGGCGTCAGCCGCGGCGTGAACCAGCACCGGCCCAAGATCAAGCAGGGCCAGCGCCTGTGATTTCAAGTGCTGCGCAGTTTGCCGGCCCTGCTCGATCGCCAGAGGGTCGACCTGCAGGCATGCGCGCCCGGAGGCTTTCCAGTGCGCGATTTGGGCTTGCGTGGCTTGCGAGCACGAGCCGCTGACGACCGCTGCGTGGCCAAGCACGGGCTGCAGCCGCGCAGCCTCGGACTTGGGCGTGAACCAGCCCCGGCGGGCGTAGGCCGGCCCGAGGCCCAGCGCCAGGCCCGAGCCGGCTGTCACCAATGGCAGGTCGGCACACGCCTCGGCCAGGTTCAGCAGGTGCTGGTTGTGGATCGCATCGGCCACGGCGATGCCCGTGCCCTGGCGCTGCAGCGCTTGCAAAGCCTGGCCGATCGCACCGGGCCCTTGCGTCACCACAGGCTCGGGCAGCAGCCCGACCTGCTGCTCGGTCTGGGGCTGGAGCACGCGCAGCAGGTTGGCATCGAGCATGGGCGTGAGCGGGTGCGTGCGCATGCTGGAGTCACTAAGCAGCAGATCGCCGACGAAAAGATGGCCGCGGTAGATGGTGCGACCGTTCTCGGGGAAGGCCGGGCAAGCGACGGTGATCGGGGCCTGCAGCGCCTTCATCAGGGCATCGGCGACTGGCCCGATATTGCCCTGGGCGGTCGAATCGAAGGTGGAGCAGTACTTGAAGTAAATCTGCCGGGCGCCACCGTCTTGCAGGGCCGACAGGGCTTGCAAGCTTTGCTCGACCGCTTGGGCCGGCGGGCAGGTGCGCGTCTTAAGTGCAATGACCACGGCATCGGCTTGGGGCAGGGCGCCGCGGGGCACGCCGATCACCTGCACGGTGTGCATGCCGGCGCGCACCAGCATGCTGGCCACGTCGGTGGCGCCGGTGAAATCGTCTGCGATCACGCCCAGGATCATGTCGCGTCCTTCGTGGGCAAGTCCAGTCCAGCCAATGCGGCGTAGTACTTCACCACAGCGGAGTCGTCTTCGCCCCCGTGCCCCATGGCTGCCGTGGCCAGGTAGAGCTGATGCGCGGCTGCGGCCAGAGGCAGCGGAAAGGCCAGCTTGCGGGCGGCATCGAGCACGATGCCCAGATCCTTGACAAAGATGTTGACGGCCGACAGTGGCGTGTAATCGCCCTCCAGAATATGCGGGACCCGGTTCTGGAACATCCAGCTCATGCCGGCTGAGTTGCAGATCACCTCGTAGAGTTGGGCCGGATCGGCCCCGGCCCGCATGCCCAGTGCCATGGCTTCGCAGGCGCTGGCGATGTGCACGCCAGCCAGGTGCTGATTGACCATCTTGACGGTCGAGCCGATTCCCACCTGATCGCCAAGCCGGTAGACCTTGCCGGCGAAGGTCTGCATCAGCTCTGCGGCGGCCTCGAAGGCTTGGGGCCGGCCCGAGGCCATCACCGTCATCTGTCCCTCGGCGGCCTTTTTTGCGCCTCCGGAGACCGGTCCGTCGATGAGCCACACGCCTTTTTCTGCCAGCCGCGACTCCCACTGCGGCGGCACAGCCGGATCAACGGTGGCCGAGCAGATCACCACCGAGCCCGGTGCCAGGTGATCGGCCAGACCATCTGCGCCAAAGAGCACATCTTCGGTTTGCGCGGCATTGACCACCAGCACCAGCACCACCTGGCAGTGCGGGGCGAGCTCGCGGGGTGTCGCCACGGCCCGCCCACCGAGCTGCGCGAATTGCTCGCGTGCGGTGGGGCGGGTGTCGCAGCCCCAGGTGGGTACGCCCGCGCGCAGGGCCGAGCTGGCTGCGCCCATGCCCATCGAGCCCAGGCCGACGACGCCCAGTGTTTTGCCGTGTGTGGTTTGCATGCTGTTTTTAGTGTCGGAGGGACGCTGGCTGGCCGAGCAATTGGCGCAAGGCGCGTTGGGTGGACGGGTCGGCTTGTTCGATCCGTTTGGCTGCGTTGGCCATGTGCCGCACGGCTGCACGCCGGGCGGCGGCGACATCGCCCCGGGTGATGGCCGCCGCCATGGCTTCGTGCTCGCGGTTGACGGCAATCAGGAAGGTTTGATGCATCGATTCATTGGCCCGGGTCACGCGCATGGCGTGTCGCTGGTACTGCTCTAAAAATCCGAGCAGGTGTTCAAAATGCGGGTTGCCGGCGGCTCGCGCAATGCTTCGGTGAAAGGCCAGGTCTTCTTCGACCCCGTCGTGGCCCTGCGCCACGGCCTGCTTGAGGCGATCGAGCGCTTCGCGCATGTGCTGGGCCTTGTGGGCATCAACTCTTTGAGCGGCCAGTGCGCAGACCTCGCCTTCGAGGACTCGGCGCACCTCGACAACTTGCAGCACGGCGTCCATGGATTGAAGCACCGACGGATCAAAAGCGAGGGCGCGGGCGCTGTGCGGCGGTGCGACGAAGACCCCTGAGCCTTGCCGCGAGACCAGACGGCCCATGGACTTGAGGCGACTGACCGCCTCACGCACCACGGTTCTGGAGACACCAAATTGCGCCGACATCTGTGTCTCGGTGGGCAGGCGCTCGTTGGCCTCGAGCGCGCCGTCTTCAATCCGGCTGAGCAGCTGCGCTGCCACCTGATCGGTCAGCGTTGGGTGGCTGGGCAGCAGTTCGAGCAGGTCGGAGCGCATGGCAGATGGGCGGGTTTGTCAGGTCATCATACAAATCCACGCGGCAAGAAGCGTGCGGGTTTTCCTGGGGCTGCCGACAACCGGGCACAAAAAAGCCCGCTCGGTGACCGGCGGGCTTGAGGGCCGAAGCTCTGCGCAGCTTATTTCGTCGGCGCAGATGCCGCGGGCGCAGCAACAGTCGCTTCAGAGGCGGCCGGTGCGGCAGCGGGGGCTGCTGGAGCGCTCACGGCAGCAGCAGGAGGAGCGGGCGGCGCGGCAGGCGCGGCCTGCGCATCGGCGTGGAACTTCATCATCAGGGGCACGATGAGCAAAGCGACGATGTTGATGATCTTGATCAAGGGGTTGACCGCAGGGCCGGCCGTGTCCTTGTAGGGGTCGCCCACGGTGTCACCGGTGACGGCTGCCTTGTGCGCTTCCGAGCCTTTGCCACCGTGATGGCCGTCCTCGATGTACTTCTTGGCGTTGTCCCAGGCACCGCCGCCGGTACACATGGAAATGGCGACGAACAGGCCGGTGATGATGGTGCCCATCAGCAAGCCGCCCAAGGCTTTGGGGCCGAGGACCAGACCGACCACGATCGGCACCACCACGGGCAGCAGCGATGGGATCATCATTTCCTTGATGGCGGCCCCGGTCAGCATGTCAACGGCGCGGCCGTATTCGGGCTTTGCCGTGCCTTCCATGATGCCTTTGATCTCCTTGAACTGCCGCCGCACCTCGACCACCACCGAGCCAGCCGCGCGTCCGACCGCCTCCATGGCCATGGCGCCAAACAGGTAGGGGATGAGGCCTCCAATGAACAGACCGACGATGACCATCGGGTCGCTCAGGTCAAAGCTGATGGCCTTGCCGTAGCTCTCGAGCTTGTGGGTGTAGTCGGCAAACAAGACCAGCGCTGCCAGCCCGGCTGAACCGATGGCGTAGCCCTTGGTGACGGCCTTGGTGGTGTTGCCCACGGCGTCGAGAGGGTCGGTGATGTCGCGCACTGAAGCGGGCAGTTCGGACATCTCGGCGATGCCG
>Ga0164292_10002490_pt1 | contig 15029 bp, 13 predicted proteins | sample GEODES117metaG_FD_111486 | JGI IMG/M metagenome (GOLD analysis project Ga0164292, IMG submission 111486) | Eutrophic lake water microbial communities from Lake Mendota, Wisconsin, USA - GEODES117 metaG | ecosystem: Environmental > Aquatic > Freshwater > Lake | place: USA: Lake Mendota... | reverse complement strand
TGCAGTAAGCGCAGGATCGGCAAATATCACTTATACGGTAACCGGCTGTAATGGTCCGGCTTCAGCATCACATTCCCTAACGGTTAATCCGAATGTGAATGCAGGAACGGTTAGCGGCACATCTCCATTACTGGTTTCTCAAACGGCTACTTACTCATCAACCGGTGATGCAGGTGGCACCTGGAGCAGCACGAGTCCTTCAGTTGCTTCGGTGAACCCAACTTCAGGTTTGGTTACTGCACTTTCTGCAGGCTCAACCAATATCACGTATACGGTTACTGGTTGCGGCGGACCACAATCTGCCTTCCAGGCATTAACAGTTAATGCAAACATTGCCAACCCGGGTACGGTAACGGGTACTACACCACTTTGTATCGGAGCAACTGCTACCTATACATCAACCGGTGATGCAGGCGGTACATGGAGCAGCACCAATCCTGCTGTGGCATCTGTAAACCCAACTTCAGGTTTGGTTACAGCATTAAGTGCAGGTACAACCAATATCACGTATACCGTAGCAGGCCCGGCCTCTTCATTCCAAACCTTAACGGTTAGTCCGAATGTAAATGCAGGCACTGTAACCGGTACTTCTCCGATATGTGTATCTACATCAACAACGTTTAGTTCTAACGGAAATGCCGGTGGTACATGGAGCAGCAGCAATCCTGCAGTAGCAACGGTTAATCCAGCAACCGGATTAGTAACAGCTGTATCTGGCGGAACTGCAACGATCACTTACACCATCAGCAGCGGTTGCGGATCACCGGTATCTGCTTCAGCTCCTATTTCGGTTGCCAGCGGTGCTGCACTAACAGTATCAGGTGCTGTGAATGTTTGTCCATTTGTTGGCACGCCTACAACGGTTACCTATACCGCAACATCAGCGGGAGCAACCGGTTACAACTGGGTATTGCCACCGAATGTAACGCTGGTATCGGGTGCAGGTACTTCAACGATTACCGTAACGTTTGCACCAGGCTTCACCGCACAGGCGAACAAACAAATCAGAGTAACCGCTTCTTCAATTTGCGGAACAAGTGCTCAAACGATTTACTACCTGCAGGCACAGTTCCCAAGTACACCGGGTGTGATCACCGGCCCAACGGATGCTTGTCCATTACTGGGTACAACCGCTACTTATTCCGTAGCACCTGTAGTAGGCGCATCCGGTTATATCTGGTCGGCACAGGCAGGTACAACGATTGTACCGGCAGGCCCCGGCACATTGGGTAATACGGTAACGATTACGTTCCCAACCAGCTTCACTACAAGTGCGGTAACCGTTCAAGCGGTGAATGCGTGCGGAACAAGCGGTACACGTAGCCTTACGATTGTACGCAACAATCCATCGGTACCAAGTTTGATCAGCGGACCAACCAATGCTTGTGCACACGTTGCACCAACAGGTACGCCAGCTACTTATACGGTTCCAGTGATTGCAGGAGTAAGTACTTACACCTGGACGGTACCTGCAGGCGCGACAGGATTAACGGGTCAGGGTACGGATACGATATCGTTCACTTATCCTGTTGGTTTCACTACCGGCACGGTTAGTGTAACGGCTACCAATAGTTGCGGAACGAGCGGATCAAGGTCGTTGACGATCGGCGTGCTTCAACCTGCAACACCAGGTGTGATAGATGTGGCCATAACCACGCCATGTCCGAACAGGGTGTACACGTACAGCTTACCGGGCTTGCCTGTGAATGCAACATCGATCTTGTGGGCGGTAACCGGCGGTACGATCCTTACAGGTCAGGGTACATCAAGCATCACGGTGAGCTATCCATCAACAGCGGTTAATGGCTCGGTGAGCGCACAGGCTGTAAGCAACTGCGGTGTGAGTACGGTACGGACAATAGCGGCACGTTTAGCGGCTTGTGCTGTTGTACCACCACCACCACCACCACCATTTGCTGCAACGGGCAATGAACAACTGAAGGGCGCAACAGCTGCTGCTGATGCGATGAAGGTGAATGTGTATCCTAACCCAACCACAACGGATTTCAAACTGCAGGTGATTACTGCGGGTAAAGAAGAGATCAGTGTGAGGGTATTGGACATGGCGGGCCGTTTCTACAAGCAGTTGACGATCATGCCGAACCAAACGATCAATCTGGGTGCTGAGCTTAAGGCAGGTGCTTATATGATTGAAGTGAAACAGGCTGGTGCAATGAAGTTAACGAGAGTGATGAAGTTTTAATGACGTTCAAATTCTTTATGTAGAGGCTGTCTCGTACTTATGAGACAGCCTCTTTTTTTATAGTGGTAACCTAAACGGCTTTGCTCAACTTCATCAATTTTTCGAGTAAAGGTTCCAGCAAATCCAGTTTGAGCATATTGGCGCCATCACTTTTAGCTATTGAAGGATTGGGGTGCGTTTCAATAAACAATCCATCAGCACCGGTTGCAATGGCAGCTTTGGCAATGGTTTCAATCAGTTGCGGGTTCCCGCCGGTTATGCCACTGGTTTGATTGGGTTGTTGTAAGGAGTGTGTACAATCCATGATCACCGGTACACCAATCTCTTTCATCCAGGTGATATTGCGATAATCAACTACCAAATCCTGATATCCAAAAGTATTGCCTCTTTCGGTAAGCCATACCCGATCATTTCCGGCCTGATTGATTTTGTCTACTGCAAATTTCATGGAAGGCCCGCTTAGAAATTGCCCTTTTTTCACATTCACTACTTTACCTGTTCTGGCAGCAGCTATCAGTAAATCAGTTTGGCGACATAAGAAGGCAGGGATCTGTAATACATCAACATAATCTGCGGCAACTGCAGCTTCTTCTGCCGTATGGATATCAGTGGTAGTAGGTATCCCCAATTTTTTACCGGCATCGTGAATCAGCTTAAGTGCCTTTTCGTCACCGATACCCATGAAAGATCCGGCACTGGTGCGGTTGGCTTTTCTATAGGAAGCCTTCAATAAATAGGGGATACCAAAAGCTATACAAATGCTGTTTACTTTCTCCCCAATTTCAAGCAGCATGTCGTCGTTTTCAACTACACAAGGGCCGGCGATCAGGAAAAATGATGGTTGAGATAGGTTTGCCTCACCAAATACAGTTGCAGGAATATTTCTCATGTTGTAAAAATACTTATTATTTTTTCTACAACTTGGCGTTTCCTCCTACATTTACAACCGCAACAATTCAATATGGTTAAAGAAAAAATACTGGTGATTGGTGCCAGCGGACAAATCGGTGTGGAACTTACCCTTGCCTTACGAAAAATTTATGGAAACAGCCAGGTTGTTGCATCCGATTTGCGCGAAGAAAATCCCTTGCTCAAAGGAACGGGGCCTTATGTAAGTATTGATGTGATGAATAAGGAGATGTTACACGTTCAGGTGATCCGTCAGGGCATTACCCAAATTTATTTACTGGCCGCCATTTTATCTGCTACAGGCGAAAAAAATCCAAATCTGGCCTGGAACCTGAACATGCAGGGCTTACTTAACGTACTCGATATTGCCCGTGAAGAAAAAATCCATAAGGTTTATTGGCCCAGCAGTATTGCAGTGTTTGGACCAACCTCTCCCAAAAAAGATTGTCCACAACAAACAGTGATTGAACCCATAACCGTATATGGCATCAGTAAATATGCAGGTGAATTTTGGTGTAATTATTACCATCATCGGTTTGGCGTAGATGTTAGGAGCCTTCGTTATCCGGGTTTGATCAGTTATAAGAGTGCTCCTGGTGGAGGCACCACAGATTATGCGGTTGAAATTTTTCATGAAGCCATTGAAGAAAATAAATATCAATGTTTCCTTAGTAGCGATACTTATTTGCCGATGATGTACATGCCTGATGCCATCAGGGCGACCATCGAATTGATGGAAGCTCCATCTTCAAATATCAAAGTGCGTACATCCTATAATGTTTCGGGTATGAGTTTTTCTCCAGCAGAAATTGCTACTGAAATTGGAAAATGTTTACCTGGTTTTCAAATCAGTTACAAACCCGATTACCGGCAATCTATTGCAGATAGCTGGCCTCAGAGCATTGATGATAGTGTGGCACGCAATGATTGGGGATGGAAGGAAGAATTTAATTTGGGAACCATGACCAAAGACATGCTGGATAATCTTAAATCCTGATCGGCTCAACCATCCATAAAAAACAATGATGCAAAAAATCAAATTCATTTTCTTTTTTTTATTTATCAGCATCGTTTGTTTTGCACAACCATCCGGTAAACCATCATTTCAAAAAAGGCAATCCAATTTGCAATTGGGTTATGGTATCGGCAATATCTGGAAAACATTCCTCAAAGATGCGATTGATGGTTCAATTCCCGGAATCACTTATAAAGTTACAGCAGTTGGTCCTGTTGCTCTTATCTATGAATATGGCATTTCTGATCGTATCAGTATCGGGGCTGTTGTTTCTTATTCTATAGTGCAGGGAAAATATAGTGGGTTTGGCGAAACATTTGTAGATGAGTTGCGGATTTTCACTTCACTAGCCAGGGCGAATTATCATTTCGGTAAATCACCTAAGTTTGATCCTTATGTTGGTGGAGGAATCGGGTATGTGCGTTCTAAATATGTAAACGACCAAAGTGCTTCAAGGAATGATGTGCCCGGTGAATTCGGGTATTCAGCACAGCTAGGATGTAAGTACGCTTTTACCAAAGCATTTGGGGTATTTGGGGAAATTGGTTATCTCAATGGTTCATTTGTTTTATTGGGAGTAAACTTCAATTGGTGATTTCTTTTGAATCATTCCACTCATAACCAATAAGTTTCCCCTTCTTTTATATACCTAGCGCATCTTTCATTGTAAAATTACCTTTCTTATCAACCAAAAAAATTGCAGCTGCCAATGCGCCCCTTGCAAAGCCTTCCCGGTTATGTGCGGTATGGATGATCTGAATGCTGTCGATTGCAGAATCATAATTCACAGTATGAGTACCCGGAGCAGGGTCGATGCGTTTACTCGTTATCGGGAGTACCGTGGAATCATCTGTATTGCCACTGATCCAGCTTCGAAGTTTGTTGTTGTGGGTAATGATGTCGTTGGCAAGAGTAATTGCCGTACCACTTGGGGTATCTTTTTTTTCAGTATGATGGATTTCGAGTATAGATGCCCGGTAGTTTTCCTGTTTGCTCATGAGTGTTGCAAGCATCCTGTTCACTTCAAAAAAAATATTCACCCCTATACTAAAATTGGATGCAGTGAGCATAGTGCCTTCTTTTTCGATGCAGTATTCCTTTACATCTTCCAAATCATCATACCATCCTGTAGTGCCACAAACAACCGGCACACCTGCGTTTAAACAAAACATGAGATTCGATTTTGCTGATTCCGGATTGGTAAACTCGATGGCCACGTCTGCATCCTGCAAATTTGAGGTAGTTATAGAAGATCTATTATTGCTTGTAATTTTCAAAACGATGGTATGTCCTGCATTTATGGCTGCCGCTTCAATGGCTTTGCCCATTTTGCCGTAACCGATCAGTGCTATTTTCAATGCTTTTTGGTGGATGTTCAACATAACTGAAAATAAATTGAGTTGAAACGAAGGTAAGGCTTTGTAAAAACGGATTTTGTATTATTTGCTCCCAAGAGGGATCACCAGACTGAGTGCATTCGATTTGGCAAGAGGAGAATATCCGGCCCTGATATGTATACTCAGGTTATCGCTAACATCAAAACTTTTCAGATGGGCATCTACTGAAGCATCAACCACATTGAGTCCCCAGAAAAGGATAAAGAAAAGCACACAGTAATCCATATTCTGCCGCACAGCGTTGCGGAACGATTTGATCCTTTCCGGCTGGTCTTTTACACTGTAATAAGGCTGCTTGATCTGATTATCATTGGTAGGATCGTTATCTACTGCCAGTTTATAGGCTTCTCTTGAATCGTTATACTGGGTGAGGTTTCGGAAGAAGAGATAAGTTGTTGTACCCAGCGCTCCATAAACCAAGGGAACTTTCCAGTATTTTTTATTATACACCTGACCCCATCCCGGTAATATGGCAGAACGGATAGCAGCTGTTCGTGGACTATGTGGAGGAATCGAATCTTTAATTTTCAGGCCTGGTGAAGTAGAACCATTTTTATCCGGTAACGGATGCATAAGGCTGTCTCCCTGAGCAAAACAATAATTGCCGGCCAGCAGTACAATCATACACCCAATGAAAGCAATTAAGCGTTTAAGCATCAGTTCACATTAATTTTCAGCTTTTCAAGTAAGCTGTTGAGTTCTTCCAGTGAGTAATATTCAAAAAGAATGCTCCCGTTGCCTTTTTTCTGGTGGCTCAACTTTACTTTGGTGCCGAATTGCGACGCTAAATTATCTTCAATTTTCCGGTAGGCATCAGGCAATTTAATTTTTACCTTTGGTTTAACAGGTTGCCCGGTGTATAATTTACGTACCAAATCTTCCGTCTGACGAACGGATAAGCCCTTGTTCCTGATTTCAGCAAAAATATAAAGCTGCTTATCCACCACATCTACGTTGATGATGGCTCGGGCATGCCCCATGCTGATTACGCCATTACGAACCGCTACCTGTATATCAGGCGGCAGTTTCAATAGCCTGATATAATTGGCGATGGTGCTTCTTTCCTTACCCATACGTTCCGAAACTTTTTCCTGCGTATAATCTAAGTCGTCCATCAGTCTTTTATAACTTAGCGCAATTTCAATGGCATTAAGGTTTTCGCGCTGCAGGTTCTCCAGCAAAGCCAGTTCCAGCAAATTTTCATCAGCAGTTTGACGAACATAAACAGGTACTTCCTTTAAACCTGCAATTTTAGATGCCCGGTATCTTCTTTCACCTGCAATCAGGCGGTATTTTCCGTTGGCTATAGCCGATACCGTTAGTGGCTGTATGATCCCATGAATTTTTATGGAGGCTGCCAGTTCGCTCAAACTGGTTTCGTCAAAATCTTTCCGGGGCTGATTCGGGTTTACCAATATCTTTTCTAACGGTACTAAAAAAATACCGGTTGTTTTTTCTATAAGTTCGGTTTTTAATGAACCGGCAGTTGATTTCAGATCGGCATCGATATTTTGCAATAGGCTGCGTATGCCCTTGCCGAGTGCATCATTCTTTTTTTGCATAATTCGGGTTGTTGACTGAAGCGAAATCTATTGATCCGAATGCTTCAAACTTATTCAATAATTTTGTCTTCCTGCCTGATTTTTGTAAGGTTATTCTTTTGCAGAATCTCTTTGGCCAGATTGAGATAATTGATGGCGCCCTTGCTGTCAGAATCGTAAAGTATCACCGGTTTACCTACACTTGGTGCTTCACTCAGCCGGGTGTTGCGATGAATGATGGCATCGAAAACCATATCTTCAAAATGTTTTCTCACTTCACTTACCACCTGGTTGCACAAACGTAGCCTGCCATCGTACATTGTCATCAGTATGCCTTCAATTTTCAAATCGGTATTGAGCCTGTTCTGCACAATCTTCACCGTATTGAGCAATTTGCCCAATCCTTCCAAGGCAAAGAACTCGGTTTGAACGGGTATCACCACACTATCAGAAGCGGTCAGTGCATTCACCGTAATCAGTCCAAGCGATGGTGAACAATCAATGATGATAAAATCATATTCGTCACGAATAGGCTCTAACAATTTTTTCAAAACCATTTCCCGGTTGGGGTAATTGATCATTTCAATTTCAGCGCCAACCAGATCAATGTGCGAAGGGATGAGATCAAGGTGTGGAATAGCCGTTTTAAGGATCACTTCCCTGGCTTCAGCCTCATTCACCATGCAATCATAAAGGCTTTTGGTTACATTGTGCAGATCGAAACCTACACCTGTTGTGCTATTGGCCTGAGGGTCGGCATCAACCAAAAGAGTGCGGTATTCCAGGATGGCCAAACTTGCGGCCAGATTGATAGCCGTTGTTGTTTTACCTACGCCTCCTTTTTGATTGGTAACACCTATTATTCTAGCCATGGAGTTAATTGAACTTTTTTTTTGGCAAAAATCGGTATTATTTACCTGTTATCACAAAAATTAGGAAATTATACCTTAATTCTTATCAACTTGCAGGATTAGAGGATTTTTACCCTTTATGTATTGCCATCCAAAATAATGGAAACAATACTATAGATTTTTTGTTATTCAGTAAACAAGATATGCTAATAGCAGATAAATCTCCCATAATTACCATCATTTCAGGAAGCAGTAGAGATGATAATAACAGTAAGAAAGTTGCACTTGAATATCAGCGATTGCTCCGGTTGAAAGAAATTGAATCGGCCCTTTTATCACTTGATGAATTAGATGTACTTCACCGCAACGCTGATTTTTTAGAGATGGAGAACAGGTTTTTGATTCCGGCCAGTAAGTTCATCATTATTATGCCGGAGTACAATGGTTCTTATCCGGGGATACTTAAATTGATGATCGATAATACGGATGTTGCTAAAGCATGGGCCCATAAGAAAGTATTGCTTACCGGCATTTCAACAGGCAGGGCCGGAAATCTAAGGGGAATGGAGCATCTTACCGGTTCCTTACTTCACATGAAAATGAATGTTCATCACAATCGACTTCCTATCAGCCAGGTGAACAAGTTGATGAACGAACAGTTCCAATTTGCCGATCAGGCTACCTTACAGGCCATTCAGGCACAACTTGATGATTTCTTAACATTTTAGGACTTATTTTCGATAAAATTTCAACATGCGTTCACCTTTAGGGGTCATTATTTTTTTGACTTTTATGATGCTGTTAGACCTCTATGTTTTTCAGGCCGTAAAAGCAGTTGCCCAAAGCGCATCGCCCAAAACAAAAACCATAGTTTATGGGGTATACTGGGGCATAACCATTCTGGCAGTAGCCGGTTTTTTGTTGTTTGTGTATAGCGGCCCCGATTTACTGGGCAAAAAAATACGCACTTATCTTTTTGCGATGATCATCGGTTTATTTCTTGCTAAACTCACTGCGCTGGTATTTTTTATTGTTGATGATTTGCGGAGAGGAATACAATGGATAGCAGGAAAATTGTTTTTCAATAATACGGAAACCGCCAGTTTGGGCGATGAAGGTATTAATCGTTCTACTTTCCTGAGTTGGCTGGGAATTGCAGCAGGTGGTACTTTATTCGGGAGTTTACTTTACGGATTTACCAACAAATACAACTACAATGTGATCAGGCAGAAAGTGAAATTTGCAAATTTACCGGCTGCTTTCAAAGGATTGAAAATCGTACATATCAGTGATATCCACAGTGGTAGTTTTTTGGATATCAAGGCAGTAGAGAAAGGCATCGAACTTGTAATGGCACAGCAACCTGATCTTATCCTTTTTACCGGCGACCTGGTAAATGATTTAGCTACCGAAATGGATCCTTTCAAAGAAATTTTCAGCAGACTGAAAGCACCGATGGGAGTATATTCCACGCTTGGAAATCATGATTACGGCGATTATGTTCAATGGCCCATTGCAGGAGTGAGTAAAGAGGAGAACCTGGAGAACCTCAAAAATGTTCATCAGGATATGGGTTGGCGTTTGCTGATGAATGAGCATGTGGTTTTGGAAAGAGGGGAAGATAAGATCGCTTTGTTGGGTATTGAAAACTGGAGTGCCAAAGGCCGTTTTCCCAAGCATGGTAAAATGCATGAAGCTTATCCGGGAGCAGAAAAGTATCCTTTTAAAATCCTGATGAGCCACGATCCCAGCCATTGGCGGGCTGAAGTGCGTGAAAAATATCCTGATATTGATCTGATGTTGAGCGGACATACCCACGGTATGCAATTCGGAGTAGAAGTTCCGGGTTTCAGATGGAGCCCAGTTCAATATATGTACAATGAATGGGCCGGGCTATACAAAGAAGAACAACAACATCTTTATGTAAACCGCGGATTCGGATTTATCGGCTATCCGGGCAGGGTAGGCATAATGGCAGAAATCACTTTACTGGAACTGGTATAAAAAAAGCCCCTGAATCAGGGACTGGTATTTAAAATTTTCGCTCTCTTGGCGCATAAGTCCTTTTTCTACCTTCACCATCACTTCTGCTATGGCCTTCATCAGATGGTCTTTTAAATCCGCCATCGGCTTCATTCATACGAACCGTGCGATTATTGTATCGCTTGCCGTCGATAGCTTTGATCATCCTGCTGGCTTCAGCGTTATCTACTTCCAGCCAGGTATTCATTTCGCGCATATCAATTTTACCTAACACTTCTTTATTCAGGTTGCTTTCATCGAGGATGAATTGCAGGAAGCTGGCTTTGTAAAATCCATCTTTTGTTCCAAGATTGATGAATAATCTCGTGTAGCCATTATCGCGGCGGTTAAAACTGGTTCTTTCTTTCCTGCTACCGTCGATGCCTGTACGAATTTCAGGCCTTTCTCTTCTTCCGGCATCTCGTGCGTTAAGGTCTTCAGCATTTTCATAGTATTTCAGAAAATGGTCGAATTCCAATGCGGCTACCCTTTGCAATACTTCTTCTTTTGTTACAAGGGCGAATTTCTCCATCAAATCGGGCAAATAAGTTTCATAATCACCATTAGAAATATCTGTTTGGATGAGTTTATCCATGAAATGAAAAAACTGCTTACGGCAAACATCTTTTCCACTGGGTATATCCAGCTTATGGAATCTGGCATTCACCATCTTTTCCAGTGTCCTTATCTTGAAAGTTTCGCGGCTATGGCAAATGGAAAGACAAATACCTGTTTTACCGGCCCTTCCTGTTCTTCCACTGCGGTGGGTATACACTTCAATATCATCAGGCAATTCATAATTGATCACATGGGTGATTCCGTCTACATCAATCCCTCTTGCTGCCACATCGGTAGCAATCAGCAATTGAAGGGCTTTACTGCGGAAACGACCCATAACCCGGTCGCGTTGTTGTTGTGTAAGGTCGCCATGCAGGGCTTCAATTTCATAACCTGATTTGGAAAGGCGTTCGCTGATATCCTGGGCATCAGCCTTCGTGCGGGTGAAAATGATACCGTACATGCCCGGATTGAAGTCGATCAATCTTTTTAAGGTTTCATAACGGGAATGGGCAGGTGATACAAAATACTGATGATCGATATTAACATTGCCACTGTTCTTTTTTCCTACTGTGATCTCTTTTGGAGACGTCATGAAGTTCTTAGAGATTGCCCTTACTTCAGGTGGCATAGTAGCGCTGAACAACCAGATGCTTTCTCGGTTGATGGTATTCTTCAATACAAAATCAATATCATCCCTAAAGCCCATGTTTAACATTTCATCTGCTTCATCCAGCACAACATATTTCACTTTTTGCAGGTCGATGGCTTTGCGTTCAATGAGGTCGATCAATCTTCCCGGAGTGGCAACTACTATTTGTACGCCCTGGCGCAGGTTCCGGATTTGCATGCTAATGCTTGCACCGCCATAAACTGCTTCAGTATGAACGCCTTTCAGATATTTTTTAAAGACCTGTAAATCACTGGTGATTTGGAGACATAGTTCACGTGTAGGGCAAACAATCAGTGCCTGAGGAAAACGGTCGGCAGCATTTATCAATTGCAGCAAGGGCATGCCGAAGGCTGCAGTTTTTCCGGTGCCTGTTTGTGCCAGACCCACAAAGTCGGTAGTTCCGGATAATAATACCGGAATGGCTTGTTCCTGTATCGGTGTAGGGGTAGTGAATCCTAAATCGGCAATCGATTGTATGATTTCGGGTTTGAGGCCCAATGCTTCAAATGCATTCATTGTTAATTTTTTAATAAATGAAGACCGTGAGGGTTGTTTGCAGCACACATGTGGTCAAAAAAAAAGTTTTTCGATCGCTACATGTTATGCTGCGGGCCGTTGGGAGAAAAAAACGGCAGTCTGAAATCCTTTGCCACCTTGCTTTTCAACAGCTACTGAGCATGTCATGTAATGTTCAGTTTTTAAGTCGATGCAAAAGTACAACTTTTTATGTTGATGAAGGCATCTAAATCTGCTTTGATCGATTCTGGTAAAAATAGCAGGTAAAACAGTATACTGTTTTTTAGTATTTTTGTTAAATTAAGTAAATCTATTTTCTCTTATGAAACCATTGATTTTTCTCAGCATTGTTTTTTGTGCTTTTTTGAATATTACTACCGTTGCACAAGGCGTAAAATTTGGAATCAAGGTAGGAACCGATCTGCATCGTATCAATGGCCAGCCATTTGAAAGTGGATTTACATTTGGATATCACGCAGGAATCCTTTCAGAAATTTCATTGAACAAGACATTCAGTTTTCAACCCGAAATTTATTACAGCCTGGTAAGTGTTGATTCCGGTTCGGCATTTTCGGATATTTATGATTTTGAAAAAGTGCCTTCTTTAAAATTTGGCTATGTTAATGTGCCTTTACTGCTCAATATTCGCCCGGTTAAAACATTCAGTATACAACTTGGCCCACAATTCGGGTTGTTGGTAAATAATAATTTTGCACTTTCATCGAATGCAGAAAACGCGATTAAAAAAGGAGAAATGAGTTTTGTTGGGGGCGTGCAGTTGAATTTTCTCAAACTTGCAGTTTATGGAAGGTTTATTCAAGGCCTTTCTAACCTTAATGAGGTAAGCAGTAATAGCGACATCTGGCAGCAACAAACGATTCATTTGGGCCTCGCATTCCGGTTTTGATTCATGGCCTGATCACGGTAAAACTGCCATCTTCTTTCAACCGGATAACGGTGCTGGGTATGCCCGGTTCAGGATCATCCTGCCGGTGCTGAACAATGTAATCTACCCCTTCTATTATCAGCCTGTCGATATCACAGAAGAATGCAGGTGGAGGATAACCTGAAACGTTAGACGAAGTAGACACCACCGGTCCACCAAAACTTCTGATCAAACTTACACAGAAAGGATCTGTCACAAGCCTGATACCGATACTTCCATCCTTATTGATCAGGTTTGGTGCCAGTCCGTAAGCTTCATCGTAAATAACAGTTGCCGGTTTGGTGATACCTTTTACATAATCGTATACCTGCAGGTTTTTTTGCCTGCTGTAATGCATGATTTCTTCTTCATCTGCCAGCAGTATGATCATGCTTTTATCTTCATTTCTTTTTTTTACTTTGTAGATCCGTTCTACAGCTTCTTTGTTTCTGGCATCACAACCGATACCCCAAACGGTATCTGTGGGGTAAAGGATGATTCCGCCTTCACGTAGCACTTTCACTGAATTTGCGATATCGTCGTGAATTTGCATCAGCTTTGAGCTAAAATTTGTAAAAGTTGTTGGGGTTCGATGCCTAATCCGCAGCGGAAATGTTTTTCCGGACAGCTTTTATGTCCATGAGTACCACAGGGCCTGCACGAAAGCTTTTCTGTTGTTTCTACGATAAATGATCGGTCTGATAATGGGGTATACCCAAAACCCGGAACCGTACTGCAAAAAATGGCGGTAACCGGAGCATTTACTGCGGAAGCAAAATGCATGGGCCCGCTATCGTTGGTATAGTTCATCACTGCATACTTCATCAATGCTGCTGATTGCAATATGCTCAATTGCCCGGCACGGTTATGCGTATCAGGATGGGTAACGGCTTTAAGGATGGTTTCACATTCTTTACTATTGTCTTTACCACCAAGAAGATAAATGCAGTAATTGGAATCAATTGCATTGATTAGTTCTATCCAATGCGCAATCGGATATTGTTTGGTGAACCATACACTCGATGGAGTCATGGTAATGAAGGGATTCTTTCGATAATCACGTATTTTTTCTTCATCAGCATCTGATGGATAAAGCTTCGGCTTTGCTGGTTCGCCTTTTATGAAATGTTGAATAAGGTCATTATTTTTTTCGATCTCATGCCGGGGATGAACCGGATCAAATTTATGAGGTATCTTTTTACTGAATAAAAATGAAAGCGGGTTCTTATCAAAGCCAATAGTTTCGTTAGCTCCGGAAAATGCGGTAAGGATTCCTGTAGAAAGATAGCGTTGCAGGTTGATCACTTTATCATATCGGGTAGATCTGATCTGCGAAAGAAGATGGGCCAGGTTTTTATTCTTAGCATGCTTTTTATCCCATATCAAAATCTTATTCAAAGTAGGGTTGTTGTATAAGATACTTTCATTGCCTTTACGTACAAGAAAATCAATTTTGGCATTTGGGAAGGCAGCATGAACTTTCTCCGTTACAGAAGTGGCCAGCACCACATCGCCAATGAAAGCGGTTTGTATGATGAGGAATTTTTTCATCTATCCAAAGATATTGATTTATACCGTTGATACCAGTACGCAACTCTTGCACGAATTTTACCTGATAACCTATAGCTTTGTGAAAAAAAACATGGATGTAAAGGAAAAGATCATTTCAGCATGGACTGATAGGGCATTGCTTCAGCAGCCGGCTTATTCCGGGGCCGTAAGGGATGTGATTGAGGAGGTAGACAAAGGCCGTTTGCGTACAGCCGAGCCCGTGAGTAATGGTATCGGATGGCAGGTAAATGAATGGGTGAAACAGGCCATCCTGATGTATTTCAGCATACAGCAGATGCAGACTTTCGAAATTCCGCCTTTTGAGTTTTATGATAAGATGAAATTGAAATCGGGATATAAGGAATTGGGTGTGCGTGCTGTTCCTCATGCTATAGCACGTTATGGCGCTTTTCTGGGCAGGAATGTAGTGCTCATGCCTTCCTATGTGAATATCGGTGCTTATGTTGATGAGGGAACTATGGTAGATACCTGGGCTACGGTTGGCAGTTGTGCCCAGATCGGTAAACACGTACATTTAAGTGGCGGAGTTGGTATCGGTGGCGTGCTGGAGCCTTTGCAAGCAAGCCCTGTGATCATTGAAGATGGCTGTTTCATTGGCAGCCGCTGCATTGTTGTTGAAGGGGTGAGGGTAGAAAAGGAGGCTGTTTTAGGGGCCAACGTGGTACTCACCCAATCAACTAAAATCATTGATGTTAGCGGTACAACGCCGATAGAGATGAAAGGCATCGTTCCTGCAAGAAGTGTGGTGATACCTGGCAGTTATACCAAATCCTTCCCGGCTGGCGATTATGGCGTGGGTTGCGCATTGATCATCGGGAAGCGTAAGGAAAGTACCGACCGTAAAACC
>Ga0164292_10002489_pt1 | contig 15030 bp, 14 predicted proteins | sample GEODES117metaG_FD_111486 | JGI IMG/M metagenome (GOLD analysis project Ga0164292, IMG submission 111486) | Eutrophic lake water microbial communities from Lake Mendota, Wisconsin, USA - GEODES117 metaG | ecosystem: Environmental > Aquatic > Freshwater > Lake | place: USA: Lake Mendota... | reverse complement strand
GTGGTTCAAGACGTTACGGGTATGGCTACGGCTATGGCTATGGCTATGGCTACGGTGGATACTCGCGCTATGGCGGTTATCAGGAGTTGGCCAGCCGGTATAACAATCCTGACGAGGGCGAGACTGAGGCCAAGGTTTCTGAGCCCCTTTCAGCCAAACCCCGTCCCAAGGCTGGTGTGGGTAAGGTACCGAATCGGTTCACTAAGGTTGTAAGCTGGCTTGATCGCCGCGATTAACTCCTTTTTTCCCTGAAATTGTTGCATGACTGTTCTCGTTACTGGAGCTGCTGGCTTTATTGGTTTTCACCTCAGCAAGCGATTGCTTGAAGCGGGGGTAAACGTTGTTGGTTTCGATAATCTTAATCCCTATTATGATCCCTCGCTCAAGAGGGCACGGCTTACTGAGCTGGAGGCCGCATCAAGCCGGAGTGGCACGCCATTCACTCTGATCGAAGCGGATCTTGAAGATGGCGAGGCCGTTCGTTCCGTGTTTGAAAAGCACAGGCCGGCGAAGGTTGTGAATCTGGCCGCTCAGGCCGGCGTGCGGTATTCCATCGAAAATCCTGCGGCCTACATCCAGTCGAATTTAGTTGGTTTTGGCCACATCCTGGAAGGGTGTCGTCATTATGGTGTGCAAAACCTTCTGTACGCCAGTAGCAGCTCGGTATACGGCGGCAACACCAACCTGCCGTTTTCCGAACACCAAAGTGTGGACCATCCGGTGAGTCTCTACGCAGCCAGCAAGAAGGCCAACGAGCTGATGGCCCATACGTATAGCCATCTCTACGGGCTAGCGGCCACAGGTTTGCGGTTCTTTACGGTGTACGGGCCGTGGGGCCGGCCGGATATGGCACTGTTTCTCTTCACCAAGGCGATGCTGGCTGGTGAACCGATCCAGGTGTTCAACAACGGCGAGATGGTGCGCGATTTCACCTTTGTGGATGACATCGTGGAGAGCTTGGTGCGCCTGCTCGACAAGTCGGCGGCGCTCGATCCCGAGTTCAACCCGGCGGCGCCAAACCCCGCCACTAGCTGGGCGCCGCATCGGGTATTCAACATTGGCAATTCCAACCCAATCCCCTTGATGTCTTACATCGAAGCGGTGGAGAATGCCCTGGGCATCACGGCCACGAAGACGTTCCTGCCGATGCAGCCCGGCGATGTGCCCGCTACGGCGGCGGATACCTCAGCGCTTGAGGCCTGGATCGGCTTCCGACCCAATACGTCGGTGAACGACGGCGTGGCCCGGTTTGTGGCCTGGTATCGGGAGTTTTACCAAGTGTGAGCACCAGCCCAGTCCCCACCTCTTTTTCAGCCCCTGGCAATCGCCGGGGGCTTATTTTATGACCCCTACTTCCCCAGCCAATTCGACACTTACGGGCTCGGCGCCTGCTGCGCTGCCGCCCCTCCACACCTGCACGGTGGCGGTGATCGGCCTGGGCTATGTGGGCCTGCCGTTGGCGGCGGCCTTTGCCACGCCGGCTTCCTGTGTTCGCAGCGCCGCCCCTCTGCAAAGGCGGGTGGTCGGCTTTGACATCAACGGCCAGCGGCTTGAGGAGCTGCGCCAGGGGATTGACCGTACCAACGAAACCAGCCGCGAGGAGCTGCAGGCAGCAGCCCTGCTGGAGTTCAGCAGCGATCCGGCGCTTCTGGCCGATGCGGATGTGTTCGTGGTAACGGTGCCTACCCCGATCGATTCAGCCAAGCGCCCAGACCTCACTCCCTTGGAGAAGGCCAGTGCCACGGTGGGCCGCGCGTTGAAGGTGCGTGCGGAGCGCCAGCGCGGCAGCGGCCTTGACCCCACGACGCCGGTGGTGATTTATGAGAGCACGGTGTATCCGGGCGCGACGGAAGAGGTGTGTGTGCCGATCCTGGAGCGCGAATCGGGCCTGCGTTTCAACGCGGGGTTCTGCTGTGGCTACAGCCCGGAGCGGATCAACCCGGGGGATACGGAGCACAAGCTGACCACGATCACCAAGGTGACGAGCGGCAGCACACCTGAGGCGGCGGCCTGGGTGGATGGCTTCTACGGATCGATCATCAGCGCCGGTACGCACCTGGCGGCGAGCATTCAGGTGGCGGAGGCGGCCAAGGTGATCGAAAACACCCAGCGCGATCTGAATATCGCCTTGGTGAACGAGCTGGCGATCATCTTCCGGCAGATGGGGATCGACACGCTGGATGTGCTGGAGGCGGCGGGCACCAAGTGGAATTTCCTGCCGTTTCGGCCCGGGCTGGTGGGCGGCCATTGCATCGGCGTGGACCCCTACTACCTCACCCACAAGGCCGAGCAGCTGGGCTACCACCCGCAGGTGGTGCTAGCGGGCCGGCGCATCAACGACGGCATGGGCCGCTGGGTGGTGGAGCAGCTGGTGCTGGAGATGGCCCGCCGGGGCCAGGTGATTGCTGGAGCGAAGGTGCTGGTGCTGGGCCTGAGCTTCAAGGAGAACTGTCCGGATGTGCGTAATACCCGCGTAGTTGATTTGCTTGAAGCCCTGCGGCGCTATGGCATGGAGCCTCTGCTGGTTGACCCTTGGGTTAATGCCGAGGAGGCCAAGCACGAATACGGCCTCACGGTGTTGCCGGAGATTCCCATAGGTCCGTGTTGGACTGCGGTGGTGGCGGCCGTGGCCCATCGCCAGTTCACAACTCTGTCGGCGGAGCAATGGCGCCAGCTGTTGGAGCCCGCAGGCCTGCTGCTCGATCTCAAGGGCATCGCGCCCAGGGAGCTCGGAGCTTTGCGGCTATAGGCACTTCCGCCATAGCCGCCTGACGATTCAGCCTAAACAACCCACTCAGCCCCCACCCAGCCAACGAGTCTTCGTATTCACAACTAGTAGCACCACCTAACAACCCTCATTTCCCTTGCCCTTCTCCCCAACTCACCATCTACCCCCGATTCTGCAAAAGCTCTTGGCGCCCCTTTTCAGCAAGGAACCTGCGGCCCAGCTGATCCGCGCCACGGCGCTGCAGCAATGGCGGCTGCTGGCAGTGAACCTTGGCAGCAGCGTGCTGGAGGCGCTCAGCGAGGGGGGCACGCTGGCGGTGGTGTTTCTTGCGGTGCAGGTGCTGGCCGCCCCGGAGGGCACCCCGTTCACCTGGGTCACCAACCCAATTGTAGGCCGGTGGCAGGCGGCGGTTGTCTGGCTCAACGGCTTGCCGGCTACAGCACTATTCATAAGTCTGCTGGGACTAGCAGTACTGCTTCAGGCGCTCCAGAGTCTGAGCCGCTTCGCCAGCAGTGTAAGCGTGGGCTACTTCGCGGCGGAATGTCGCGCTCAGGTCACGGCTCAAATCCACAGCCAAGTGCTGCGCTTCAGTTATCCCTGCGCCAGTGGCTACAAGGTAGGCGATCTCACCGACTACGCAAGCCAGGGCCCGGATGCGATCCGCGTCCAGATTGAGCAGAGCGGCCGGCTGCTCGTGTTGTTGCTACTCAGCGCCACCTACTTGGCTGTGTTGGTGGGCATCTCACCCTGGCTGCTGCTGGCAGTCGCGTTGATGGGCGGGCTGATCACACTGCTGCAGAATCAGTTGCTCCCTCGCATCCGCGGTGGTTCGCAACGTGTGGCTCAGGCCCAGGTGGCGATCAGCAGCCGCATCACAGAAGACTTTCAGGGACTCCGATTGCTGCACACCAGCGGCCAGCTGGAGGTGGCCGATCAGAACCTTCAAGCTCGTATGGGTGAGCTGCGGAGCCAACTCCGTGCGCAGGCCCGGCGGCTTGCTGTTGTTGAGCCGTTTTCCAGTTTCCTGCCGATCCTGGCGATCGCCGTGATTGCAGCGATCAGCCTTCTGCTTTTCGGTGGGCGCAGCACCGGTGTGCTGCCCAGCCTGGTCACATTTGTTGTTGCCCTGCAGCGGCTGAATACCAAGCTCAGCTTCATTGCCAGCACCACCAACTTCCTGGCCGACAACAGTGGCCGCCTCGATCGCCTCAATCAGATTTTGAGGCCTGAGGGCAAACAGTTCCGCCGGCTGGCCGGTATCCCTTTCGTGGAACTTCAGCGCGAAATTCGCCTCGAGGGGTTGTCGCTTCAATACTCTCCTGATTTACCATCCGCTCTCCGTGATATCTCTTTCACCCTGCCGAAGGGCCAGATGCTGGCTCTTGTGGGGCCGAGCGGGGCCGGTAAGAGTTCGATCGCGGACCTCCTCTGCGGTCTTTATGCTCCAACTTCAGGGCAGATCTGGATCGATGGCACGCCTCTACAGCATCTTGAATTGGCCAGCTGGCAACAGCGGCTGGGTGTTGTTAGTCAGGATACGTTTCTGTTCAACGCAAGCATCGCCGAGAACATCGCCTTCGGCAGGCCGGGAGGAGCAACCCAAGTTGAGATCGAAGCCGCCTCCCAGGCGGCCCAGGCGGCCGGGTTCATCGAGAGCTTGCCTAAGGGCTACGCAACCCTAGTGGGCGAGCGGGGCTACCGGCTCAGTGGAGGCCAGCGCCAGCGCCTGAGCCTAGCGCGTGCAATTCTGCGGCAGCCGGAAATACTGATCCTTGATGAGGCCACTAGTGCCCTGGATTCACAGAGCGAGCGCTTAGTGCAGGAGGCTCTAGAGCGTTTTGAGCGCAACCAAACGGTGCTTGTGATCGCCCATCGGCTGAGTACGATTGTCCGCTCTGATCAGATCCTTGTGCTGGAGGGGGGGCAGGTAGTGCAGCGAGGCACCCACACCAGCCTGCTGGTCGAAGGGGGGCTGTATCAGCAGCTGTGGCAGCAACAGAGTGGCTCTCAACAGACATAGTGTGACGCCAATGAATCAATCAGTTCACTTTTCTACTTACCAGAGCATCTGAATCATGACCATTGATCCCACGGCCTTCATCCATGAGAAAGCGCTGGTGGATGAAGGCGTCAGCATCGGAGCCCGAACGCGGGTATGGGCTTTCATCCACATCCTGAGCGGGGCTCAGATCGGAGCTGATTGCAATATATGCGAGCAGGTGTTTATCGAGAGTGATGTGGTAGTGGGTGATCGGGTAACGGTGAAATGCGGTGTGCAGATCTGGAATGGCTTACGCGTGGAGGATGACGTGTTCATCGGTCCGAATGTAACCTTTACGAACGATCTGTTTCCGCGCAGCAAGCTTCCTTGGACCTTTCTGCAAACACATATCAAGGCTGGGGCTTCGATTGGGGGGGGGGCCGTGATTCTCCCTGGGCTCACCATTGGCGAAAAGGCGATGGTGGGGGCCGGCAGTGTGGTCACCAAGTCGGTGCCGGCTGGTGCGGTGGTGGTGGGCAATCCTGCTAAAGTAATTCGTTTGTTGGTGGAGGTCAGCAATGATCCAGGCCACCGATCCGCAGATCCGCAAGACATCCTTGGATCTTGGCAAGACTCTGATTTTCCCTGATGTCATGTTTGACGATGCCGAGCTGATCCTAAACCTGCGTATGGATAAGATGAAAGGATGCTTCTGAACCCTACATCTACCACCCTTGAGGATCAGCAGGGCTGGCTCCGCGGTTATTCTACACCTGAGGTCAGGCATACTTCATTATTGAGCGGGAGAGGCAAAGTATAGGTACCATCGTCATTACGATGCCCGCGTCTACAGTTTCTGCTGGAGCTCCTGGATTATCTCTAACGGCCAACCGCCCCATGTGGCAATAGAATCAGCTCTGACGGTCTACCCCTCTCCAATAGATCATTTTGGTTTTCATAAGGCACATTTTGATGTACGTGCAGCCAATGATAAGGTTTGACGCTTTCATGAACCGTTTGGAGCCTGGAGAGTGAAAGAGATAGCTGCTGATTTTTGTTATGAGCTTGATCACTCCAATATTGAAGCTTCCCACAAACGATATCACCAATTCATGCCGGATTCTTCAAGTAATCTTTAAGGAAACTACTTAAGAGAAGTTTGCTAAACAGATCAAGTCTTTCTAACATCTGAGCCTATGTTAAAACTGTATCTAAAAAATAAGTTTCCATTAGGATCTTCAGTTCGTTGGCTTCTTGGCGAAGCCATTGATAGACCATTTACTTTCCTGTTGGTAGCACTGAAGAGTTTGTATGCATCTTGGATTCTTACAAAACGTTTTTGGCCCATAACCGTTCGAATCCATTCATCGACTGCTTTATCTCTAAACATCCACTCTACGGCCAGTGTTCGGATTGATGGTGTACTCATCTCCGAACCATGGGGAGGGATTATGGAGGTAAGTTCAATCACTGTTGGACAGAATGCAATTCTGCATATTGCCGGGGACTTTGTAATTGGCCCAGGTACACATCTCAATATTTCTACAGGTGGGTCGCTTTATATTGGCGGAAGGGATAGAGAATCTGCGAGTGGAATTACTTGCCGCTCAAGAGTTATGGTTGAGAGATCTGTTAGCATTGGCAAAGACTGTTTGATCGCCTGGGGTGTTTTCATTACCGACTCCGACTGGCACTCAATTAGAGGCAAGCCTCGATCAGCACCTGTTATAATAGAAGATCATGTATGGATAGCTCATGATGTATCTATCCTCAAGTCAAGCATAGTTCCCTATGGTTGCATAGTGGCTCCTAAGTCAGTGGTCGTTACCGGTGGGCATCGACCACGCTCCTTGATCGCCGGCCAGCCCGCAGTGGTCAAACGTGATAATGTTGAATGGAGTCGCTGACTTGATGCCACTATTGACAAGCTGTCATTCATCCATTTAATATCCTCCATGACGATCGCGAAATGCCAAGTGTTTGAATTCCCAAGAATTCAGGATCCAAGGGGCAACCTGACTTACCTTGAAAGCAGTAGCCATATACCTTTTGATATTCAACGTGTTTACTACCTCTACGACGTTCCGGGTGGGGCTGAGCGGGGTGGGCATGCTCATAAAGACCTTCAGCAACTTATTATTGCTATGTCAGGAAGCTTTGATGTTGTACTCGATGATGGCAAGGATAAGAAACGAGTGCACCTTAACCGTTCCTATAACGGGCTCTATGTCTGTCCAATGATCTGGAGAGAACTTAACAATTTTTCGTCGGGTTCGGTTTGTATGGTTCTCGCATCAAACCGTTACAGCGAGGATGACTATTTTCGTGACTATTCCGAGTTCATGCGCGCGCGGTGGGGAGTATGAGCGTTCCATTCCTTGATCTTCGGGCCTCTTATCTTGAGCTTAAGCCCGAGATCGATGACGCGATTGCCCGCGTTCTCGACAGTGGCTGCTACATTCTTGGGCCCGAGGTGGAAGCGTTTGAAGCCGAGTGGGCATCTTATTGCGGTGCTTCTGATGCTGTCGGCGTTGGAAACGGACTTGACGCCCTTATCCTAGCGTTACGAGCCCTCGATATTGGCCCTGGCGATGAGGTAATCGTACCCTCCAACACCTACATCGCCACTTGGCTTGCGGTCAGCGCCGTTGGAGCCACGCCTGTGCCAGTGGAACCGGATCCTGATACTTATAACATCAATCCCAGTCTTATTCCAGACGCAATAACGCATCGTACTAAGGTACTATTGCCTGTGCATTTATACGGACAGCCAGCAGATCTTGATCCAATACTTTCCATTGCGCGGAATTACTCACTCGCTGTAGTGGAAGATGCGGCTCAATCTCATGGCGCACGCTATAAAGACCAGCGTATTGGAGCTCATGGTGATGTGGTTTGCTGGAGCTTCTACCCTGGTAAAAACCTTGGAGGTTTCGGCGATGGTGGTGCCATAACAACCAATCGTTCAGATATAGCAGATCAAGTACGATCTCTAAGAAACTATGGAAGCAGAAAGAAGTATATTCATGAGATCAAAGGTTATAATTCACGCTTAGATTCTATTCAGGCAGCAATACTGCGAGTTAAATTGAAGTTGCTAGATTCCTGGAACAAACGGAGGGCTGATATCGCATTATATTACACAGAGGCATTATTACACTCAGATTATCAAATTCCTTTGCCAAAAGGCTATTCCGATCCATCTTGGCATCTGTATGTAGTAAGACATCCAAATCGAAATTCAGTGCAAGATAAACTTAACATGGCGGGAGTAAATACAATTATTCATTATCCAATCCCTCCGCATGCGCAAAACGCGTATAGTGACTTACATTTACCTGTGCTTTCAAATACTACACTATGTACTAGAGATATACTAAGTCTTCCCATTGGTCCACATTTGACAACAGAGCAAGCAGGCTTAGTTGTATGTAATCTCTTAAGCGCGTAAGTAACATAATTTCGAAATCATTTCGATTCACTCTTCTTTTTTTCCCTATGACAACAGCAACAAATCCATTGGTGACCTTTGCGCTATTTGCTTATAATCAAGAGAAGTTTATCATTGATGCTTTACAGGGAGCCTTGGCACAAACATATAGTCCACTTCAGATAATCGTTTCTGATGACTGCTCATCTGATAGGACATTTGATCTCGTAAAAAAATTCTTGCATACTTACAAGAGTAGTCATGAGATTATTCTTAATAGGAATGATACCAATATTGGAATTGCTCAGCATGTCCGCAAAATTGCCAGTCTAGCCAAAGGAAGTATTATCATTTTTGCGGCTGGAGACGACATCTCTGAACCTTTTAGAACTAGTTCGCTTGTTTCAGTATTTGCAACTTCACCTCGTACAATGGCTATATTCTCAGATGCTTACCTAATCAATGAGAGTAATAAACTCCTAGGAAGCTTTGGTATCAGACTTTATAGATCACGATCAACTCCTCTTCGGAGGATAGTTTGCAAAGGAGGAGGTATTGGCTCTGGCGCTACTTATGCATACAGGGCGATCTTTCTAACTTGGCCGTGGATGTATCCCCCTAACTGCAACAGTGAAGACAAACTTCTTCCATTGCGTGCTGCTTTATTAGGAACTGTTTTACATGTCCCATTTAAATTAGTTAAAGTCCGTAAAGTGTCAACTAGCTACTCACACAGCAACCATTACATCCCAGCGATTTGCAGCCGAGCGCATCAACATGAAATAGCATTGTCAATTATTGCAGCAAGCAAACAAGGTTTAATAAAGCGATCTTCAGCGTATTACTTAGTAAATGCTGCTCGCCAAAATCCAGTAATGGCCAAACGCATTAACGATCTGAATTCTACCCCTGGTATGGCATCCTCCATTGTCGCTAATATTATCGATATTAGACGTGATAAATTATCCATTATTGAAAGAGTCTATGTATTTTTACTTAGACATGTCCTGAGAAAAAATTCTAACATCTTAGCTTGCGACTAGCGGCTTTTCTCAACCTTAAGAATTACACATCAAGTTCTATACATGTTCAAGGAACACTCTATCGATATAAATTGTGCTCCAATGAATATTGGAAACCACCTTTTAGCTTATCTTCATGCAGAGTTTCTTGCAAACTATTCTTTAAGACGGGCATCTCTCCATTTTGATTCGATCCCACAGTTAGGCGTCTTCTCAGAAAACCGGGCTATACCACTGGATATTTTCAAAGCTGATTGTAAAGCCAGTTGTATCTATCTTAGATCTAGAAATAGATTCTTGTGGCCACAAATAATGATCTTAATCTCGAGATTAACTTCTACTAAAATTCAGATCAACCACCCGATGATGAGTCTTAAACGACTTCCAACCTTGCAGAAAGCAAGGAGTTTGGTACCAGGCACCACATTCTTTAATAAGCAAGCCTTAAAGTATGTAGGTGAGTATATTCATTCCCACTTGTTTGTTAACATTAGGGCTGGTGATATACTTAGCCCTATTCATCGAAACTATAGGCCACTATCTCTAATTCAAATAGCCGAGGCTTCGAGCAAGTCGAACAAACCCTTGTTGTTCTTCGGACAGACCGAAAGTTCTCCTTACCTGGATACAATTAAGCAATCCTTCCCAAGTTCAATCTTTATATACACCAACTGTCCTTTTACCGACTTTGAGATTAACAGATCAGCTACATCTATTCTTATTCCAATAAGCACATTTGCCTGGATATCAACCTGGCTTTCGAATAGTACGACCCAAATCTTTTTTCCGTTTGAGGGGCTTTACTCATATTATGAGCGCCCTGATGTCTACCTTATTCCACACAATGATTCTAGATATGTAAGACTAAAGACTTAAGCATCTTTTCATCATTGTTCAATCTGTCATGATTAGTCCTATGTTTTTAGTGGGTATCTCACAAATTAAAAACGAGTCCGATATTATTGAAATTACCATTCGAGAAAATCTTCGTGTCCTTGACATGCTATTTGTTCTTGATGATTCAAGTGAAGATTCAACTCCAGTTATACTTAAGAGCCTGGCTTGTGAGAATCTACCAATCGTGCTTTTATCTCTTCAGGATGAGAGACTTAAGCTCTTCTATGATCAAGGTAAAAGCATGACTTACCTCATGCGTTATGCATTAAACTTTTGCTTAGAAAATCAAATAACCGATAAAGTTGACTATATATTTCCTTTGGACGCTGATGAGATCATTGGTTGTAATAGAAGTAATCTTGAAAGTGCCTGTATGTCAATCCCTGATTATCACTATGGACTTCTTAGATGGCGAAACTATCTACCTTACTTTGGTGAGTTCTCACCCAAGGATAGGTTAATCGATATTTTCCGAAGCCCTGAACATGAAGTTCTTAATGTTTATAAGTCAGTTATTCCGGGATCTATTGCGTTTGCTTCATCAATTAAAATTGGAAGCCATAGTATTTCATCACGTAAATTTAACATTTCTCCATTTATACTTGAAAACGTTCCACTATTACACTTTCCCGTCCGAAGTGGTAGTCAAATCATCATCAAATCGCTCATTGCAGCCCACAAGACATCTCTTAGGACTAGTATTAATAGCAGAGAAAACTACCATCTCAAAGAATTAGCAAATGAAATACGTGCTTCTAATTACCATCTCACACATAGTCATCTAATTCAGCTTTCCCGTAAATATATGCTGCATGTTGACAATATACCAACTAACCCTGACATTTACATTGACAGTCTTAGCAACTTGCATCCGCTATATTCTACAGACCAGTATATACAATCATTGAAATCACTGGATTTATTGCTTCTTAGCTTTACTAGCTCTAGGTATGCCAGGCTTACTAGATTTGCCTTTTGGATCTCTGCTAAACTTAACAAAATAGTTGATATGGTAAACCCTAAGGCAAACTGTACTTCGTTTAAGCCACTCGACATCCATGCCAAACCCTAACATAGTTCTGCTTACCGCTAATCTCGGATCTTATGACTCCAATATCTTTAGGGTACCTTCTGACTGGAAAGGAGTTTCTCAGATTATATTTAAAAGTACTGGGCTTTCTTCCGCTCAAATCAATCAAAGAGACAATATAATGACTATCTCCATCAAGTCTGAGCCTAGCCTTCATAGACATATATCTCGCATTATTAAGATTAATCCACTCTTTCTCTTTGATTTCAAAGTCCTTCCTCCGTCGCTTTTTCCTCATTCTCCTGAAGTTACAAATGAAATCACTGAATTTGTAGGCGGAGACTTTGGATATATTATTTGGCATGATGCTAATTGTCTGATACATAATCCATCAAGCTTGCTTGAACTATGTTCTAAAATCTCTGATAATGGATGGGGTATCTTTAACCATCCTGATCGAAACTGTCTATATAAGGAAGCAAAAGCAGCTAAGAGCTTTGCTTATGTCAATAACTCCTTGCTTCATCAGCAAGTAGCATTTTATAGATCACAAAGAATGCCTAATAACTACGGGCTTTATGCTTGCAACTTCTTTATAAGATCTTTTAAGTCATTGTATTCGTCCCAGATACTTTGGCATTCATGGCTTATCGAGTATCTGCGATGGGTTCCACGAGATCAAATTAGTCTTCCTTATTGTCTTTTCCATCATCCTCTTCATCGCCCAGTCTCCTTGGGTGCATTTACTTGGACAAACAACTGTTTCGCCTTTAAACCACATTAGCCGTATGATTTCTACATTTATCAAGCGGTTCACTAAACTCAGGTTTGATGAGTATGAGTCAAATCTCTATTGTGACTTATTTTCAGCCGATCGTTTGCAACCCTCTTCTGTTTGCTCTAGTAAGGGTAACTTACGACGACAACTTGTGAGTCATATCCTTGACTACGTTTTAAGAGAGTCTCCCTCTCTTCTTGCCAAGACACGTTCACAGACCTTGCAAGAGCTATTTGTGTTTACTTTGATGAGAGGGAATATCATGACTTATTTTGAGGCTGGTGCTAATGATGGATTAACCCTATCCAATACGGCAGGTCTAATGTCATCTCTCAAGGCAAGCGGTATACTTGTAGAAGCTAATCCTTATCTTTACAATAGCCTAAGATTAAATCGCCCTTTTGATACCTGTCTTAATTATGCTCTTTCTAATCAAACAGGAAGTATCCTTGCATTTAATCCTGGAGAAGGCAGTACACTCTATGGTGCATTAATTGAAGGCAATGAAATGGCGGCCAATGTATCACCTGTTAAACAAGTCTTAGTACCTTCTCGCACTATCCCTGATATCTTTGATGAAGCCTCTCTCGATCACGTTGATTTCCTGAGTCTTGACATTGAGGGAGCAGAGCCTGAGGTTTTGAAACCGATTCTTGCGCCATCTTTTCATTGTGGTATCATAGAAGCAAATACAGAATCTGCATTTTCAGCATGCAAGTTGAAGCTCATTAAACTTGGTTATCAGTGTTACCGTTATCCATTTGCTCGTAATGAACTATTGGTTATTGGCCCTAATGCCATTGTTGATCTAACTCTATTGAAAATTCTTGACAACCAGTTTTCCTGCTAATTCTATGCGTCCTCTCCCTTCTCGTCTAATTTCTTTCTTTATTGCTCAATTATCTCACCCTCTGCGCATCCGTTTGTCACAAATTCGTCGCTGTAGATCAGTGCCGTCACTTAAGTCATTTCTCGAAAGTCATGCTGGAACAATATCTAATTGCCACTTGCGCTTATCAGTTGATTTGGGATGTAGTGCTTCACCTCGAAATCCATTCGGCGCACCTTATTGTAAAGGGCTCGACATCTCCTCTTCTGCGAATCCTGATGTTCTTATTTGCGATATCGTTCGAGAGCATCTTCCTTTTGATAATGAGGAGATTTCTTGTGTTACAGCCTTCGACTTCATTGAGCACATCCCCCGTGTTGTAGTTGAATCAGAAAGAACCAGTTTTCCTTTCGTTGACGTTATGAACGAGATTTATCGCGTATTGGCTCCAGGCGGCTTGTTTCTCTCTTACACTCCCGCCTATCCCTTTAAAGAAGCCTTCCAGGATCCTACGCATGTTAATATCATAACCGAGGATACTTTCCCGTTCTATTTCTCTTCTGGGCAATCTCTTGATGCTTCTGGGTATGGTTTTCTTTATGGCTTCGAAAACTACTTCGAGATTGTTGACCAAGCCTGGCATGGCTTTCGACTTGTAACTCTGCTGAGGAAGCCCCGCTAATCTGAGATTTAGCTTGCCCCCACTCCGGAATCTTTTGCTGCCTATTAACTGTCCTTATCAATGACTATCTCGAGATGTATTATCGCTTGCGACGGCGACTCGCGGGATATCAATCTTTGGTCTAACATCCCCTTCCTTCTTTCGGTTGAGCTTGAGCGCCGCGGCATCCAGTTGATTCGCGTCAACTTGCAGGCCCCTTGGTTGCTCCGACGTCTTTGGCGTTTCAGTCTCGGACCCCGTCACAAACTGCGCCACTGGCACACGAGTGTTGATTTTTTCCGCTCTTGGACCAATCACTGGCACACCACCCGATGCCTCAACCAGGCCGTCTGTCGTTACGCCTCACCGGATACCATCCTTATCAATTGTTCGATCAGTGCAGCCCCTACCCGTAGTTCCATCCCAGTGGTGCTGCTTAGTGATTGGAGCTATCACCATTACATCATTGAGCGCCTAGGCCGTCAGCCCGATCGCTCTGAGTGGTCTACGATACAGCGCGACAACGCTGCCATGGCCCGAGCCAGCCTGGTTGTGCTGCTGTTTCCAGAATCAGCTGCCCGTCTGCAGCGACAGATCCCCTCGGGAAGTTTCCGTTTCCTCGGCCACGTTATCAACGATCACCCCTTGGCTCCTCCGCCTCCCCCCCAGCCTCCTGCCTCCTCCCCTCATCGTCCATGGCGCCTGTTGTTCGTGGGTCGTTCACGTTACTTGCAAGGACTGGAGTTGTTGTTGCAAGCGCTCGCCCTACTCCCGGCTGTTCTGCCCGTGCAGCTAGATGTGATCGGGATCGAACCCCAGGGCGCTTCATCACAGCTCACCCAACACGTGCCCGTTCATTTCCATGGTTACCTTAACAAGGCCGACCCAGACCATCGACGGCTGTACTACGATCTCCTTAATCAGGCCGATCTGTTGATCAACGCCTCCAGCCTCTGGGCCGGCTTCTCCGCTACCGTTGAAGCCATGCATCGACGTACCGCCGTCCTCACGGCCCCTTACCCAGAATTTCAAGCGCTCTTCGGCAGCAATATCTCCTTCGGGGCCTATCTGGGAGAATATACTCCCTCCGCCCTAGCCGCTTGCATTCTTTCCCTGTTGACGGACCCAAGACTCTTAGCCGTGCAGCAACAATTTGCATTTGAGGCTGTGCAAGGGTTCACATGGGAGAGCTTCGTGGATCGTCTTCTTTCAGACCTTGGCTATTCCCCAGCGACGCCATCCGTCAGCATCTAAACCATCGACCATTTTAGATCCGTTCTAATGATACATATAAGCTCAAAATTTACGTTTATCACTTCCACACTCAATTCCGGTGCCACCCTTGAGCGGTGTCTCCGCAGTGTGGCGGGTCAAACATTTGCCAGCTTTGAGCATCTGATTGCTGACGGTGGTTCCAGCGATGACACTCTGAGGATTGTGGAGAGATTCTCCAAGCACTACCCCTTGCGCTTAGTCTGCTCTGAACCAGATACGGGTCTATACCAGGCCTGGAATCGAGCACTAGATCAAGCCCGCGGCCAGTGGATCTTATTCCTTGGTTCTGATGATTTCTTACTTTCAAGCGATATCCTTTCTTCTGTAGCTGAATCTATCAATAGCAACCCTTCTCTACTCGCCAAGCGATTCCTCTACGGTGACACTATTTCTGCAGAC
>Ga0164292_10002488_pt1 | contig 15032 bp, 13 predicted proteins | sample GEODES117metaG_FD_111486 | JGI IMG/M metagenome (GOLD analysis project Ga0164292, IMG submission 111486) | Eutrophic lake water microbial communities from Lake Mendota, Wisconsin, USA - GEODES117 metaG | ecosystem: Environmental > Aquatic > Freshwater > Lake | place: USA: Lake Mendota... | reverse complement strand
TGGTTCAAGCCCTAAAAACACCCTATTCATTTAATTATTCATTTGATTCTTTAAAAACAATTTCTCGCTTATATGCACCAGATAGTAGTTTCAGAATTATTACTTGGCAGTTAATGAAAGATTTTACCTACTATCGATATAAAGGTGCTATTCAACTAAAAACAAATGATGGTTCTTTAAAACTAATTCCATTATACGACGGTACAGATTTTACAGAAAAGCCTACAGACTCTGTAAGAACCAATGAAAACTGGATCGGTGCTTTGTATTATAATATCGTACTTAAAAAATTCAATAACAAGAACTACTATACGCTTATAGGATATGATGAGAACGATGCAAGAAGTACAAAAAAATGGTTGGAAGTGTTAACTTTCGACAACAACAATCGCCCCCAATTTGGTGGGAGATTTTTTAATTACCCAAATGATGCCATAAAGCCCCCACAACCTGCATATCGATTTTGCTTAGAGTTTAAGAAAGAAGCCAATGCCAAACTGAATTATGATGCCGAAATAGACCGTATCGTATTTGCAAAGCTGGTAAGTGAAACTGGAGAAATTAGCAAGAAACACACATTGGTTCCTTACGGCACCATAGAAGGTTTTAAATGGGAACTCGGCAAATGGATCTATATCCCAAATATCGAATTCTAATCTAGTTTCAATACTGCTAAAAATGCTTCTTGTGGAATTTCTACATTTCCAATTTGACGCATTCTTTTCTTTCCTTCTTTTTGTTTTTCCAATAATTTACGCTTTCTGCTAATATCGCCACCATAACATTTTGCAGTAACATCTTTGCGCATAGCACTGATATTTTCACGTGCAATTACTTTTGCACCAATGGCTGCTTGAATGGATATTTGAAACTGTTGCTTTGGCAAAAGCTCTTTTAATTTTTCACACAATCTTCTTCCAAAATCTTGCGCCCTGCTTCTATGAATCAATGCACTTAAAGCATCCACTTTGTCGGAATTTAATAAGATGTCCATTTTTACAATATCGGCATCACGATTATCGATAGGTGTATAATCAAAAGAGGCATAACCCCTTGTTGAACTTTTTAGTTTATCATAAAAGTCAAATACGATCTCTGTAAGTGGCATTTCGAAAATCAACTCAACCCTTGTTGGAGTTAAATAACTTTGATTTATCAAGATACCTCTCTTGCCCAAGCACAGTGTCATGATATTTCCGATATAATCCGGCAATGTAATGATCTGTGCTTTGATAAATGGTTCTTCAATGCGATCAATTTTAACAGGATCCGGCATTTCTACAGGATTGTTTACTTGAATTTTTTCACCTCTTGTGGTATATGCATTGAAGCTTACATTCGGCACTGTTGTTATTACTGTTTGATTGAACTCTCTTTCTAATCGCTCTTGAATGATTTCCATATGCAATAAGCCCAAGAATCCACAACGGAATCCAAAGCCCAATGCCTGTGAGGTTTCTAATTCAAAAGTTAGTGATGCGTCATTCAATTGAAGTTTGTCCATACAATCCCTCAACTCTTCAAATTGATCTGTTTCCACAGGAAAAATACCTGCAAATACCATTGGCTTCACTTCCTCAAATCCATGAATCATTTCTCCAGGATTATTGGCCAGTGTAATGGTATCTCCTACTTTAACTTCTTTGGCGTTTTTAATGCCCGTTATAATATAACCAACATCACCTGCCCTCACTTCGGTTTTTGGCGTCATCGTTAATTTAAGCACACCAACTTCATCGGCAATATAATCTTGCCCAGATGCTACAAAACGAATCTTATCTCCTTTTTTTAAGACTCCATTAAGAATTCTATAATAAATAATGATTCCTCTAAAGCTATTGTAAACACTATCAAAAATCAATGCTTGCAATGGCGCTTCGGTATTGCCTTCAGGTGCTGGAATTCTTTCAACAATGGCCTGTAAAATCTCCTCAATACCAATACCAGATTTTCCACTAGCCAATAAAATATCTTCTTGCTTACAACCAATCAAATCTATAATTTGATCGGTTACTTCAGGAATTTTTGCACCATCCATATCAATTTTATTGATTACTGGAATAATTTCTAAATCATTCTCAATAGCCAAATACAAATTGCTGATTGTTTGTGCTTGAATACCCTGAGAAGCATCTACCAATAACAATGCGCCTTCGCAAGCTGCAAGTGCTCGGCTTACTTCATAACTAAAATCTACATGCCCAGGAGTATCAATTAAATTCAATACATAGGTTTCCCCTTTGTACGGATAACTGATTTGTATCGCATGACTCTTGATCGTAATTCCCTTTTCTCGCTCCAAATCCATATCATCCAAAACCTGGTTCATCATGTCTCTTTCACCAATGGTTTTGGTATGTTCTAATAATCTATCCGCTAACGTACTTTTGCCATGATCAATGTGGGCTATTATACAAAAATTCCTAATCTGCTTCATAAGGCGGCAAAGATAGGCTTGTATGCGTTATCTTCAACCAAGAATAGTATAGATGTTAATGAGAAAATTAAACAGAAAAGCCAAGGTAAATGAAGAAACCGGCCTTGGAACCAATACGGCCTTAGATAGAGGCAGATTTTTTAACAATAATGGGGCATTGGCATTAAAAAACTAAGCAATGATCACTACAATTGGAAGAGATTTAAATAAAGCAGTTGATTTGTTATCATGGGATAAATTGGTGGCTATTCCTACTGAAACTGTTTATGGACTTGCCGGAAATGCTTTAAGTGAAAAAGCTGTTGCTACAATTTATGCAGCCAAGAATAGACCTCATTTTAATCCACTTATTCTGCACATAAAAAATATTGATGAAATTCATCGATATGCGGAGGCTGATATGCATAGCCTCAATATCGCTAAAATCTTAATGCCAGGTCCCGTCACATTATTATTGCCCAAAAAAAACAATGTTCCAGACATTACCACTGCAGGAAGCAATAAAGTGGCCATTCGTATTCCCAATCATCCTTTAACATTAGAGCTCTTAGATCAAATTGATTTTCCACTAGCTGCCCCAAGCGCTAATCCGTCTGGCTATATAAGCCCCACAACCGCAAGTCATGTTTTTGAAGGTTTGAACGGAAAAATTGAATACATATTAGATGGAGGACCAACAAGCATTGGCTTAGAATCAACTATTTGTGAAGTAAAAGGCAATCATATTTTAATGCATAGATTAGGTGGTATAAGTGCTTCCCAATTAACTGATTTAACTGGATTAGAAGTGAGAGAAGTGCTGCATGAATCAATGCCAACAACTGCCGGACAAATGAAAAGTCATTATGCTCCCAGAACGCCCTTATTTAGAGGAGATATTGAACAATTAATGCAGGTACATTCAGGTAAAAAAATAGCCATCATTAGCTTCGATAAAAAATACGAAGGCGAAAAAATAGATTGTTATACATTATCACCAGAAGGAGACTTGGCATTTGCCGCCAATCAATTATTTGCTACACTCAGAAAAATTGATCAAGCCAATTACGATATTATTTTAGCAGCTCATTTTCCAGCAACTGGAATTGGCCTTGCTATAAATGATCGAATTGAAAGGGCTCAATTTTTACATAAATAATTTATTGTAAAGCGTTGATGATGGCAACAAATTCATCAGCAATTAAAGAAGCCCCTCCCACCAATCCACCATCTACATCGGGCTGAGAAAATATTTCTACCGCATTGGATGCTTTTACGCTGCCTCCATATAAAATAGAAATAGCATTTGCTGTTGATGCACCATATACCGATTCAATATTTTTACGAATGAACGCATGCATTTCTTGTGCTTGAGCGCTACTAGCCGTTTTACCTGTACCTATTGCCCAGATTGGCTCGTATGCAATTACTATTTTGCGTATTTGATCTTCTGAAAGATGATATAAAGATTCTTTTAATTGTTTGCCCACATAATCATTTTGTGTATTGGCTTCGCGAATGGCCAATGGTTCTCCGCAACAAAAAACAGGATGAATATTATTCTCTAAACAAATATTTACTTTCTCAGCCAAAAATGAATTGGATTCATTGAAATATTCTCTTCTCTCAGAATGGCCTAGCACAACATATTGAATACCCAAAGAACTCAACATGTCTACAGAAATTTCTCCTGTATAGGCTCCACTTTTTTTACTATAACAATTCTGTGCAGCAACAAATACATGCTCTTTATTTCTAAGCTTAGACTGCGCCATTGATAAATAAGGGGCTGGAATAGCAAAAATAGCTTCTTGGTTTTCTTTGAATGAATGTGGTTGTTCAATGATATCATCCAAAAGTTGTTCGGCTTGCTGTAGTGTAAGATTCATTTTCCAATTAGCTGCCGCAATTTGTTTTCGCATTTGGTGTTGGTTATTTGATTGAATGAATATTTTATTTTAAGTGAAAAAGATGATGAAGTACATCTATTTCGGCTTTTGTAAGGGCTTTATTTTTCATGATTTTCCAATTATTGATCTCCTTAATGGCAAGATCTAAATTATATCTTTTGCCTTCTACACCCCAGCTGAAATTGGGTATTTTTCTAGGCAATAATCCTGCACCAAAAACAGTACAACAAACGCCGATTACAGAACCAGTATTTACGGAAGAATTAATAGATAAACGCGAATAATCGCCCATGATTACCCCACATTTTTGGCCAACTGAAATCATTTTATCCAATTCCATGGACCAAACTTTAACGTTGCCTGCTGCATTTTTTAAGTTACTATTAGAACTGCCTGCTCCAAAATTGCACCACTCACCTATTACAGCATCCCCCAAATATCCATCATGTGCCTTATTGGAATTTCCCATCATGACTGAATTTTTAATTTCACCACCTCCCAAAGAATTCGGTCCTAAACTGGTTGCTCCGTACACCCTACTATTCATTTTCAATACCGATTTAAATCCTATTGAAAAAGGGCCTCTGATAGTGGATCCTTCCATTATCTCAGCTTGTTTACCTACATATATAGGCCCTGTGGAAGAATTAAGGGTACAAAATTCAAGCTTAGCTCCTTCCTCAATAAAAATATCTGCTAATTGAACTAATTGAACGGTAGGTGATATTGGTTGCGACTTTCTGCCCTTGGTTACCAATTTAAAGTCTGATCGAATAAACAGATCATTTTGTTGCATGATTTCCCATGGAAATTCAATACGATGAACATTTTCAATGCAAATCATTGATTCAAAAAAAGACTCGCAAGATATTGGGGAAAAATCAATAAAATGTTGAGCTGATTTTCCTGCAACTACCCCTTTATCATCAATCAATGCTTGCCCAGTAGCTAAATTCAAAATTTGCTGAACAAGCATTTCTGTTGGAACAACTGCTGCATCTATCCAAATATGCGTATCAGAAGGGGGTGTTTCATATAAAGCTTGAAGGTAGGATGCGGTATGAACGAATGTGTCTTGATTTAACCATAACGACCACCTTTCTTTTATTGACAACAATCCAAAATGGAAAGATGACACAGCTTTGGTTAAAGAAAGTGGTGCAAAAAGATTGCGTTTTGCATTATCAAATAAAATGATGGCCATGTACAAATGTATTGCATATTCACAATAATGAATTCTCCTTACCTTGTGGCCTCAAAATTTTAAATAAGTAATTATGCAAATTGGTACTTTTTCTTATCCACTTCCAGCAAATGATCCCGTAATATCATATGCCCCAGGAACCCCTGAAAAGGCAGCTTTAAAAAAGGCCCTGGCCGATCTTAAAAAAAAGGAATTAGATATTCCAATGTATATAGGCGGGAAAATGGTTAGAACCGACAAAAAAATGGCGATTCATCCCCCACACGAACTATCCCATACATTGGGACATTTTAGTGTTGGTGAAGAAAAGCATGTTCAAGCTGCTATTGCTGCTGCATTACAAGCCAAGGAAAAATGGGAAAATATGAGCTGGGAAAATCGTGCACATATTTTTTTGAAAGCCGCTGATTTATTGGCTACCAAATATCGCTATCAAATGGTTGCTTCAACCATGTTGTGTCAAAGTAAAAATGCGTACCAAGCAGAGATTGATAGTACTTGTGAATTGATAGATTTTTTAAGATTCAATGTTCATTTCTTAAGTGAAATTTATAAGCAGCAACCAGTTTCTGCTCCTGGAATGCACAATAGAATGGAATGGAGAGCTTTAGAAGGATTTGTGTTAGCCGTTACCCCTTTTAATTTTACTGCTATCGGCGGCAACTTGCCTACATCTGCTGCCATGTGTGGCAATGTGGTTGTTTGGAAACCTGCCAATACACAAATTTATTCTGCTCAATTGTTTATGCGCATTTTAAAAGAAGCTGGATTACCTGATGGTGTTATCAATTTGATTTATGTTGATGGACCAACAATAGGAAAAGTTTGTTTTTCTCATAGAGACTTTGCTGGTGTTCATTTTACTGGTTCAACTGGGGTTTTTAATAATATGTGGAAGGTGATTGGAGAAAATATGGGCATGTATAAATCGTACCCGAGAATTGTTGGTGAAACAGGTGGAAAGGATTTTGTTGTGGCACATAAATCAGCTGATATAGATACAGTTGTAACTGCTTTAGCAAGAGGTGCATTTGAATATCAGGGACAAAAATGTTCGGCTGCATCAAGGGCTTATATTCCGAGTAATATTGCCAATGCAGTATTAAGCAAATTGGTAACTGCCGTTGAATCGATGAAGATGGGAACTGTAGAAGATTTCACCAATTTCATCAATGCTGTAATTGATGAAAAATCTTACACAAGTATTACTAAATACATCGTTAATGCCAAGAAGAATAAGAAAGTAAAAATTATCGCTGGCGGCAATTTTAGTAAAACAAAAGGCTATTTTATTGAACCAACAGTAATTGTTTCTAAGGATCCGAAATCAGTTACCATGTGCGAAGAAATTTTTGGACCAGTATTAACGATATATGTTTATCCAGCAGAACAATTCGAAAAAACATTGGCATTGGTAGATAGTACTTCTGCCTATGCATTAACTGGTGCAATTATTGCTCAAGACCGCGCAGCCGTTGAATTGGCTACCAACAAGTTAAGAAATGCAGCTGGCAATTTTTATATCAATGATAAACCAACTGGAGCCGTTGTAGGTCAACAGCCATTTGGAGGAGCAAGGGCTTCGGGCACCAATGATAAAGCAGGAAGCGCCTTGAATTTATACAGATGGTTGAGTGCAAGAACGATTAAAGAAACCTACAATCCTCCTACGCAATATGGATACCCATTTTTACTTGAGGCGTAAAAAGATAAGAGATAAGAGATAACGTTAAAAAAAATCCGGAAAATGAATGAATCAAATTCCGGATTTTTATTTTATTATTTCCTAACTATTAATTCCTTTCTATGAAAAAAATCCTTGCAACTAATTTTATATCCAATCTATTACTTTAATTACTTAGGTAATACAACAGTATCAATAACATGTACGATTCCGTTACCAGCTTTTAAATCAGTAGCAACAACAGTTGATACGCCACCGTTCTCATCTGTAAGGATAACCTTTCCGTCTTTTAAAGAAGCAGTTAAAGTACCACCACTAACTGTTTTTACAGCAGCTTTTCCTTTACCAGCTTTAATGGCAGCAACAACAGCAGCAGCATCTAAATTACCAGCAACCACATGATAAGTTAAGATTTTGGTTAAAGTTGCTTTGCTTTCTGGTTTCAATAAGTTTTCTACAGTTCCAGCAGGTAATTTAGCAAAAGCAGCATTAACTGGTGCAAATACAGTAAAAGGACCAGCAGACTGTAAAGTTTCTACTAAACCCGCAGCTTTAACAGCAGCAACTAAGGTAGAATGGTCTTTAGAACCAACAGCGATGTCAACTACAGTTTTTTGAGCTGATACACTTGTGAAGGCAGTTGCAATTACAATTGCAATAGATGCGATGAATTTGAATTTCATTTTGTTTATTTTTTTTATAACTACAGTTAAACAAAATGAATTGTTCTGAATAGTTGTTAAAATCGTAAAATTAACAGCACTGTTTATATTTTCTGGGCATTTCTAAGCTCAATAATCAACAAAGTATCTAACAAATAAAAAAACATAAAATGATGAAGCCAACCTCAACATTTTACAAAATATTGGTGTTATTTTATGTTGATATTAACTACTATGGCAAAACCTACACTCGAATTAATAGAAGCTTTAAGGCAAACAGCCAATAATCTAAAAAATGGCGCCCACTATGCTTGGGGAAATCATGGAGCTTGTAATTGTGGAAACCTTTTACAAACCGTTGCCAAATTATCCAAAGAAGAAATTTTAACCTATGCCCATGCTGGTATTGGCGAATGGACTGAATTAGCGGTTGATTTTTGCCCTATAAGCAATGCCCCAATTGATTTATTGCTCAAAAAATTACAAGAAATCGGACTAACACCTACAGATATTCACCATTTAGAATACCTAGATGACCGAACTGTTTTAAACCAATTACCAGGAGGTTTCAGATGGCTAAAACGAAATCAGCGAGAAGATGTAATAGCCTATTTTGAAACTTTTGCTTTGATTCTTGAAGAATCTTTCTTAGCTCAAATTCGGATACCTTATCCCCCAGAAGCTATTTTGGAGCTGCAAGAAGCATAAATTTTACATTCAACCCATCATTTTTACCTACCCTGGGGCATATGGACTATCGACTATATACCCTATATTTGCGACTCAAATTTTTGAATAGTGCCAACAAAATTTTCTAAAGAAACTTATCTCTATTGGTATGAGTTGATGCAGCTCATTCGTCAGTTCGAATTAAAGGCCGAAGAAATGTATAAAATGGCAGGAAAAATCCGTGGATTTTTTCATGCTTATATCGGCCAAGAAGCAATTGCTGCAGGATGTATGACAGCTACATCTGCAGATGATCCATTTATAACTGCTTATCGAGATCATGGCTTAGCTCTTGCAAAAGGAGTTAGCGCCAATGCATGTATGGCAGAATTGTACGGAAAAGCTACAGGATGTGCAAAGGGCAAAGGTGGTAGTATGCACTTTTTTAGTGTAGAACATAAATTCTTTGGCGGCCATGGTATTGTAGGTGCTCAAATAGGTACAGGAGCTGGTTTGGCTTTTGCAGAAAAATACAAAGGCACTCAAAATGTGGTGCTTTGTTACTTTGGAGATGGCGCTGCCAGACAAGGAATGTTACATGAAACATTCAATCTTGCCATGTTGTGGAAATTACCAGTCATTTTTATTTGTGAGAATAATAATTACGCAATGGGAACTTCTATTTCTAGAACAAGTAATGTTATTGATATTTATAAATTAGCAGATGCATATGATATGCCTGCAGATAAAATCGATGGCATGTCTCCGGAAGCTGTTCATGAAAGCGTTGCAAGGGCGGTAAAAAGAGCCAAAGAAGGCGATGGCCCTACCCTTTTGGAAATGAAGACCTATCGTTATAAAGGTCACTCTGTGTCTGATCCTCAAAAATACAGAACCAAAGAGGAAGTAGACGAATACAAAGACCAAGATCCTATTGATAAAGTAGCCAATACCATTTTAGAAAACGGATTTGCAACAAAAGAAGATTTGCAATTCATCGACCAAAAAATAAATGCTTTGGTAGACGAGTCTGTTCGTTTTGCAGAAGAAAGCCCATGGCCTGCTGATGATGAATTATTAAAAGATATTTATATAGACGAGCAATACCCTTTTATTGTAGATTAATAAAAAAGTTTAAACAAATACTATGAGCGAGAAACACGAAAGTGCAGTTGACATGAATGAAACCCTTCTGAAGGCTGAAACAACTTGGAAAAAAATACAGAAACCAGTTTTAGGAACAGTTGTTGCTGTTTTGGTAATTGTTGGAGGATGGTTTGGCTACCAAGAATTCATCATGAAACCGAAAGAAGAAAAAGCTGCTGAAGCTTTGTACAAAGCAGAACAATATTTTGGCATCGATTCATCTAATTTAGTTTTAAAAGGAGATGGCCAAAGTAAAGGCGTATTGAATATTATTAGCAATTACAGTGGTACCAAAGCCGCTAATTTGGCACACTATTATGCTGGAGTAAGTTATTTAAAATTGGGTCAATTTGATAAAGCAGTGACCCATTTAAAAGACTTCTCAACAGATGCAAAACAAGTTCAATTATTGGCAACAGGTTGTTTAGGTGATGCATATGCTGAATTAAATAAAAAAGAAGATGCAATTGCTGCTTACAAAAAAGCTGCAAATACATTTGATAAAGACGAAAATAATTCTTCTGAGTTTCTATTCAGAGCCGCTTTGCTTTCTGAAACAACAGGAAAAACAAAAGAAGCTTTAGACATGTACAAAGAATTGAAAATGAAATTTCCTAAAACCGACAAAGGGTTTCAGGCCGATAAATATATTTATCGCTTAAGCATAGAAAAAAACGAACTTACTGCTCAATAATGGCCACGAAAGGAAATACAACATTAAACAAAGGCATCCCTGCATTAAAGGATGCCTTTGTTGTTATTGTTAAAACTGAATGGAATAAACAAATTATCAATCAGTTAGAAAGAGGCGCTATTCGTATTTTAAAAGAGAATGGCATTCATTACAAAGTAATTACGGTACCTGGGGCTTTTGAAATACCTTTTGCTGTAAAGAATCATTATGCATATTGCACAATTGTTCCAGATGCATATATAACTTTGGGTACAATCATTCAAGGGGATACACCACATTTTGATTATGTATGCAAGGCGGTTACGGATGGCGTTTTACAATTAAACCTAACTATTGATGTACCAGTTGTATTTGGCGTATTAACAGTACTAAACGAGCAACAAGCAAAAGAAAGAATTGGTGGCATTCATGGTCATAAAGGAGAAGAAGCCGCCATTACAGCTCTAAAAATGATCAAGCTCAATCGTTCATTTAAATAATTCCATACTTATGAAAGTACAGTTATTTGTTCCATGCTTCATAGATCAATTGTATCCGGATGTTGCTTTTAATATGGTTAAAGTATTGGAAAAAGCTGGCTGTACCATTCGTTATAATAAAAATCAAACCTGCTGCGGGCAACCAGCATTCAATGCTGGTTTCTGGGGAGAAGCGAAAGAAGTGTGTACAAAATTTTTAACCGATTTTGAGAGTGCAGAATACATCGTTGCGCCAAGTGCTAGTTGTGTTGGATTTGTAAAAAATTATTACAAAAAATTATTCGAAAATTCTTCTTACAAAAGCATGGCAGAAAAAACAGCCAATCGTATTTATGAATTTTCCGATTTTTTAATCAACGTTTTACAAAAAGACGAATTTGGAGCAAGCTTTAATGGCAAAGCTACTTACCATGACAGTTGTGCTGCTTTGAGAGAATGTAAGATAAAAAATGAACCTCGGCAATTATTGAGCAAAGTGCAGGGGTTAGAAATGATTGAAATGGCTGATGCTGAAACCTGCTGCGGCTTTGGCGGTACTTTTGCTGTAAAATTTGAACCAATAAGCGTAGCAATGGCTGATCAAAAAATCACTCATGCCACAGCAACTTCGGCTGAGTACATCATCAGTACTGATATGAGTTGCCTTATGCATATAGACGGTTGTGCTAAAAATCAGCATAGCCATTTGAAAGTAATACATTTAGCAGATGTATTGGCGAGTGGCTGGTAAGCCATTATTCACCCAGCACCCATTCAAAATCCAATTGACGCTTTTCTAAATTAGCTGCTACTACCCTGATAGATAATTTATCACCCATTTTAAAGGTCCTACCACTTCTTCTACCAACCAAACTATATTCAGATTCAACCAATCTAAAATCGTCAAAATCACTTAGACTTATTATACTAACCATTCCCTCGCATTTATGGTCTACCGTTTCTACAAAGAATCCAAAACTTGCAACACCGCTTACAACCCCTTCAAACACTTCCCCAATATGTCCTTTTAAAAATTCTACTTGTTTGTATTTATTACCAGCCCTTTCTGTTTCCATAGCTGCCCTTTCTCTTTCACTGCAATGTTTGCTTTTAGCTTCCATTTTCTTATCAACCATAGGGTTGCCATCCAGAACAGTTTCTAACACACGGTGTACCAAAATATCTGGATATCGTCGAATTGGTGAAGTAAAATGACAATAATGTTCAAAAGCCAACCCGTAATGGCCAATATTTTCAGCAGTATAAACAGCTTTGGCCATAGTTCTAATACCCAATTGTTCTAGTACATGCTGCTCTGGCTTGCCCTTGGCATCGGATAACATGGAATTAAAGCTTTTGGCAATTGCTTGAGGAGTAGAAACATCAAATGAATGACCATATCTTTTTGCATATTGAATAAAGGGAGTCAATTTCTCTTCGTCTGGTTGATCATGCACTCTATAAGGAAATGGTATTGGTTTTTTATTTACGCTTTGTTTAGCCACATTTTCAGCAACAGTCTTGTTGGCCAATAACATGAATTCCTCAATCAATTGGTGGGCTTCTTTGCTTTCTTTTACAACTATTCCAATTGGGAAACCTTTTTCATCCAATTTAAATCGCACTTCGGAAGATGAAAAATTGATAGCACCTTTATTAAATCTTTTCTTTCTTAATTTTTGAGCAATATCATTAAGCAACAGTATTTCTTCCTTATGCTTGCCATGTTTCGTTTCAACAATTTCCTGAACATCTTCATAAGTATACCGATGATCAGAATGTATCACAGTTCTACCTAACCAATATTGTTTTACTTCCCCTTTCCCATTCATTTGAAAAATAGCGGCAAAAGTAAATTTGTCTTCATGAGGCCTAAGAGAACACAACTCATTAGAAATTCTTTCGGGCAACATTGGATTTACACGATCGGGTAAATAAACAGAGGTAGCTCTTTTATAGGCTTCAGCATCTAATTCTGTATCTGGATGAACATAATAACTAACATCAGCAATATGAACACCAATTTCGTATTTGTCTTCCCCTAATTTTCTAAAAGAAATGGCATCATCAAAATCCTTTGCATCTACAGGATCAATTGTAAAAGTCAATATATCCCTGCAATCTTTTCTTCGTTTGATTTCTTCGCTGTCTAATACATCAGGCAGTCTTGCAGCTTCTTCCAGTACTAAATCTGGGAAACTAAGCGGAAAACCTGCTTCAGCCAATAACTCTTTCATTGCTGCATCATTCTCATTTTCTGCCAATAAAACACCAACTACTTTACCAACAGGCTTCTTATCTTCCTTGTCCCATTTCACCAATTGAACCACTACCCTTTCTTTGTGTTTTGCTCCATTTAAGTCGCCCATAGGAATATATAAATCAGGCATTGGCTTATCTGTGTCTGGAACAAAAAAAGCATGGTGAGCAGATAATTGAATATGACCTATGAATTCTGTTTGTTTGCGGGAAACCACTTCTACAATTTTGCCTTCTTTTTTACCCGTTCTTGCATTTTCTTTTATTATTTTAACTCGAACGGTATCTCCATTTAAAGCAGTCATGAAATCATTAGGCCTTACCAATACATCGCCAGATTGATCTTCTACAACTACATAGCCCATCCCTGATCTGGTAACGTCTAATTTCCCTTTTAAGGATTGCACCATAATGGTTTTGGCCTTTAGCTTTTGCTTTGATTTCTTTTTGGGCGCTGGACGTGATGCTGATTTATTTTTTTTCATATAGTACCGGATTAAATTTAAAATGCTGGATATAATTAACCACCATTTCATTAAATTGAGGCCCTTGATCAAACAAAAAATGATGTCGAATAGGAATTACATACAAAGGAATATCTTTTAATTGATCGTTGAATTTCATTAATCTTACTGCATCTTTTTCTGTAGTTAAGATGATTTTATTAAACGATTGAATAGATTCAAATTTATTGATAATTTCTTTTAAATCATCAATTGAAAAAATATGATGATCGGAAAAATCTTGTTGATAATAAGTTGCACTATTATGTAACAAAAAATCTTTCAATGGTTTTGGATTAGCAATTCCACATACCAATAAAACCTCATCAAGCTGAGTAATTACATGTTTATCTTTTGCATTTCCAATATGATATGGGGTATCATATTGTATCGAAGTAAAAAAAACACTCTGCAATGGCAAAGGTTTTAATGCCCTGAGAATTTCTGACTTCTTTTGTTCTGATAAATCAACCGGACACTTTGTAACAACAATAATTTGTGCTCTTTTTGCAGATGCTTTCTCGTCACGCAAATCGCCAGTTGGAAGAAAAAAATCATGTGCATAGATATTACTAAACTCAGTGAGTAAGATATTCAACCCAGCATTAACAGTACGATGTTGAAAAGCATCATCCAAAATGATTGTTTGCAAATCTGGCAAATCTTGTAATAAATGTGGAATAGCTACAATTCTTTCTTCTCCAACAGCAACAGCTATAGATGGATGCTTTTGATAAAATTGCATTGGCTCATCTCCAATTTCCAAAGCTGTTGACGAAATATTTGCGAGGGCATATCCCCTGGTTTTTCTTTTATATCCCCTACTCAGTGTTGCAATTTTAAAATGAGGTTGCAACAATTCAATAAGGTATTCTACCATAGGAGATTTACCGGTTCCACCGACTGCCAAATTTCCAACACAAATCAGTGGAAAATTGAAATGTGCCGACGATAGCCATTGTTTATCAAAAAATTTATTTCGTATAAAAATAATGATGCCATAAATGATGGCAAAAGGCAATAACAGTACCCTAAATGATTTAAGAAAAATGGTATTAAAATTCATATATCTGTTCCGGTGTTATACCAATGGTTAAAGGTATATCAAATTCATGGGTGTCTTTGATGATTTGAATAGGTTCGAAAAAAGAAATTCCCAATAAGATGGCATTATTACTACAATTAGCCAAAAAACGGTCGTAATACCCCTTACCATATCCAACCCGATAGCCTTTCTGATCAAATATTAACAATGGTACTAAAACCAATTGAAGATTGGAGGGCTTGATTACAGCACCTTCGTTTGGTTCTGTTATTCCCCACTCATTCGTATTAAAAACAGTATCATCATTCACTTCAACAGCATCTAGCAAATTGTTCGAATTAATTTTAGGGTAATATATGTTTAAATCAGGAATCATATGCTG
>Ga0164292_10002487_pt1 | contig 15032 bp, 13 predicted proteins | sample GEODES117metaG_FD_111486 | JGI IMG/M metagenome (GOLD analysis project Ga0164292, IMG submission 111486) | Eutrophic lake water microbial communities from Lake Mendota, Wisconsin, USA - GEODES117 metaG | ecosystem: Environmental > Aquatic > Freshwater > Lake | place: USA: Lake Mendota... | reverse complement strand
CTGAAGGCGGACGTGAGGTCGATGAGCGAGCGGCCGCCGGTGGCTTCCTGGGCGGAGGCGAAGTCGGCGACGAACGCGGTCACGGCGACGGCGGCCAGAACGGACAGCGTACGGAACGAGAAGAGCGAACGGATCACTGGGAAAAGCTCCTTGGCAACGAGAACCCGGGCGACTGCCCGGAACGGTGGAAGAGGGAAACGAAAACGGAAATCGGACAGTTCGGGAGACCGGGATCGCCGGGGCCGTCTGCAGGGACAGGGATCATCGTCGCTGCCTGCGGATCGTGCAAACCGGAGCCGGGGTGTTTGTCTGAATCGAGGAAAAACGCGGTGTTTTTGGGAGTGCGGGAGATTCCGGAGCGACGTGCTCCGTGGGCAACGTGCCCGAGGGCGATCAGTGGTGGTGGACCGAGGCGCCGATGAACAGGGCGGAGAGGAAGGTGAAAATGTAGGCCTGCAGGAAGGCGACGAACAGTTCAAGGACGCTGAACAGCGTGGCGCTGACGACGCTGATTCCAGTGACCGTTCCCCACATCCCGCTCGAGAGAGCCGCCGCGGCGGGGATCAGGGCCATGATCCCGAGCAGCACCAAATGGCCGGCGACCATGTTCGCCAGAAGACGGACGGCAAGGATGAGGTGCTTGATCACCAGGCCGAGCAGTTCGATGGCGAACAGCCCGAGCGAGATCACGATCTTGAGCGGGAACAGGTACGACGGCATGTCGATCGGCGGAACGAGATTCTTGAAGTAGCCCGCCAGTCCCATCGCCTTCACGCCGCCGACGAACCCACCGAGGAACGTCGCCGCCGCCAACGCCAGCGTCACGGAAAACGACGCGGTCGGGGAGCCTGCCCAGGGGACCATTCCGAGGAGGTTGCAGCCGAGGATGAAGAAGAACAGCGTCCAAAGGAGCGGCACGAACTTGTCACCGTCGTGGTGGACATGGCCGTGCTCGTCGGCGTGGGCGTGCTTGTCGTCGATCGCCGGCCGGGCGATCTGATCTCGGACGAACAGAAGCATCGCCTCGAGGAGATTGGCGAGCCGCCCCTTCGCAGGGGCCCCTGAGGCGATCCGCTTGGCGAGCCAGGAAAACAGCAGCAGGATCGCTCCGCCGACGGCGAGTTCGAGGAGCATGTACTTCGAGATCCCGATCCCCGACTTCATCGCGTAAAGGCTGTCGAGTTGGCCGAACGGTTGCGGGATGAGGATCTTCCCCGACATCGCGTCGTTGAACTCACCGAGCGACGGCATCGGGAGATGATCGCGCTCGTAGGGGGCGCGAAGAAACGCCGGCACGTCCTCGAGGTTCTGCCAGTCGCGCCGCCACAGCGCCTTCGGCACCTCGAAGAAATAGGCGTCTTTGAGGTGGTAGATCGGGTTGTGATCGGACATGGGGCGACTCTCGGGCGTCGGTGTCGGGGGGTGGTCTCACGCCCCGGGACGGGGGCGGTGGGGACCCTTCGGCCCCCACATGATGTGCAGAGAAATGTCGGTGGCAAGGAGGGTGAGGTAAAAAACGACCAAAAGGCCACCGGCGCCGGTGGCCCGAAGGTTTCCGGCCTCCGGAGCGGTGGCCGGATCGGCCGACAACCAGCCGAGCAGCACCAGCGGCAGGACGAGCCGGAGGGCGATGCCGCCGAGGGAGCCAGAGACTGCCAGCGCGGGGCCTCCGGCGCCAAGCCGGGCCACGAACCATCCACCCAGGCTCGACACGCCACACACCCCCGCCACGAGGGCCACGGCGCGGTGCCACTCCGCCCCGCCCTGCCTCGACGGGCCGCCGTGGGCGACCGCTGCCAGCGTCAGAAGGGAGAGGACGACAAGGAGGATCGTCGCCCCGATGAGCGTTTTTCCCCGGCCATTTGTCTCCCCTGCGCCGGCACGGGCTGGTTCAGTCATGCCCCGCTCCCTCGCGCGACTCGTCGGCTCCGGGAGGCCTCCGGTATCGCGTGCTCCCGCCGCGGCTGCGGTACGGCTTGACGCTGTTGCCGATCTGGACGAGCCAGACGATCGCGGCAGTGAACCCGAAGACCAAGCCGATGGGGCCGAGGAATCCGGTGCCGAAACGGGCATCGAGCCAGTTGCCGCCGACCCCGGGGAGGAACATCGCCAGACCGATGGCGAGAATCCGCGAAGCCCAGGCGAAAGCCTCACCGACGGGCGACACCGTATCGCGTTCGGGGGAGGGTTCGCCCCCCGCCTGCCGGGAAGGGGGACGCCGACCGGATGGTGGAAGGGCTGGCATGGGGGGCGGCGTGGTGTCGGGATCGTCCTTGCGGAGGTGGGGAGAGTATGACTTTACATCCCGGCGACCGCCACGAGCCCGAGGTCGCCGTTCGAACTTTGCAGGAGGCCGTGCCGCATGTCCCAACGCAAACAGCGTCGCCGTCGCCGTCACCGTCGTCCCGATCTCTCGGGCGTCGCGGCGACGACCACCGCCACGGCGGAGTCATCGCCTTCGGCCACCCTCCGTCTCCTCGGGTGCGACCCGTCGAGGAGTGAGGAATCGACCGTACTCCGGGCCGATCAGCTGACGATCGCCCGGGAGACCTGGCCGGTGCTGTGGGTTGACGTCGAGGGGCTCGACGACTCCGCGGTCACACGGACGATCGGAAACGCCTTCGAGATCACCGAATTGGCCCTCGAGGATGCGGTCACCCCCGACGAGCGTCCGAAGGTCGAGGTGTTCGGCCATCAGGTGCTCATCGCCGCCCGGACGGTGCGCCACGACGGGCAGCAGATCGTCACCGATCCGGTCTGCATCTTCCTCGGCGACCGCTACGTGATCACCTTCCGGGATCGCTCCGCCCCCGATCCGTTCACGAACGTTCGGCAGCGGATCCTCCACGGGCGGACGCGGATCGGCCACGAGGGGGCCGACAGCCTCTGTGCGTTGCTCATGGACGTGGTCATCGACGGCTATTTTCCGGTGCTCGAGCAGTTCGGCGACCGGCTCGAGGATCTCGAGGAGGAGGCACTCGACCGACCGTCGCGGACGGCGCTTTCCGGAATCCACGATGTCCGCAACGACCTGATGACGCTCAGACGCGCCCTGTGGCCGACCCGCGACCTTCTCCACGCCCTCGGACGCGAACCGACGACGCTCGTGGGGGAGCATGCCCGGGCGCATTTCCGTGACTGCTACGACCACACGATGGAGTTGCTCGACCTCATGGAGGCCTACCGTGAGATCGGCAGTGATCTCCGCGACATCTACCTGGCGAGCATCAACAACCGGATGAACGACGTCATGAAGGTGCTGACGGTGATCGCCACGCTGTTCATGCCGCTGACGTTCATCACCGGCTTTTACGGGATGAACTTCGACACCGCGTCCCCGTGGAACATGCCGTTGCTCCGCTTTCGCTACGGGGCCTTGGTGGCAGTCGCGATGATGCTCGCCACGACGGGGGGGCTGATCTGGTTTTTCTGGCGTCGCGGTTGGCTCCGCCGCTGGCACTGAGAGACGGCCGGGAATCCCCAAGCGATGGGGGTGTCTGTGACGCCCCGCAACGCTCCCGCGGCAAGCCCGCACCCGAGCGCCGAAAGCCCCTCGGCGCGTGAGAGATCAAAACTGGGGAACTAGGATTCGAACCTAGACTAACTGGTTCAGAGCCAGTCGTGCTACCGTTACACCATTCCCCAAGAATGGTTTTTCAGGGCTCGATCCGGGCCGAAAAGGCTCCGGTGTGCCGGCGACGAAGAGGGGAAATCGTTCGTCGCGGGCCCTGATGGCGATCTAGAGTACCGGCGAATGGCGGTTGTGGCAATTCGGCTCTCCGGGGGCTTTCGGAGGGCTCGCGGGTGCCCGGACTGCGGCAACCGGCAGGAGCCGGAGCGAGGTGACCGATGTCAGCGTGCAGGCTCGAGTTCACGGCCGGTCCCCGGAAAGGGGACCGGATCCCGCTGCTCAAAGAGCGGACGATCCTCGGTCGCCACCCCTCGTGCGACCTCGTCATCCCCGATTCCTCGGTGAGCCGGCACCACGCGGCTCTGCTCCGCGAGGAGGAGAGGTTTTTCGTCGAGGACCTCCGCAGCCGCAACGGCACCCTCGTCAACGGCCGCCGGGTCGTGGGGAAGCGGCCGCTCGTCGACCGCGATGAGTTGTCGGTCGGCGAACACCGGATGCTGTTTCGTGTCACGTCGGCGTCGCCCGCGGAAGAGGCCGGTTCCACGTTCGACGACGACTACATCGACTCCCATGGGGGCAGCTCGCTGATCGTTTCCCAGATGGACATGCCGAGGATTTCGGACGACGACCTTCCGGGGGCGAGTGCCGCGGCGCAACTTCGGGCGCTGTTCGGGATCAACCGGGCGATCGGTGCGTCGCTGACGCTCGAGGAGGTGCTTCCCCGGCTTCTCGAGGGGTTGTTCGAGATCTATCCCCAGGCCGACCGCGGCTTCGTGCTGCTCGTCGACGCCGATTCGGAGCGGCTGCTCCTCCGCGGGAAGAAGGTCCGTGGGGCGAGGGAGGATGGGCCACCGCGGCTGAGCGTTTCGGTGCTCGACACGGTCATGACGACGCGGCGGGCGATCCTCTCCAACGACCTCCAGTCCGACGCCCGCTTCGACGCCAGCCAGAGCATCATGTCGGGGTGGATGCGGTCGGTGATGTGCGTTCCGATCTGTCGTGCCGATGGCGGCGTGCTCGGGGTCGTGCAACTCGACGCCACCGGACGGGGGCGGGGGGAGTTCCGCCAGCGCGACCTCGAGGTGCTCGCCGGCATCGCCGGGTCCGCAGCCCAGGCGGTGGAGCAGGCCCTGGCACACGACGAACGGGTGCTTCAGGAGAAGTTCAGCCGCGACCTCGAACTCGCGGGCGATGTCCAAAAGGCCCTCCTCCCCTCGAAGCCTCCGGAGATCGCGGGCTACGAGGTGTTCGACTTCTACGAGCCGGCCCGGCATGTCGGCGGGGATTACTTCAACTACGTCCCCCTTTCCGACGGCCGGATCGCCGTCGTCATGGCCGATGTCTCGGGCAAGGGGGTGCCGGCGGCGATGGTGATGGCGGTGCTCTCGGGCGACGTGAAATACTGCCTTGCCGCGGAGCCGGATCTCGTCCGAGCGGTGTCGCGGATCAACGACAGCGTCTGTCGGAGCGGCTGGGACGAACGCTTCGCGACGTTCGTCGCGGCGGTCATCGATCCAGGCACGCACCGCGTCACGCTCGTCAACGCCGGGCACCTCCCGACCTACGTTCGTGACCGCTCCGGGCGGGTGACGTCGGTCGGCCCCGAACAGGGAGGGCTGCCGCTGGGCATGGCCACCGACTGGGAGTATCACTCCTCCGAGCTCGCGATCGAGCCTGGGACGACGCTCGTCTTCTTCACCGACGGCATCAGCGAGGCGATGGACGTCGAGGACCGTCTCTACGGCCTCGAGCGGATCGAGGAACAGGTGGGCAAGCCCGAAGGGAGCCCCGAGGCGATCGGACGGCGGATCCTCGCCGACGTCGAGCGTCACACGGCCGGTCAGGTCCGCAGCGACGACATGTGCCTGGTGTGCGTCGGGCGGAGTGACACGTCCACCGACTCCGGTAGCGGCAGCGCGATCTCGGTCCGTGGCGCCACCCCGTCGGCGCGACGGGCGAGCCGGAAGCCTGCCTGACCGGGGCATTGCCGCAACGGGGACGTTCCGGCCAAGGTCTTCGGCCGCTGCGGTCGAGCGACGTCGCTCACCGCTTCGGTCGGGGAATCCTTCCGGCCGATCCTCCTCCGCCCCCTCCTTTGCGTCCCCGCCCGCCGGCACGCCGCGGGCTCCCACCACCGCCCCCGCCCCCGCGCATCCCGGCGATCCGGTCGCGGATCGCGGCGGCCCGTTCGAAGTCGAGTTCGGCGGCTGCCTGCATCATGTCGGCCTCGAGTTGCTCGAGCAGTTCGGCCGACTGCCGCCGCCCCTCCTCCCCCTGCCCCACCTCCTCGAAGGCCCGGGCGCGGGCAGCCGACTCCGCCTCGATTCCCGACCGGATCTCCTTGCGGACCGTCTCCGGCGTGATCCCGTGGGCGGCGTTGTAGGCCTGCTGGAGTTCCCGGCGCCTGGCCGTCTCGTCGATCGCCTCGCGCATCGATTCGGTGACGGTGTCGGCGTAGAGGATGACGCGGGCGTCGACGTTCCGGGCCGAGCGGCCGATCGTCTGCATGAGCGACGTCGCGTTCCGCAGGAATCCCTCCTTGTCGGCGTCCATGATCGCCACGAGCGACACCTCCGGCAGATCGAGCCCTTCGCGGAGGAGGTTGACTCCCACGAGCACGTCGAACTTCCCCTCGCGGAGTTCGCGGAGGAGATCGACGCGCTCGAAGGCATCGAGCTCGCTGTGGAGCCAGCGGCAGCGGACGTTGCGCTCCTGGAAATACGCGGTCAGGTCCTCGGCGAGCTTCTTGGTGAGCGTCGTCACGAGGACGCGGTTGCCGGCGGCCACCGTGGTGGCGATCTCGCCCGAGAGATGGGGGACCTGCTGCCGCGCCGGCACGATCTCGATGACCGGATCGAGGAGGCCCGTCGGCCGGATCACCTGCTCGACGACCTCCCCGCCGGTGCGCGACAGCTCCCACTCCCCCGGGGTCGCCGACACGTAGATCGTCTGGTGGAGCTTCTTCTCCCATTCCTCGAACTTCAGCGGCCGATTGTCCATCGCACTGGGGAGCCGGAAGCCGTGGTCGACGAGCGTCGTCTTGCGGCTCTTGTCGCCCGCGTACATCCCGCGGACCTGAGGCACGGTGACGTGGGATTCGTCGACGAAGAACAGGTATTCCTCGGGGAAGTAGTTGAACAGCGTGTCGGGGGTGCTCCCGGGGGCGCGGCCGGAGAGGGGGCGGGAATAATTCTCGATCCCCGGGCAGAAGCCCGCCTCGAGGAGCATTTCGAGGTCGAATCGGGTCCGCGCGGCGAGACGCTGCGCCTCGAGGAGCTTCCCTTGAGACTTGAGCTCGTCGAGCCGCTGCTCGAGCTCCTGCCGAATCGTCCCGACGGCGGCCTTCACGCGGTCCTCGGGCATGACGAAGTGCCGGGCGGGGTAGAAATACGTCTCGTCCTTGCGCGCGGCCACCTCGCCGCTCGTGGGGTGGGTGACGGCGATCGACTCGATCGTGTCTCCCCAGAACTCGATCCGGGTCGCAAGCTCCTCGTACGGTGGCCAGATGTCGATCGAGTCGCCGCGGACGCGGAACCGGCCCCGCTCGAGGGCCACGTCGCTGCGCTCGTAGTGGATCGAGATCAGCTTCTCGAGCAGCTGCTCCCGGGTGAGTGTCATGCCGCTGGCCAGCCGGATGACCATGGCCCGGTAGTCGTCGGGCGAACCGAGGCCGTAGATGCACGACACGCTGGCGACCACGATCACGTCGCGCCGGCTGACCAGGGCGCTCGTCGCGGCCAGCCGGAGGCGGTCGATCTCCTTGTTGATCGCGGCATCCTTCTCGATGTAGATGTCGCGCTGCGGGATGTAGGCCTCGGGTTGGTAGTAGTCGTAATAGCTGACGAAATAATGGACGGCGTTGTGCGGGAAGAAGTCGCGGAACTCCGCGTAGAGCTGCGCGGCGAGGGTCTTGTTGTGGGAGAGGACGAGCGTCGGCCGGCCCACGCTGGCGATGACGTTGGCCATCGTGAACGTCTTCCCGGAGCCCGTGACCCCCATCAGCACCTGCGAGGCGCGCTGCTCGGTGATCCCGCGGACGAGGCTCTCGATCGCGGTCGGCTGATCACCGGCCGGGGCGTAGGGGGCGACCAGTTCGAAGACGCCTTCACGCGGTTTCATCGGGCGGATTCCGTCTGGGGAAGCGCCCCGGGAAGCGGGCGGAGGTGGGGGCGGAGCCGGTCGAGCGTCGCCTCACCGACGCCGGGGACATCGAGGAGGCCGTCGGCCGAATGGAACGGTCCGTGGAGATCGCGGTGATCGACGATCCGCCGGGCGAGCGCCGGGCCGACGCCGGGGAGTTGGGAAAGTTCGAAGGGGGGCGCCGTGTTGAGATCGACGGTGAACCGCAGCGGGATCGACGGCGGTGCATCGTGATCGACCAGGCCCCCTCGGAAGCCCCCCACGGCGACATACCACGCCGCCATCACCGTCAGGCAGCCGGCGACGACGCCGGCGACCACCGGTTGGCTGCGGCTGGGAAGGTGATGCTCGACGAATCCCTCGTCCACGCGTCGCTCGTCCATCCCGGCATGGTACCGCCTTCCCCGGAGCGGCGTCGTCGCGGTACGCTGCGAGGCCCGGCGGGGCTGTTCGCCGGCCGCCCCTGCCCGTGCCTGGAGGTGCCATGACTGCCGGTTCCGATCGCGATCCACCCCCTTCCGCCGGCCCGCGTGACCATCGACGCCTGGAGTGGGGCGAAACGCTCGAGAAGGTCGTGGCGGGCCTGGTGCCGACATGGCTGGGGGAGGACCTCGGTCACGAATGCGATTGGACGAGCCTGGCGCTCGTGCCGACCGACGCCTCCGCCGGGCTCGACGTGGTCGCCCGACGCCCCGGGGTGATGGCCGGCATGCGGGCAGCGGGAATCGTGGCGGCGGCGGTCGACCCGCGGCTCGACTGGCTGCCGTCTGCCAATGACGGCGATCAGGTCGAACGCGGCACCGTCGTGGCCCGGCTCCTCGGCCCGACCCGCAGCATTCTCACTGCCGAACGGACGGTGCTCAACGTCCTCGGTCGGATGTCGGGGGTGGCCACGGCGACCCGCCGATTGGTCGATGCCGTGGCGGGGACACGCTGCCGGATCTACGACACCCGTAAGACCGTGCCCGGATGGCGACTCCTCGACAAATATGCCGCCCGCGCAGGGGGTGGCTGGACGCATCGGATCGGGCTCTACGACGCGATCCTCATCAAGGACAACCACTTGGCGGCGGTGGCTGCCACGGGGGGCGATCCAGCCTCGGCCGTGATCCGGGCCCGGGATTTCGTGGCCCGGACGTTTCCCGCCGGTCGGGCCGCGGCGATGGTGGTGGAAGTCGAGCTCGACTCGCTCGAGCATCTCCCTGCCGTTCTCGCGGCCGGTCCCGACATCGTCCTCCTCGACAACATGCCGGCGAAGACGCTGGCGGACGGGGTCGGGATCCGTGACAGGCTCCGACCGGAGGTGATCCTCGAGGCTTCGGGGGGAGTCTCCCCGGAAACAGTCGGCGCGATCGCGGCGACCGGGATCGATCGGGTGAGCAGCGGGTGGCCGACGCACGGTGCGCCCTGGCTCGACGTGGCGCTCGATTGGGCCGCAGCCCAGCACGGCTGAACCGCGCGTACCCGCAATCGGTGCGGGGCTCGATCAGACGCCGAGGAGGCGATTCCGCTTCGTTCGCCGTTCAGCGCGGAGGCGGGCGCGGCGACGCGTCTCGCTCGGCTTCTCGAAGAACTCGCGCCGCCGCATCTCTTTCTTGATGCCGCTGCGCTCGACCAATTTACGAAAGCGGCGGACCGCCTCCTGAATGCTCTCCCGTTCGCGAACCGTGAGCTTGACCATACGAATCCCGATGAGCTGGAAATACCCGGAACGAAGCCTCACAAGGTAGCCAAATCCTCCCGGAAAGTCCATCCCGCCCCCGAGGGCCCGTTTCCATGCCGGCCGGGTTGCATCGACCGGTGGCCATCCCCGCTGCTCCCTCGGCTGATCGGGCACCCGATTGCCGGTTCCGCCCCGCCGCTTCACAATTGGCCTCGTTCTCCGCTCCGGAGCCAACCCGGGCCAAGCCCACGCCTCTGCAGGGAGTCGCGTTCCACCCCGCCTCCCCTCTCCGCACTCCCGCAGCTGTCCCATACCCTGTCCGGCCGAACGCCCGGACCGTCGGAATCGCCCATGATTGCCGCCACCGCCTCGGGGTCCCTCGATCAGATGATGCTGGCGTTCGCCGGTTGGACGGACGGGACCGCATCCAGGGAAGGCTTGCTTGCGGTGGTCGCGGTCTCGGTCTTCCTGATCACCGCGCCGCGGGGGCGACGTTGGCTCTCCTGGCTCTCGATCACGCTCCTTGCGCTGTCGGTGCTCCCGCTTCTGGCCCTGATCCTCTTTCCCGGCCCCGTCGTCGATCCCCTGGCCGACGGGGAGGTCCGCGGCGTGGGCCATGCACATCATGTCCTCCGCTTCCTGCTCGTGGCGTCGTTCCTCCAGTCGTGCCTCTTGTTGGCAGTTGTCTGCGTCTGGGAGCGCGTCGCGTGGGCGATGCCGAAGATCTTCATCGACATCCTCCGCTGCCTCATGCTGGCGATCGCGCTGTTGATCGTCCTCTGGGATGCGGGCATCGATGCCGGTGAGCTCGTCACCGGCTCGGCGCTCGTCACGGCCGTGCTCGGGTTCGCCCTCAAGGACACCCTCGGCAACGTCTTCGCCGGCCTGGCGATCCACGCCGAGCACCCGTTCGAGGTCGGCGACTGGATCCAATACGACGCCAACCAGGCACACATCGGGCGGGTCGTGGAGGTGAACTGGCGGGCCACGAAGGTGATCACGCTCGACGATGCGTACGTGATCGTCCCCAATGGCCAGCTCGCTCAGGCCTCGATCCGCAATTTCACCAAGCCCGACGCCTGGTCGCGGCGGTCGATCTTCGTGATCACCCCCTACGACGTCTCCCCGCAACGGGTGCAGCGGATCATCCTCGACGCGATCCGGGGGAGCTTCGGGGTCCTCGAACACCCCGCGCCGTCGGTCGTGACCAACAATTTCACCGACCGCGGCGTGGAGCACTGGGTGAGGTTGTTCACCACCGATTTCGACAAGCGCGACCGTGTCGACGGCATGGCCCGAGACCGGATCTGGTTCGCCCTGGCACGCAACGGAATCGAGATCCCGACGGCGACGCAGGCGATCCGGTTGACGCAACTCGCCCCCCCGCCACTTCCGGAGTCTGCCGAGGCGACGCTCGCCCGGCGGAGTGCGTCGCTCGGGCGCGTCGGGATCTTCGCCGGGCTGTCGCCGGCGCAGGTCGGGCGGCTCGCGGCCGACGGCCGCGAGCTGCGGTTCGCCGCCGGCGAGCCGATCATCCGCCAGGACGAACCGGGGGAGAGTCTGTTTGTCGTCCTGGAGGGGGGCGTGGAGGTGAGTGCCCGCGTCGAGGGGGGGCCGTCGGTGTCGATCGCGACCCTCGGGCCGGGCGGATTCTTCGGGGAGATGTCGCTGATGACCGGGGCGACGCGGTCGGCCACGGTGACCGCCAAGGAGGAATCCCGCCTGCTCGAGATCGACAAGCAAACCTTCCGCCACCTGCTGGCCGAGCAGCCCGGGCTCGTCGAGATGCTCGGGACGGCCCTCAAGGCCCGTTCCGGCGAGCGTTCCACGGCGCTTGCCCGTGAAGGGCGGCGGGACGATCCGCCGATCCCCGATATCTTTCAGAGAATCAGGGACTATTTCGCGATGTGAGCGGCGGCATTTCGGCCGTCCACCCCGGAGACTTGCAGATGCGGATCGAACTCCTGCCGTCGAGCATCCCCGCGACCGACTCGCAATTCCTCGTGTCGTTCGTGATCAACGACACGGTGGCCATCGATGCCGGCGCCATCGGGCTCCTCGCCGATCTCGAACGGCAGCGGGCGATCCGCCACGTGTTCATCACCCACGAACATCTCGACCACATCGCCAGCCTGGCGATCTTCCTCGAGAACGTCTACGACCCGGGGCCTGAATGCGTCGAAATCCTCGCCGCCGCCGACGTCCTCGAGTTCCTCCACGGCGACGTGTTCAACGGCCGCGTCTGGCCCGACTTCTTCGCCCTCTCGAGCCCTGACAACGCCTTCCTGCGCACCACCGTTCTCCAGCCGATGGTGCCGGTGGTCCGTGGCGGGCTGACCGTCACGCCGGTGCCGGTGTCGCATGGCGTCGAGACGCTCGGCTTGGTGGTCGACGATGGCCGGACCACCGTCGCCTTTCCTTCCGACACCGGCCCCACCGAGCACCTCTGGTGCCATCTTGCCGCCATGCCCGAGCTCAAGGCGGTGTTCCTCGAGGCGAGCTTTCCGGCGAGCCTCAGCGATCTCGCCTCTCTGACCGGGCACCTCTGCACGCGGACGTTCCCGATCGAGGCGGCGAAGCTTCCCGCCGGAGTGCGGAAGATCGTCGTCCATCGCAAGGCACGGTATGCGGCCGAGATCGCCGCCGAGCTGACCGCGCTCGGGCTCGAAAACGTGGAACTCGTCCGCCCAGGGCACTGCTACGAGTTTTGATCGCCCGCAAGACCTTCGCCCTGGCACGCCCGGCACTCCGCTGCTGGCGAGCCGCTCTCCGGGCCTGTCCGGGGCTCGTGTCGGAGCCGGCGGGGCGATCAGCCCTTGCCGCGGCTTTGGCGCTTCCGGTCGTGTTCCGAAAGGAGGATCTTGCGGAGGCGGATCACCTCGGGGGTCACCTCGACCAGTTCGTCCTCCTCGATGTACTCGAGCGCCTCCTCGAGCGACATCCGCCGCGGGGGCTTGAGGAGAATGTTGCGGTCGCTGCCGGTGGCCCGCATGTTCGTCAGCTTCTTCTCCTTCGTCGGGTTGACGATCATGTCGTCGCTGCGGGCATTCTCCCCGACGACCATTCCCTCGTAGACCTCGTCACCCGGCTCGATGAACAGGTCGGCCCGTTCCTGGAGACCGTCGAGCCCGAAGGCGACGGCCTTCCCCGGGACCATCGAGATCAGCACGCCGTTGGCCCTCCCCGACACCTCCCCCTCCATCGGGCTCCACTTCTCGAAGCGGTGGTGCATGATCGCCGTCCCTTGAGTGGCGTTGAGGACCCGCGTCCGCAAGCCGATCAGCCCCCGCGCGGGGATCGAGAACTCCGCATGGGCGAACTCGCCCCGGTTCCCCATGTGGCGGAGTTGCCCGCGGCGCGAGCCGGTCAATTCCATCACCGGGCCGAGCTTGTCGTGCGGCACCTCGACGACGAGCGACTCGAACGGCTCGAGGGTCTTGTCTCCCTCCTTGTGGAGGATGACGCGTGGCTTGCCCACCGAGAGTTCGTAGCCCTCGCGGCGCATCGTCTCGATGAGCACGGAGAGGTGGAGCAGGCCGCGACCGGAGACGGAGAAGTTGTCGGAGCCCTCGATCGGCTCCACCCGCAGGGCGACGTTCTTCTCGAGCTCCTTCATGAGCCGATCGCGGAGGTGCCGCGTGGTCAGGTATTTTCCGGAGCGGCCGGCGAGCGGCGAGCTGTTGACGCCGAACACCATGTTGAGCGTCGGCTCGTCGACCGAGAGCCGCTCGAGCGGACGGGGGTCCGCCGGGTCGCAGATCGTGTCGCCGATCTCGACGTTCTCCATCCCGCTGACGGCGCAGATGTCGCCGGCGGTGGCCTCTTCGGCGTCGACCTTGCCGAGTTTGTCGAACAGCTGCAGCCCGACGACCTTCGCCGGCACGAGCGTCCCCTTCGACGTCGAACGGACGATCTGCTGCCCCTTTACGATCTTCCCCGACTCGACCCTGCCGACCGCGATCCGGCCGACGTAGTCCGACCAGTCGAGCGTCGTCACGAGCATCCGCAGCGGGGCGTTGGGATCGACCGCCGGGCCGGGGATCTTCTCGATCACCAGATCGAGGAGCGGCTCCATCGTCCCCTCCCGCGCCTCGACGTCGTGCGAGGCGAATCCGTGGCGCGAGGAGGCGTACACGAACGGAAAATCGGCGAGGTCGTCATCGGCACCGAGTTCGAGGAACAGCCCGAGGATCTCGTCGAGGACCTCGAGCGGCCGGGCGTCGGGGCGATCGATCTTGTTGACGACCACCACGGGGCGGAGCCGGGCCTCGAGCGCTTTGGAGAGGACGAACCGGGTCTGGGGCATCGGGCCCTCGGCGGCGTCGACGAGGACGAGTGCCCCGTCGGCCATCCGCAGCACCCGCTCCACCTCGCCGCCGAAATCGGCGTGGCCCGGGGTGTCGATGATGTTGATCTTCGTCCCCTTCCAGTCGACCGAGATGTTCTTGGCGAGGATGGTGATCCCACGCTCGCGCTCGAGATCGTTGGAGTCGAGGATCCGCTCGCCCGAGAGTTGGCTTGCGCGGAATTGCCCGCTCTGGCGGAGGAGGCAGTCGACGAGCGTCGTCTTGCCATGATCGACGTGGGCGATGATGGCGATGTTGCGGATGTCGGAGCGGCGCGGGAGCGGGGCGACAGGGGCGTCGGAGGCGGAGGGGCCGGACATGGGGTGCTGCCCGGCGGACCGGGTTTCTCGGGGCGGGGGGGTAGACGCTCGCGGCAATCGGGAGCGGGCGGGAGCAGGCGGGGGAAACCTTCGAGTATCCCCGACCGGAGGTACTCTCGTCCAGTGAGGAACGCGTGCGGGCCCGGTCTGCCCGTTCCTCGTCACGCGCCGCGACGGGCTTCGGCGTAGAGCCGGTCGAAGAGCGCAGTGGCCGGTTCCCCGTCCCCGAGCATCCCCCAGGCAGACCGCAGCGGGGGGGAATCGGCGGCCGCGGCCGCCGTCGTGGCACGGGTGGCCTGGGCCGCCGCGTCGGAGCCGATGAACACCGCCACGAGTTCATCCCCACCGAGCCGCGAAAGGAGCCGGGCGTCGGGAGCGAGCGAACGGAGCCGCTCCGCGGCCCGGCGGAGGAGTGCATCGCCGGCCGTGAAGCCGTGGAGGGCGTTGGTTTGCTTGAGCCCCACGACGTCGACGAGGAGGCAGGCGACCGGGGGCCGCGGCCCGGTGTCACCGGCACGGGCCCGGAGAGGATCGTGCCCGAGCAGGGCCTCGAGAACATCCCTTGCCGCCAGGCCGGTGAGCGAATCGACCGCCGGGCCGTGATCGTGGTGGCAAGCGTGAACCACCGTGCGACGGCGGAATCTGGCCGGCGCGGAGGAGCGGCGGGAGGGATCGCGGCGGCTGGGGAAGGTCATGGCGACGGCACGACCGATCGAAGGCGACGGGGTCCGCAAAGCTTCCGCGGGGAGCCCACGGCGGTGATCAGATGGAGACGGAGGGACTCGAACCCTCAACCCCCGCGTTGCAAACGCGATGCTCTGCCAATTGAGCTACGTCCCCGACAAAACCATCAGTGGCCGACTCGTGTCCGCCATCCGGCAACTTCAACACAAGGCCAGAGCCAGCCCAATCGCCGCGGCTGTGTCCGCATG
>Ga0164292_10002485_pt1 | contig 15040 bp, 15 predicted proteins | sample GEODES117metaG_FD_111486 | JGI IMG/M metagenome (GOLD analysis project Ga0164292, IMG submission 111486) | Eutrophic lake water microbial communities from Lake Mendota, Wisconsin, USA - GEODES117 metaG | ecosystem: Environmental > Aquatic > Freshwater > Lake | place: USA: Lake Mendota... | reverse complement strand
TCTGCGCCAGGCGTCGGTCCTCGACGTCGTCTTCGACTTGGTCGTCACCGGTCAACGTCCAGTTTCGCCACACCAGAGCCAACATGAACGCAACGATGGCGAAGCCGATGACGATTGCCGTCAGCACGAGTGCTTGTGGCACAGGATCGGTAATGGTGCCATCGGCGCCGACAATGGGCGGCTCGCCCGGCCTACTGCCGGTTGCGACGATCAACACATTGATGCCGTTGCCCAGCATCACGACGCCGAGGATGATCTTGGTCAGCGAACGATGCATCAGCAAGTACGCGCCAGTTGCGAACAGCACCGCGATCACCAGCAAATAGGCAACGCTCATGATCGCCCCTCGAGCGGGTCCGACCCCAACGCAAGCAGAATCTGCACCACAACACCAACGACGAGCAGATACACACCCACGTCGAACAACGCCGATGAAACCAGTTTGATAGTTCCAATGATCGGCACGTCGAGGGTGACGATTGCAGAGGTCAGCGCGGGATCACCCAGTATTGCGGGGATGAGTGTGGTGAACGCAGCGACAAAGAGTCCCAAGCCGATGCCGGCCAACGGACGGAAGGCGAGTGCTCGACGCAAACGAAGTGCGCCTCCTGCCAGGTAGCGCAAGACGAATGCACCACCGGCAATGAGCCCACCTGCAAACCCGCCGCCAGGCGCGTTGTGCCCCTTGAACAGAACAAACAGTGACACGACGATGATGACACGAAACAGCCAGCGGTCCGCCTCGTCGAGCACGACTGAAGTGCGACCCATCATGGTTGGTCCCCCACGGGTGACTTCTCGCGCCGAGCCATTTTCACCAGATTTGCCACACCGAGTGCTGCCACCGCGAGCACCGTGATTTCACCAAACGTGTCGAAACCACGGAAGTCGACCAGGATCACGTTGACGATATTTTTACCGCCCGCCTCTGGCAACGAGAGATCCGCATAACTGATTCCGCTAGAAGGGGCTGTGCGCGAACCGCTGACGAGGGCCGCGAACAACGCCACTACTCCACCGACCGCCACGGCGATACCGACGCGCAGGACGCGCGGCGCCCATCGAGGAGGCGCCTCAAACCGTTGTGGCACCTGGCGCAAGACCAATAGGAACACCACGATCGTCATCGTCTCCACAAGTACCTGCGTGAGGGCGAGATCAGGTGCGCCGTGTAGGGCGAAAAGCGCAGCACATCCAAGGCCCACACCACCGATCACAAGAGCCGCAACAAAGCGTTGCTCGATGAACACCACCACAAGTGCGAGTACCGCCATCGATACGGCGATCACGAGTTGTGCTGCGCTGTCAAACCAGATGACACCGTCCAACAGATCGGCATCGAAACCGGCGAGCACTCCCACGACGAGGGCTGCAGAAATGACGAGCAAAGTGACGGCGATGTACGCCAGTAGTGAACCCGTCTGAATGCGCGAGGTGGCCACGCGCGAGAATTCGAGGAGGCCGTCGTACATGGCACGGAAGATCTCCTCACCAGAGAGACGAATGCGCGAACCGATAAGGCGCAGCGGAACGAGCCGCGCAATCACCACACCGACAATGACAATGACGACCGACAATGCAAATGCCGTATTCACGCCCGGCCACAGCACGAGTTCACCCGCGGACTGCGCATCAAGCGATGACGCCGGCGCATCCAACAATCGACCCACGGCCGACGGCCACAATCCGAACACCAGTGAGGCCAGCGAGATGACGTACACCGGTAGCCACAACCCCAGCGACGGCGCATGATGAAGCTCTGTTTCCGCGACTTCCGGCTTGGTGCCGAACATGCCGACAAACAAACGAATGCTGTAAGCGACCGTCAGCATGGAGCCGGCGACAACGCCAACCAGCGCGACCGTCCCCGCCGCACCGACGTAGTCGGTTGTTTTGAGCAACGCCGCCAGCGACTTCTCTTTAGTGGCAAAACCGAAAAGCGGAATGATTCCCGCCATCGATGCAGTAGCAAGACCACCCATCACCATCGCGGTGCGCATGCGCCTGCCCACCCCGCTCAACACTGCAATATCTCGGGTGCCAAACGAATGATCGACCATCCCGACGCCGAGGAAGAGTCCCGCCTTGAATACGGCGTGTGCGAGCAGGTGCGCGACACCCGCATAGGTGGCAATCGGCACACCGATGCCGAACAAAATCGTCAACAAGCCGAGCTGAGACACAGTGCTATGAGCCAACAACAACTTCGCATCGGTTTGACCAAGCGCGCGGGCGCCGCCGATCATGATGGTGGCAACGCCGGCGCCAACGATGAGCCACTGCCACAGCGCGCGGTCGCCAAAGATGGGCGCCATCCGCGCGATCAACACGATTCCCGCCTTGACCATCGTCGCCGAATGCAAATATGCACTCACCGGCGTTGGTGCCGCCATCGCGCCAGGCAACCAAAAGTGGAAAGGAAACTGCGCCGACTTGGTGAACGCGCCCGCGAGCACCAACACCAACGCCACGTCGATGACTGTGCCGGCAGGCGTATTCGTTGCGAGGTCGACAAACGCCGTGGTGCCCGCCACGATCTGTATCAATGACAGTCCAGCGAGTAAACACAGCCCGCCCGCACCAGTGACGAGCAGCGCCCGCAACGCAGCGAATCGCGCCGTGGCTGACTCGTCGTTGAGACCGATGAGCAAGAACGACGTGACCGAAGTGATCTCCCAGAAAACGAACATGGTGAAGAGATCTGCGCTCATGACCAATCCGTTCATCGCACCGGCGAACAGCACAAAAATGCCGACGAATCGAACGAAGCGTTGATCCATGTCGAAATACGTCGTCGCATACGCAAGCACGAACGCGCCGAGCACCGACACGATGAGCACCATCAGCACGGCGAAGCCGTCGAGGCGCAGATGGATTCCCCAACCGAGCGCCTCCACCCATATCCATGATTCGCCGTGGGGTTCGGCCGTCGTACCCGCAGCAACCGCATAGACGGCCGTGGCAGCAAGCACGGCAACGCCAAGCCAGGCACCCACGCGCGGTTGGCGGCGCAATACGGAGAGCGCGAGCACGGCAACGAGGGCGTGGAGGGCGAGGAGAAGGGTCATGTCATCAGTGTTGAATCTGCCGACCAGGCTTCCCGGCGCACCGACTCGAAACTAGTTCGCCGCGCGCCTGGCTTGGCGTATCACGCCAGCTATTTCCGCTATTCGCTCCCGGCGCAGAGCCGTAACAGCGCATCGAGATCAAGCAGCCCCGTGTACACCGCCATGCCGATGGCGACGTCGAGATTGAGGTGCAACAGCGCCTGGACTTCAGCCAAGGTCGTCACGCCGCCAGCGGCCGTGATGGGCAATGCGGTCGCCCGCCGCAGCGAGGCGAACCAGTCGATATTGGTTCCCTCGAGCATGCCTTCTTTGTCGACGTAGGTGCACAAGAACCCCGCACAGCGATCAGTGAATTGCCGAACTGCGTCTTCAGATGACGTAGCAAGCGTTGTCGCCCATCCGTCCACCACCACGCGTCCATCCTTGGAGTCGAGCGCCACCATCAGGTGCTCGGCACCCACCGCAGCCACGATGTCGTCGAATACCGGGGTGAACGCTGCGGTGCCGACGATGACGCGGTGGGCGCCAAGTTCACGCAGCCGCGCTGCGCGCTCCGGTGTTCGCACGCCGCCTCCCACCCTGCACTGCGGTGCCATGGATGTAATGCGTTCGATGAGTGCAGCATTGTCTCCAACACCCATGGCGGCGTCGAGATCGATGATCTGAATCTCGGGAAATGCAGCGAAACGCTCGAGCATCTCGTCGGGGCTAGGCCCCTCGAGTGCTTTGCGTACACCTTGTACGAGTTGCACCACCTTGCCACCCTGAATGTCGATGCACGGCACGACGAGAGCCATCAGCGCACCACCATTCCGCGTGCGGCTACGGCGCGCTTAACGGTGTCAACCGAAATCGTCCCGAAGTGGAACACCGAGGCTGCAAGCGCGGCATCGGCCACGTCGAGCACATCGGCGAAATGGTCCGCGGTGCCTGCCCCGCCCGAGGCGATGACCGGAACGCGCACACGCGCGCGCACCGCAGCGGTGAGCGCGATATCGAAACCCGTCGTCTGCCCGTCGCAATCCATTGAGGTGAGCAGAATCTCGCCCGCGCCGAGTGATTCAACGGTCGCGGCCCACTCGAGAACATCCAGTTCTTCAGCCTGACGCCCTCCCCGCGTGAAGACGCGCCATGACTCGCCGTCGCGTTTGGCGTCAATGGCCACCACCACCGCCTGTGAACCAAACGCCTGGGCCAGTTCGGTAATGAGCGCGGGCCTGCGAACTGCTGCGGAGTTGACGCTTACCTTGTCTGCACCAGCACGCAACACCGCACGTGCGGCATCCACCGAATCGATACCGCCGCCCACCGTCAGCGGGATGAATACCTGTCCGGCAGTGCGACGTACGAGGTCGACCATGGCGATTCGCTCTTCGACCGTCGCAGAAATATCTAGAAACACGAGTTCGTCGATGCCTTCGCGGTCATAGCGCGCGGCGAGTTCGACAGGGTCACCCGCATCGCGTAAGTCGACAAAGCTCACACCTTTCACTACACGACCGTCGGCGACGTCGAGGCAAGCGATAATGCGGCGCGCCAACATCTACGCGCCTATAAACCGTTCGATGATTGTCCGGCCCGCAGCACCGGATTTTTCGGGATGAAACTGCACGCCACACACGGTGCCGCGCTCGACCACGGCCGAAAACGCTGAACCGTACTCACACACGCCCACCGTGTCGTCGATCACCGGACAGGCATAGCTGTTGGCGAAATAGAAAAACGTGTCGTCGTCACCCAGCAACGTCGACGGCCTTGTTCGCATAACCGTGTTCCACCCCATGTGCGGGAGCCGTTCCGCGCCGTCAATCACCCGAACGTCGCCCGCGAAGATGCCGAGCCCCCGAGCGTCGGGGGCTTCGTCGCTCGTCGCAAACAAGATCTGCATGCCCAGACAAATACCGAGATACGGCACTCCCTCGCCGACCATCGCCGTGAGCGGAGCCCGGAGCGCCAACTCGTCCAGTGCGCGGGCCAGCTGGCCAAAGTGCCCCACCCCGGGGAGAATGACCCGCTCCACATTGCGCAACTCGTCGCCGTCTCGCACGGTGCGAAACGGTGCGTCAAGAGCGGACAACACGTTGGTCACAGACCGCAGATTGCCTGCCCCGTAGTCGACCACACCGATCACAAAAGACCTTTTGTAGACGGGAGCTGATCCTTCAGTTGCGCATCGGTCGAACACGCATAACGCATCGCCCGGGCGAAGCATTTGAACACCGCTTCCACCTTGTGGTGCGACGACCGACCATAGAGCACTTTGGCGTGCAAGTTTGCTCCGCAGGCATTGACGAATCCGCCAAAGAAGTCGGGCAATAACTCCACCTGCAGGTCACCCACGGTGACCGCGCGGATCTTGTCGGCATACACGAGTGCGGGTCGGCCGCTCAGGTCAACCGCGACGACGCAGAGCGTTTCGTCCATCGGCAGCACGAAATAGCCCGCGCGATTGATGCCGACCTTTTTACCGAGGGCCTTTTTAAATGCATCGCCGAGGGCGATGCCGACGTCTTCGACGGTGTGGTGTTGATCGATGTCGAGGTCGCCGCGCGCCTTCACGGTGAGGTCGAAACCTCCGTGTTTAGCGAAGAGTTCGAGCATGTGGTCGAGAAACCGAATGCCAGTGTCGATGCTGTACGAGCCTTTGCCCTCGATCGACAATGAAATGGCGATCGATGTCTCCTTGGTTTCGCGCTTGATGGTCGACTTTCTCATGTGTGTTCCTCCACGATTGAAATGAAAAGCTCCATTTGTTTTTGCGTTCCGATGGTGACGCGCAGGCAGCCATCAATTTCGTGACTGCGATCGCGCACGAGCACCCCTTCACTTCGCAGTGCGGCCCACAGCGGTTCCCTGCGCTCGCCCGCAACGAAGAGCAGAAAGTTGGCATCACTCGGAAACACGCGATAGCCCAGCGCGCGAAGCCGATCGCTTGTAAATTGTCGCGCTGCGAGCACCTCGGTGACGTACTGATTGACGTAGTCAGGCTTGGCGATTGCCGCCGCTGCGGCCACTGCAGCCAGCGCATTGACGCTGTAGGGCGACTGCGCCCGACGCACCCACTGCAGCGCATCGGGTGCCGCAACGAGACAACCGCAGCGCAGACCGGCAAGACCGTAGGCCTTCGAAAACGTGCGGCTGACGACCAGGTTGGGATACTCATCGATCAACTCGATCGCCGTCATCCCACTGAACTCCACATACGCCTCGTCGATCAACACCACCGCATCAGGTGCTCGCTCCAGAATCCGTCGCACGGCATCGATGGGCAGCGCGCCGCCGGTGGGATTATTCGGATTGGCCACGAACACCGCGTCCACTCCGGTGTCGATGACCGCAAGGAGTTCGTCGAGCGGGAAGGCAAGGTCGTCGTCGAGGCGATACGCCACCGGCACCACCTCGACGCCCGCAACCTCAGCGTAGAACCGATACATGGCATATGACGGCTCGAGGATCACCAGCCGATCGCCAGATTCGAGGAACGTATTGACGAGCAACTGGATTGCCTCGTCAGTGCCGTTGGTCAACACGACGTGATCGCTCGTCACGCCAAGACCGCGAGCGATCACCGGAAGCGCCTGCGAATAGTCGGGATACATCGCGAGCGTCTCACCCGTCACCGCCCCACGAATCGCCTCGATTACCGCATCACTTACCGATGTGGTGTTTTCATTGAAGTCAAGGCGCAGTGCACCGTCACGATTACCTGTTGGCGGAACATACGGGCGCATGGCGCGCACGGAGGGTCGTGGGTCACGCATCGAGCCGAACCTCCACGCTGCGCGCGTGGGCCTCGAGCCCCTCTGCCCGCGCGAGTGACACCGTGGCAGGCGCAACACTCGCAAGAGCATCGCGATTAAGTCGCTGCACGGTGATGACCTTCACAAAGTCATTAACCGACAGCCCTCCGCGCAGGGCCGCCACGCCCATCGTGGGCAACACATGGTTTGGCCCACTCACATAGTCGCCCACCGCCTCGGTGCTCCACGGCCCAAGGAAAATCGACCCCGCGTTGACGATCCCTGCAAGAAGGTCGGGATCATGCAGCGAGAGGTGCTCGGGTGCACACGTGTTGATCGTTGCCACCACTTCGGCATCATTGCGACATACCACGACTGCCGAGTTGTCGTCAATTGCGCGTTGTGCGACGTCACGCGTGGGCAAGCAATCCAACTGGCGGTCGATCTCCTCCACCACGCGGACACCAAGATCGCGCGACGTGGTCACCAGAATCGCGCGTGCACGCACGTCGTGTTCAGCCTGCGCCAACATGTCGGCGGCAATCCATCGCACATCCCCCTCGTTCGCGGCGATCAGAATCTCACTTGGCCCGGCCACGAAATCGATCCCCACGTCGCCAGCGACCTGTCGCTTGGCTTCGGCTACGTAGGCATTGCCCGGCCCGACGATGCGTTGAACTCGCCCAATGCTTACTGTGCCGTACGCCATTGCCGCAATTGCCTGTGCACCACCAATACGCAACACTGATTCGATACCAAGGCGCGCGGCGACAGCGAGAATTTCCGGCGTGGGCTTCGGGCATGCCACTTCGATCGATTGCACGCCCGCCACGCGCGCGGGCACCACTGCCATGATCAACGAACTAATGAGCGGATAGCGGCCGGCTGGTACATATACGCCGACGCGTTCGAGGGGGCGAATCACCTGCCCGAGTGCCCGACCGTCGTCGTACTCCTTCGCCCACGAGGTCTGCAACTGTTCGCGCGCGAAGTCGTCAATGTTGGCTATTGCGCGATCAACCGCTTCCGCCAAGTCGGGCGACAGTTCGCCCCCCGTTGCCACGCGCATCGTCGCAGCGGTGAGCTCGACACCATCGAACTGGCGCGCATAGTCAAACACCGCCTCGTCTCCCCGGCTGCGCACCGCGGCAATGATCTGGTGCACCGCCGCATCGATTGAATCGTCGCGATCGGCAGACCGACGCAACCACTCCCCGGCCTCGTCGGAGTCGATGATGCGCAACATCAGGCCACGATCTTGTTGAGCGGATATTCGACAATTCCTGTGGCACCGGCGTCTTTCAGGCGCGGGATGATGGCCCGCACTGTTGACTCCTCAAGAATCGTGTTCAGCGCCAGCCAGTCGTCATCGGCCAGCTGCGACACGGTTGGCGTTTTCAGTGCGGGAAGCACCTCGAGCACCGCGGCTAAACCTGAACGCGGCACGTTCATCATCAGCCCCACTTTGCCCATGGCGTTGATAGCGCCCTCGAGGAGCATCTTGATGTCGAGCATCTGACGACGCTTGTCTTCATTCGCCCAGGCATCCGCGTTGGCGATGAATTGCGTGTTCGATTCGAGCACCGTTTCAACGATGCGCAAGTTGTTGGCCCGCAGCGACGAACCCGTCTCGGTGACTTCGACAATCGCATCTGCCAACACCGGCGGCTTGACCTCGGTGGCCCCCCAACTGAACTCCACCTTGGCGTTCACGCCGTTGGCCTCGAGATACCGCTGCGTCGTGGCCACGAGCTCGGTCGCAATGACCTTGCCCTCGAGATCGCGCACGCTCGTCACCGACGAGTCGTTGGGTACCGCGAGCACCCAGCGCACGCGGCCGAAGCTCTGCTTGGCGTACACCAAGTCGGCCACCGGCTGGACACGTGCACCCGATTCGGCCACCCAGTCGAGGCCCGTGAGCCCCGCGTCCAAGATGCCGTCTTCTACATAGCGCGCCATTTCTTGTGCGCGAATCAACATGCACTCGATCGAGGGGTCGTCAATAACGGGAAAATACGAACGGCTACTTACCGTGATTTGATACCCGGCCCGTCGAAATAGGTCGATGGTCGCGGCCTCGAGGCTGCCCTTGGGGATACCGAGCTTGAGTGTCATCGCGCACCGCCGTACACCGACTCAGGGGCGTAGGTGGGTGTCTCATTCGTTTGCCACTCGCCATCCACATCGAGGCGAAAGAAGCAACTGGCAAATCCCTCGTGACACACGCCGGGGCCATTTGCCTTCACGCGAACTACCAGCGAATCAACATCGCAGTCGGTGAGGATGTCGACCACCTCCAACGTGTTGCCTGACGTTTCGCCCTTCGTCCACAGCCGCCCTTTGGTGCGGCTGAAAAAGGTCACGACGCCAGTGGCGCGTGTGGTGCGAAAGGCCTCGTCGTTCATAAATCCGACCATCAGCACGCGATTGGTGTCTGCGTCCTGAATCACGGCCGGCACGAGGCCGCCGAGCTTGTCGAAATCGAGCGTGGATGTTGGTTCAGTTGTGGTCATGGTGTTGCTCCTGTGCAGTGAATAAAGGGGGGAAATGAAAAACCCGCCGGTGTGACCGGCGGGCTCGCGATGGTTCTGAAGAACCGGGTGCGCTACTGATGAGCCCGACGTGTCACGTGATGCACGTGATGGTGGGCATGATGCGCGAAGAACATGAGAACGAAGACGCTAACGAGAACGCGGCGCGACGACAACCTGCTACTCGAGAATTGCCGGACGCGCACTCATCTCGAGCATGAGATCAGTGCCCGTGTACGGGTGGGCCAACGCGACCTCTTCGTTGAGTTCGACGCCGAGCCCCGGCTCGGTTGGTGGTATCACGAAGCCGTTATCAAACGTGATTGGCTTCTTCAGAATCTTCGCGTGGAAGCCGTCCCAGCGTTGGATGCTCTCCAGAATGAGGAAGTTGGGCGAACAGGTGGCCAACTGAATGTTGGCCGCGCCGACGATTGGGCCGCAATACAAGTGAGGCGCGATTTGGGCGTGATACACCTCGGCCATGCCGGCGATCTTTTTTGCCTCAAGCAACCCACCGCATCGACCCAGGTTCATCTGGATGATTGAGGCGGCACCAGTGGACAACAGGCGATGGAACTCATACTTGGAGGTCAGCCGCTCCCCCGCCGAAATCGGGATGCTGGTCGCACGCGCCACCTTGGCAATCTCCTCGGGGCTATCCGGTGGCACCGGTTCTTCGAACCACAACGGATCGTATTTTTCGAGTCGCTTGGCCAACCGAATGGCGCCAGAGGCGGTGAACTGTCCGTGGGTGCCAAACAGAATGTCGGCACGAGTGCCGACGGCCTCGCGTACTGCACGCACCATCTTTTCCGATCGATCGATGGCCTCGAGCGCGGGCTGGCGGCCGTCGTACACCGAGTACCGCCCGGCAGGGTCGAACTTGACGCCAGTGAATCCGCGCTGCACCGCCACGACAGCCGACTCGGCCGCGGCCTGCGGGTCGCTGTAGACGGGATGATCGGCATACACGTCGACGTCGTCTGGCGGATACAGATACGTGTAACACCGCAACTTATCGTGCACGCGTCCGCCGAGTAGCTCGTAGACGGGTTTTCCCGTCTCCTTGCCGCAGATATCCCACATCGCCATCTCGAGTCCACTGACGATGCCACCCAACGTGAGGTCGGGACGCAGTGCATAACCACGCCCATACACGTTGCGCCACATGTGCTCGATGTGGAAAGGATCCTGCCCGACGACGTGGCGCTCGGCGACTTCCTCTGCCATCTTCGCCACGAGATGTGGCGAAAACGTTGCCGTGTAGATCTCTCCGATACCCGTCACGCCACTGTCCGTCGTGAGTTTGACAAAGATGAAATAGCGGCCGCCGTGTCGCGGAGGCGGATTACCCACCACGAACGTCGTGACGCCGGTGATCTTCATTTCAGAACACGATCACGTTGCGCAGGGCCTCGCCACGCTTGACCGCTGCAATTGCCTCGTTGATCTCCTCGAGTGGGTAGGTCTTCGTCACCAACTCATCGAGTTTGACGCGACCTTGGCCATAGAGGTCGACCAAATTGGGAATGTCCACCTGGATGCGGGCCGAGCCCATCTTCGAGCCGAGGATGTTCTGGCTGTATGCGGCCATCGTGCCGGGATCGATCTCCGACATCACTCCCGATGCAGGCATGCCGACAAGCACCACCGATCCACCCTTGGCAAGCAGGCCATATGACGAGTCAAATGCCGACTTGGCACCCACAGTGACAAAGACGTAGTCGGCGCCGTGACCCTCGGTGATTGCACTCACCTGATCGGCCACATTGCCAGTCGTCGAATTCACACCGTGCGTTGCGCCGAATTCCTTCGCAGCTTCCAGTTTGTTGTCGGCAATGTCGACGGCGATCACCGTGCGCGCGCCTGAGACATGCGCGCCCTGGATGGCATTCAAGCCAACGCCGCCCGTGCCAATGACGACAACATGGCTTCCCGCAGGCATGCGAGCCGTGTTGGTGACCGCACCGAAACCGGTGATGACGCCGCAAGCGAGCAACGATGCACTTGCCATCTTCATGGATGTGGGAATCGCAACGCACTGTGATTCGTGCACGAGCACGTATTCAGCAAATCCGCCGGTGCGCATGCTCTGCACCACCGACTTGCCGTCCTTGTCGGTGATCGGCGACTTGGCATCGAGGGGAAACTGCGTGGAGCATGTAACCGGGTTGCCGGTACTACAACCGTGACAATGGCCGCAGGAACGAATGAGGGTAACCACCACGTGATCACCGGCTTTCACCGTGGTCACGCCCGTGCCTACCGTTTCCACCACGCCCGAACATTCATGGCCGTACACGGCGGGCAGCTCGCCGCCCCACGCCCCATCGGCATACGAGATATCGCTGTGACAAATTGCAACGGCAGACACCTTGACCCGCACCTCGCCGGGTCCGGCGTCTGCAAGACGCACCTCCTCGATGACGAGGGGCTTGCCGAACTCGCGACACACAGCAGCTTTCATTGTGGGTATTCCTTCGTTGGTAGTAGTGGGTGAATTAGCGCGATGCAAGTGCGGCTTGCTCGAGAATTGCGAGTCGACCATACAACTCGTCGGTCTCGATGTAACACGACTGCAGGTGACGGCTACCGCCCGAGGTGAACCCGGTGCGTCCGTGCATCACGCGACGGTTATTGACCATGTACATCTCGCCCGCGCCCATGGGGATCTGGATGCGATAGCGCGGATCTTCGCGCATTGTCCCGAATGTTACATACGCGTCGTAGAACGCTTCCATCTTGTCGGAGTCAATGAGGAATGGCTGGCATGAATGGTTGGAGAACCGCACGGCCTTAACTTCGCCAGCCGGATCCAACTCGATGATCGGGCCATCGTTTTCAAGCACGATGTCGACGTCGGCGAAATGGAAGTACAGCTCGGTGTTGCACAGCAGGTCGAACTTCTCGGGTGCCTGCTGACGCAAGTCGTGAGCAACCTTAAAGCCGTCCACCAACGTGGCATCGCCGCCGGTGGACTCGGAGACGAGGAAGTGTTGCAGCTGCACCGTGGGTGCAGGATCGCGGTATCCCTCATCGGTGTGCAGCACGAGCGGCAGGCTGGTGTAGGCCAACGAGTTGGCCTTGGCAATGGACTTGACGTCGAAGGTGCGCCCCCAACTCGTCTCGCGCACGCGGCCGAGTTCGTCGCCAATCTTGGCAACTGTGCCCTCAACGTTGGGCAGGCCGGTCATGATCGCCACGCCATAGTCGCGAAATCCGCGGATCCATTCGATGCGTGCCTTCGTATCGCTGAACAACTGGTCGTAGGTCATGCGCGGCACGCGCGGCGCGAAGGAGCCATCCCACAGCGTGGGCTGCGGCTTCGAACGACGGGCGCCATTGGAGTAGTCGTAGCGCGCGAGCCACATCGGGTCGAATGTGCTGACGTGATCATCGTGCCACGACACCTGCAAGGCGCCGTCGACCACGCCTACTGTCGTCGGTGCAATATCGAGTGGAATCGATGAGGTTTCGTCGACCCGGTGGTTGGTCTGCGGATGACGCTTCTGCGGGCAGTTGTCACGTAACCAGACATGGTGAAATGTGCTTGTATGCCCGTCACTCCACTGCACACTCACGTGTCGTGGATGACTCTCGACTGCGACAATCGTTGCCATACGGGTGCTCCTTACTTGCGGTAGTCCGGTTCGTGTTGATCGAGAATCTCAAGCAACGCGTTCATATGCAGATCAGCAAACTGCGGATACTCGCGCCACTGTTTGCAGGCAAGTGCGGCGGTTTCGTGATCAACGAGCGACAACTCGCGTCCCGTTGACAACGCAAGTACCTGCACTTGGGCGGCTTTTTCCAAGTAATACAACTCGTCGAAGGCTTGCGCCACCGACTCGCCAACGACGATGACGCCATGGTTGCCGAGGAATAACACATCCTTGTCGTCGCTGAGCAGCGACGCGACACGCTCGCCTTCCTGCGGGTCGAGCGCCATGCCGGCGTAGTTGCGGTCGTAGGCGATGCGCTGATGAAAGCGGCACGCGTTTTGATCCAACATCAGGAACTCGAAGTCCTTCAGGCACGTAAGGGCCGTCGTGTACGGCATGTGCGTATGCAGAATGCAGCGAGCCCGCGGCACGTTGCGGTGTAGGTAACTGTGCAAAATCCATGCGGTGGGATCGACGTTGTGAGCGACCGGATCGCTTGCGCGGTCTGCGGTGTCGATCAGCTCCAGTTCGCTCGCACGAATCTGCGAAAAATGCCGGCCACGGGGGTTGATAAGAAATGACTGGCCGTCGTCGGAGACAGCGGCGCTGAAATGGTTTGCGGTGGCCTCGTGCAGATTGAGGCGTGCGGCCCAACGGAACGCTGCCGCCAGTTCACGTCGCGTCTGCTTCTCTACGCCCAACGCAATCCTCCGTTCGGATAGTCCCCCGCGCGCCCCATGTTGCCACCAGAGATGATACGGCGCTACTCGAGTTCGGCGGGAAACCCAGGGGCGCGCAAATCGGTGGAAAGCGCATCTTCGAGCAACTTCACCACCTGCGATGACCACGCCGAGCCGCCATATGCCTCACGCGCCCGGACGAACGTCTGGTACGTCATGCCGGCGAGGTCGAGCGGCACGCCGAAGTCGCGGCCAAAGCCCATGGCAAACCCGAGGTCCTTCAACGCCAAGTCCATCGTGAAGTTGATGTTGTACGAGCCGTTGAGGATGACCTGGCTCTCGGTCTCATGCACAAAGCTGTTGCCCGAGGAGTGCTTGATCGCCTCGAAGGCAGTGGCGAGATCGAGGCCGCCGCGCTTTGCCAGCATCAACGCCTCACCCGCAGCGACCAAATGAATGAACGCCAACATGTTGGTGATCACCTTGATCACCGCGGCACTCCCCAGCGGGCCGATATAGAGCACGGGGCTACCCATTGCCTGCAGTGCTGCCTCGTGCGCGCGGAACACAGCGTCGTCGCCGCCGACGAGCACCGTGATGTCGCCGTGTGCCGCCTTGTGCACGCCGCCGGTCACGGGGGCCTCCAGCATCTGTACGCCGCGTGCAGCCGCCAAGGCACTGAGACGCAGCGTTTCGCTTTGATCGTTGGTGCTCATGTCGACCCAGGTGCCGGGTGTCGAACGACCGGCAAGTGAATCAATCACACCACCCGACTGCGCAACGACCGCGTCGATTACCTGCGGCGAGGGCAAACAGGTGAACACCGTGTCGGATGCTGCGCACACGTCGGCCACCGATGTCGCTCCACGCGCGCCCTTGTCGACAAGCGCGGCCACCGCCTTGGCATCAAGGTCGTAGACGGTGACCTCGTAGCCGTTGCGCACGAGGCTTCCCGCCAAGAACTTGCCGATATGACCGAGTCCGATGAATCCGCAACGCATGTTGTCCCCCAATGAACGCCGAACGTGTCGTGTGTAGTTAGAGCTGAATCCAGGTGGTCTTCAGGTTGGTGTAACCCTCGATCGAATGCAACGAACGATCGCGACCCGTGCCCGACTGCTTGAAGCCGCCGAATGGTGTCGTGATGCTACTGCGATCGAAGGTATTGACCCACACCGTGCCGGCACGCAGTTGACGAGCAATCTTGTGCGCCTTGCTTACGTCTCGCGTCCACAGCGCGGCCGCTAAGCCATACTGCGAGTCGTTGGCAATGCGCACTGCTTCCTCTTCCGATGTGATGCGCACCGAGGCGAGCACTGGCCCGAAGATCTCTTCCTTTTCAATGCGCATTCCCGGCTT
>Ga0164292_10002484_pt1 | contig 15041 bp, 13 predicted proteins | sample GEODES117metaG_FD_111486 | JGI IMG/M metagenome (GOLD analysis project Ga0164292, IMG submission 111486) | Eutrophic lake water microbial communities from Lake Mendota, Wisconsin, USA - GEODES117 metaG | ecosystem: Environmental > Aquatic > Freshwater > Lake | place: USA: Lake Mendota... | reverse complement strand
CCGCTAGCTCGCGCTATCGGCCACGAATCAGTTGTTATCGCAGGCGGGATGCCTTATGCCAAGCAGATCACTGCAATGCGTAAAGCAACAGCAATCTTGGTTGCTACCCCAGGACGCCTTATCGACTTACTTAACAAGGGTGAAGTGCAACTAGATCAACTTCAGATCACAGTTCTCGATGAAGCAGATCAGATGGCAGATATGGGATTCCTTCCTGTCGTTAAAGAGATTCTTGATCAAGCAAAGCTTGACGGACAGCGCCTTCTCTTCTCAGCAACTCTTGATCGTGGCGTTGATTCTCTTGTTAAGCAATACCTCAAGAGCCCGAAGACACATTCACTTCAAAACGATCGTGCCTCTGTGTCAACCATGGAGCATTACATCCTCGTAATGAACCCAGGCGATAAAGATGACATCACCGCGCAGATTGCAGCCCGTAACGGCAAAACTATTCTCTTCGTAAAAACACAACGCGGTGCAGATCGTCTCTGCGACAAGCTAGCCCATGCAGGTGTTCCAGTCGGGGCACTTCATGGTGGAAAGTCACAAGCAGTGCGTACACGCACACTTGCACTCTTCAAAGATTCAGCAAATGCAGCACTTGTTGCGACAGATGTTGCAGCACGCGGTATCCACGTTGATGGGATCTCACTTGTAGTACACGTTGATGTTCCACAAGATCACAAGGATTACCTCCACCGGTCAGGCCGCACAGCTCGTGCTGGAGAATCAGGTGCCGTCGTAACTCTGACGACATCGAAGCAACAGAAGTCAGTCTCAGGCCTTACTTCACGTGCCGGAGTGACACCTAAGTCTGTCTCAGTGACTTCACTTAGCATCGACCTAATGCGAATTACCGGAGCTCAGGAACCACCAGGTGTTCCATACGTTGCACCTATCGTTGAGAACAAAGGACCAAACCGTGGAACTCGTAAGCCTCGTCCGAATTCAGCGCAGAGACGACGTAGGCCGAGATAGCTATATCTTTATTCGTTTTATCCTGAGCCCGAAGAGCAACAAAAGGGATAAGCCCTTCCAAACCAAAACGGGGCTCATTTTGGAATGACCAGAATTCCGAGAGTTTAGGACAATGGGTACCTGTGCAATTTGACGCCCAAGGGCTTTAAATAGGACAGCGCTTACAAAGAAAAACGCATAGTCTGGGGGACAATTTCTCTCCATAAGGTTTATTGGCAACCTGTCCGTCCGGTATCTACGCATCCCACTGCTCATATCAAGTTTTGATCGGAAAGCTAACCAGGTTGCGAGATGACCGCCCTTGGTCAGCAGTCTTCTAAAAACGCTCCAGCCAAGCATGTTTGAATCATTTAAATATCGACTGCCGATCACTAGATCAAATTCTCGACCAGCGCCCAGGAAGAGATGAATATCCTCTACGCGATGGGTGAGATCAGCGTCCATTGTGATTATAAATTCAAAAGCAGCGTTTATACCTTGAGAAATTCCAGTTAGATGGGCATCTCCTATTCCACGCTTCTCTAACCGTCTGATGTAGTGAATTTTGTTCGTGACAGCCTGCTGCTTACTTATAAAGTCAACTGTTCCATCAGCGGAGTTATCATCAACGATGAGAATCGTTATGTCGGGATAATTACTCCGCAATCTTGGTATCAAAACCTCAAGATTCAATCTTTCATTGAGTACTGGAAGTACCAATAAGACACCAGATTGCTGAATTTGTGATGTCATTTCCACTAATTAACCATTCTTTGACGGGTCATCGTCACAAGTAATTCCGCAGGGCTAGTTTTTGGCTCCCACTTGAGTACTAGTTTAGCCTTAGCTATTGAAGATTCTAAACATCGAGCAGATTGAGGCTCGTTTATTGATGAAACGCCAAAATCAACTCCGATTGCTTTAGCAACTTGGCTCAGTAAGGAGTTGATTGTTATCGTGCCCCCACTTCCCAATACGAAGTCACCAGAGACTTCTTGAGAGACTACATTTAACATTGCCTCACAAATCTCCCCAGCATAAGAGATATCAATCTCTGCCATTTCATTAAGAACTTCAACATGAGAAGCTTTACCTTCAATCACCGCGTGAATTTTTGAAGCAAGAGTAGGGAATAAGAATCCTTGCTTACTCAGATTTGACGTGTGGTTGAAGAGGATGGCCCCTGATGCATTTATACCGTAATCATTACGGTATGCCATGAGGGTTTGCCAAGCTTTTCGCTTAGAGATTCCGTAAGGGGACTCCGAGTCTGGATCTGAATCCTCATTGATTACTCGGCTTGCCGCAGGGTTATTGAGAAACATCTGTGATGAAAGTGCAATCAGGCTACGTGACATAGGATTAGATTTTTGCCACTGGAGAATATGCTCTGTAATCCCAACGTGGCATGAATGCATTTTGTCAAAGTAGTCACTTTCCAGAGACTTCATTGTGTGCGATGGAGCATGGATGGCTCCCAGGTGAAAAATGTAATCTGGATTATTGGAGTTGAGAAACTCACGAGATGTTCTCCCATCAGACATGTCAACCTGAAAATACGGGGTGTGTGTAGAGTTGGATGAAGCTCGTGACATACTTTTAGTCACACCAGAGACGTCAAATCCGTGATTTTTGAGAATATCGGATAACAAGCGGCCATCCTGTCCAAGGGCTCCAATGATAAGCGCACGCATTGGATAAGGTTACTGTGTAGAAATCGGATACGCGGGTAAACTGCATGTATGACAGAGCTGTATAGATCCCGAAAAAACTGCAGAATCTGCAATTCTTCAAACATTGAGTTAATTCTGGATTTCGGTGATTTAGCCCTAACGGGTGTTTTTCTCGAAGATGGAAGCCAGGTCTTAAAAGCACCACTAAGGCTTGTCCGATGCGAGTCATGCGGACTGGTCCAACTAGCACACACATATTCATTGGATGCTCTGTATACCGATAGCTATGGGTATGAGTCACACTTAAATCAAAGCATGCGCAACCACCTGAAAAGCAAAGCCCAGCTATTACAGAAAAAGTATTTACGTAACAAAACAAACCCAATTGTTGTTGATGTCGCAAGTAATGATGGAACTCTTTTGGCTGGATATTCGCTGCCAGGTGCTACATATATCGGTATAGACCCACTAATCAAGAACATTTCAGACTACTACCCGAGTAACGCAATCAAAGTTAACGATTTCTTTACCAGTGAGGCGTACAGGCAAGTTAGCGAAAGCCAAGCTTCGCTCGTGACGAGTTTATCTGTGATTTATGATCTTGATAATCCTGTTAGCTTTGCCAAGGATGTCGAACTCATCCTAGAAGAAGGCGGTATTTGGCACTTTGAACAAAGCTATTTGCCTACGATGATAGAAACGCTCAGCTATGACACAATTTGTCACGAGCATCTTCTTTATTTGCGTCTTTCGGACATAATGAAAATTCTAAGCATCGCTGGGTTACAAATTCTAGATGCATCACTTAATGCTACAAATGGAGGAAGCATTGCCGTGACCGCCATCAAGAGCGAGGCGAGCATCACTCCAGACCCATTTGTTGGTTATCTCTTGGAGAAGGAAGAGAGCGACGGATACGCAAGTGGTTTAAGATTGAGAGAGTTTGCCAAGGATGCGGTTGAACACTCCAAGGACTTGCGGAAAATCCTGGGAGAGTATAAAAGTTCAAATTTTACAATTTTTGGGCTCGGAGCCTCCACCAAAGGAAATGTGCTTCTACAATGGGCGGGTCTTAACTCATCAACAATTGAAAGCATTGGTGACATTAATCCGAAGAAATTTGGTAAACAGACTCCGGGTACTTGTATAGATATTGTGAGCGAAAATGAGGTGCTTGAGTCAGCTGCTAGTAATGTTCTTGTAGTAGTTATGCCTTGGCACTTTCGAGACGGTATAGTTAAGAACTCCATGCGATATCTAGAAAATGGAGGTAAATTATTATTCCCTCTGCCTAGAATCGAAATTGTGTGCTGACGATAACGACCCTACCGCAGGAGGAAGTTTCCATAGCTGGACAAATGCATATAGATAAAGTAGAAATGCAACTAAAGTTCCTACGGTATTCGCGCTCCCGGAGTTAGACAGATAGTTGGATACATCAGGGAAAGATGCCCCGATTCCCCAAGAAATCAGTAAATGCAGAAACAAGGCGATCGAAAATGCCAGAAAGATCTTTTTAACCGCTCTCGAAGCAGGCAGGCAGAGCAAAAGAGGCAAAGCCATGAATATGTGATTCTCGTGCACACCCGCGCAGAATAGATAGTACGTAAAGATCATCATTGAGGTGACGTGCCAATAATTCATGGATCGTAACCCAAAACGACTTCGAAAGTAAACGACCCAAGCAAGGAACACAATTCCTGCAACTCCCGCAAATCCAAAGTATGCAAGCTGTCGGAGTTGATCATCAAGAATTCTCAATCCGTTTCCGCCTAGGAATAAACCTTCCCAAAAACCTTCCTGTATGGACCGATGGGTAAGGGTAATCACATAAGGAAAATTGGCGGTCTGCGCTGCCAGCATTGTATGTACCGAGGCCAAAGCTTGACTTTCTAAGTAGGCAAATAGATTTCCCTTCACGATAAAGGGAGACAAAACAATTAAAATAGTTGTCAACAACGAACTACAAATTTTTGTAAGAGCAAGGAACTTTTGTTGCAGCAAGAAAACAAAAATTACTGCAGCTATCGGCATTAAAGACAGTTGTTTACTCATTAATGCCAATCCAAAAAAAACGCCAGCAAGAGCATAGCGATCTCGGGTCAAGCAATGCAGGCCAAGAACTAGAAATAGAGTCAAAAGAGCATCTTGATATCCAAGAATGGGTGAAAGCAAGAAAACGGCTGGTGATGCCAGGAAATATAGGTAAGTTCTAGACCCAAAAACTTTGGCAGATTTTGACAAAACCGCAGCAGTAAAAAACGTCGCGGTTACTGCACTTAAATTCACTATAAATCCCCAGGAAGCGAATCCTCCCATTGCAAAGACTTTAGAGAGTTGAGCGAAAATCCAAAAAGATAAAAGGGTTATTGGTGGGTATGGAACGATCAACTCTCCTATTGTGGTACTTACACTCTGTCCATCTTTAATGTGGTAGAGCTCTAAGAGCAAACCCTTAGAAATATCGTTTGCCCATCCTTCATAGATCGGTAAATTCGGCGTGCCCTTACTGAAGCTTCCAAGAACATAGGCGGTTAGAATCATGAATAACATAAGAATTAGGCGCAATTTCGTCGACGCCATCCCAATCTTCATAGGTACGCACCGTTTTTCTCTCAGCAAGATTTTGGACTATCTTCAATAGTATTTTGCAAAGTATACGTTTAGATGGACGGAAACACTTCGTAAAGGCAGAAGGCGGATCCGATGAACCTTGCGAGAATTCAGGCCAGACAGGAATTCCGGCAGCGGCTCTTCACTGCGGTAAGTCTAAGGTAGTACGCACACGAACTCTGGCAATATCAAAGCAGCAGAAATAGTTGCCAGGACTTGCCTCACAAGTTGGAGTATCTCCAAAATCAGTTTCGATGACTTCGCTCAGCACTGATCTAATGCGAACTGCCAAAGCCCGAGAGTAATCAGGGATTCTATATGTGGCACCGATTGTTGAGAACAAGGGATCAAACCGTGGAGCCTATAAGCCACGTCCAGATTCAGCTCAGACGCGACGTAGAGCGTGATAGTTAACTTATGAAGAGAGTTAAAGTCCAAATAAAAATCTGGCGATAGACGTGGTGTGAAACTAACGGAGGACAGCAAGCCTTGCTAGTGAAAATCCCATTCATTTAGAGCTGAACTCAACATTTGGATGTCTGTCTCGAATTTATCCGCAGGCCCAGCAAGACTAACTCTTACGCTATTTTTTGAATTCTGACCAAATTTTGATCCTGGGCAGGTTGAAACGTTTTTATCAAGCAGGAATGTGAATCCTTGATCTCCCCCCCTAGTTCCCATATCAATTAACGAATAAAAAGCCGCATTTGGTGTTGTCTGCAATAAGCCACCAGGGATTGAATCTGCTAGAAATTGAAGTCTTCGACCCATTTCCCTCTTGAGATTATTCGTGAACACAAGCGCCTCTGGGGATCCAAGATACTCAGCGATGGCAAATTGTATGAATTGAGGAGCACACGAAATGGATAGTGACATGAGGTCAGCCATCGTTCGCGCTGTCGCTGACTCTGCTACCGCGTAACCAATTCGTAGGCCAGGAGCACAGTGTTCCTTTGAAAAAGAGCGTAACCGTATAGCTTCGACGTCACTTACCAATGATTGGGTGTCGTCATAAACCAAATTTACGTACGTCTCATCAAAGATTACTTGGATACCCTTTCCCGCAAGCGGCTCAATACTTTTAAGTATTTGGTCACCTTCGAATGCGATCCCGAGTGGGTTTGAAGGATTGTTAACAACCAAGACTGTCGGACGCACCCCGCTTGCCGCAACAAAGTCAGTTAGGTTCGGGAAAGAAGGATTGCCTGCCCGATAAACAGGGTAATTGAGAATTTTTAGGCCAAGAAAATCTGCAGAGAGCTTATATGTAGCGAATCCTGGATCCGGAAGCATCACGTAATCCCCGGGTGAAGTCACACTTGCAAGCGCTGCTGTGATCAGAAAATTTGCTGGCCCGATAACGACATTTTCATTCGAGTAACTCGGCCATTGTGTTTCCAAAACTTTGGAAATCAATACATCTTCACCTCGGGATGGTGAATATCGGTACGGTGAGGACGAGTATTTTGTAACCAAATCATGAATAAAGTCATTGCGGAAACCGGGAGTATCACCGATCTCCATTCTCGCCACGTAGTGGCCTAATGATTCCCTCTGACGAGCCATCGTCAAAACATCAAACATTGGTTGAGGGTTAATTCTCTCTCGCCACGATTTCATTACTAATCCTTGTAACTGTAAGTCTCATCAGGGAGTAGCCCTACTGATACTTCATTCTCATGAGCCTCAACAATTGCCTTCGCTCTAGAGGCCATCACACCGCCACCTTCAAGTTTTATTGCATCGCAACCCGATTCTTTAACAAACCTCATGGCGTTGTTTATAGCGTCATAATCAGAAGCTTCATAAGACCCTTTAGGCAAACCGCCAACGGTAAACTTATTTGGTGCACCACGTCGCACCGCTGAAGCGAGGCGAATCATTTCGTCCATGCTTACAGGCACAGTGTCTGCATACCCCAGAACAACCATGCCGCCGGAATCGCCAACTAAAATCATGTCCAAGTCACTTAAGTTGAGAGCTGTGGCGAGAGAATAGTCGTAGCATGTTAACCAGGAAATAGGGTGAGAAGACATACTTTTTTCATTCATAGAGATAATACTTTGCTTCATTTAGACTCGTTTCACGACCGCCTTCCCAAGTGTACCCATAAGTTTCAGCCAACAGAGTAATCTAGTGAGGAAACCATAGAGAGGTCCAAATTTCAAATGTCTATTTCCACTTACACAGGCGCAGACCTTATTGCAGATTTCATTGCAGTGAAGTGTTGCGGAACCGCATTTCTTGTTACGGGTGGTGCCTGTGCATTTATTGTTGATGCAGTTGGAAGAAACCCCCGAACCGAATATGTGTGTTTTCAGCACGAACAGGCTGCCGCGATGGCTGCTGACGCAGTATGGCGGACAACTGGAAAAGTTGGAGTGACGATAGCAACAAGTGGACCCGGGGCAACAAATTTGATCACAGGCATCGCCTGTTCTTGGTTTGATTCAATTCCAAGCATTCACATCACAGGTCAAGTAAATCAGAGCGAAAGTCGCGAAGCACTTGGGGCTAATGTTCGGCAAGCAGGATTTCAAGAAACAGATATAGTCGCAATGGTTAGCGGCATTACAAAATATGCAAAAAAAATTGAGAGCGTAGAAGAACTCATAGCCATATTGCCAAAACTAATCAATATTGCAACGACAGGCAGGATGGGACCAGTTCTAATCGATGTACCCATGAATATTCAGAAAACTGAGATCACTCCAGAACAACGTCAGCTAGGTCTTAGAGAACTTAGTGTTGAAGCCCAGCAAAATAATCTAACTGACATAAAAAGTGTTGTTGAGAATGCGAAGCGAAACGTTGTAGTAATCGGAGCTGGAGCCGCTCTCTCTGGCGTCGCTCCGAGAATTCAAGAATGGTGTGAAGAAAACAAAATTCCGTATGTCAGCTCGTGGGGATCGTTGACTTACTTGGATAGAGCTAAGCCACTCTATTTTGGATCGCTTGGCGTATATGGAGCTCGATCAGCAAATTGGATCGTGCAAGCAGCCGATAACTTAATAGTTTTTGGAAGCAGATTAGATAATCGCCAACGCACCGGAAACCCCCGTGGTTTTGCACCGTTTGCAAAGGTGACCGTCTTTGACATTGACGCAGAAGAATTAAACAAATACAAAGAGTTAAGTAATTACCACGGGATTGAATTTAATCTAAAAGACATAGAACCTCTTTTAGTAGATGTAACATGCGATTCTTCGTGGCCTGCAAACGCAAAATTCGCCACCTCGCAAATGATTGAAGGTTTTGATCGGGCGGTTGGCCAAGGTGAGTTTAATCCATATTTCGCCGTGCGAAAGGCCCAAGACAAATTTGAAGAAAATGCAATAGTAGTTTCTGATTGTGGAGCAAACCTGTGTTGGGTATATCAGAGCTACCAACCAGACTCCTCCTTTCTTTTCACAGCCGGTGGAAACTCACCGATGGGGTATAGTCTTCCAGCTGCGATTGGTGCTCAGTTATTGAATCGAAATAAGAGGGTTTACTGCTTCATTGGTGACGGTGGTCTACAAATGAACATACAAGAGCTACAAACAGTGGTGGCATACAAACTACCGATCACAATTTTTATTCAAAACAATTTCGGCTATGGGATTATAAAACAGTTTCAAGATTCATATTTTGATCAACGTCACTATGCAAGCGGTGAAGGTTATACTCAACCAGATTTTGAAAAGATTGCTGAAGCTTATGGAATTCCTTATATATCAATAAAGTCAGAGGCTGAACTAGAGAATCTAAAAATACCAGACGGGTATGCAATGATTGATTTAATACTGCCTGCTGGGTCACTAATTACTCCAAAAACAGAAATGAATCGGTTCATCCATGACCAATTCCCTTATATTCAGGACGAGTCAGCTAATCTTCTGCCACACGCTTATCCGAGGTTTCCAAGTGATCTATCTTTTTAGCGCGTGTACACCGAGCATGTCAATGAAAATTCAAATCGAATACAAGCCAGATGATTCGTTGTTAATACTTAGTAAAAATCATTGAAAAATGAGCACAGAACAATTCCAACAGAGAGCACTTTTTAGTGATATTTACGCACACAGTAATGTTTCACTCTCAACCTCACTCGATGAGCTTCCCAAGACCATTTTGATAACCGGTGCAAATGGCATGTTGGGCAATGGATTAGCAGTAGCCTTAAGGCGATTACAGAATAGTGAGATTCGATTGATTTTATCTTCGAGAAGATGGAATAGGAATTATCCATTCACCGAGGAAGCCAATTCTCAGTTAAAGTTTATAACAAATGAAGAAATATCTAACCTCGAAGAAACTATCGATCTAGTTATTCACACTGCGAGTCCATCAAACATCACGCAGATTAGTACCTTCGAAGAACTTGAAGATATCAATTTTGGAATCTTAAAGCAGCTAGAAAAACTGTGCCCAAAGAAGTTTGTCTACATTTCGACCGGGGAGGTGTATAAGGGCGGAGACAGTAAGGAAATTAATGAAATTGGTTCATTTTCAATTCAAAATTTCCGTGACTGGTATCCAATGGCAAAACTACAATCAGAAAACGCACTTAGATCCTACGCCAAAGTACAGAAATTGGACGTAAACATCATTCGCCTTTTTCACACTTTCGGTCCTGGTGTTAAACCGAATGACGGTCGATCTTTCGCAGACATAATTTGGGGTGCAATAGTTAAGCAAGAAATAACCTTAAAATCGTCAGGTGAACAAATTAGGACATTTCTGTATTTGTCAGATGCTATAGACGGCATACTGTCTATTGCTTTTGGTGGGAATAAGGGATTTTCAATAACAAATTTAGGCAGCCCAACCCCAGTTTCGATCCGAAGCTTTGCGGAAATTGTTGCATCTATATCGAAAACTCAAATCAAATATGACTTAGAAACCGACTTTCCGCATTCTCCGAACGTTTCCATCGTTCCAAGTGTTGAGAAGTTAATGCTTACGGGATGGAATCCTCAGGTTCCTTTAGAAGAAGCGGTAAATCGGACGATTAAGTGGATTCGAGGTTTGCCTCTGTAGTTGAAGTCACAGCAGCCTCAGGTTTCACTTGTCTATGTATGCTTAGTACGTATTCACCGATCAACCCTAAGAAGAAAAGTTGGATTCCGCCAAGGAAAAAAATCGAGATAATTATCGTTGGTATTCCAGATGTTGGGGAACCTAAAGAAAAAATTGAGACAAGAAAGTAGATGAAGGCCGCAACAACACCTAAAGCAGAAAATAGAAAACCGAAAATCAACGCGATTCTCGCAGGGATGTAGGTTGAAGAAACCATGCCACTAATCGCGACATCAGCCAAAACCAAAGGAGAAGATTTACTCCTTCCATACTTTCTCTGATTCCAGATATATGGAATTGCGGCTGACTGAGCGTTAGTTTGAGCAATCATCCCCCTAATGTAAGGATTTTGATCCCTAACTTGCACAATTGATTCACGAACACGAGAACTGATTAAGACAAATTCTCCAGCATCGTTTTGCAGATTAAATGTTGACGCTTTATTCAAGAGTCGGTAATAGATTTTTCTTAAAGATCTGATAAAAATATTTTCTTGTCTATTGGTCCGAACCCCATAAACAATTTCATGGCCTTCCATCGCCTTCTCAAGCATAAGCGGAATAACTTCTGCTGGATCCTGCAAGTCCGCAGGTAGCATTGGGATCGTCCATTGGCCTGAAACACGGGATAGCGCACGATACATGCTTCGCGATGCTCCGATATTTCGAGAATTCACGATGACTTTAATTCGCTGATCCAACAGTGACTGCTCGAGCGCGATACTCGCAGTTCTATCCGTTGAGGCGTTGTCAATAATTAGATGTTCGTATTCAACTTCTGGACAAGTTTTTTGCATCACATTTTTGAGACTCTGAATGCATTGGAGGATTGATTCTTGTTCATTGTAAGTGGGAGTAATCACAGATAAGTAAGTCATTAACTGTTAACCAACTTTCATCCAGGGCGGGTTTCCTTTGGTGACAAACCTCTCTAGGTCCTCTTTTTCGCGTAAGGTATCCATCGGCTGCCAGAAGCCTTCATGGTGAAAAGCCGCAAGCTTTTGATCCGTGACCATTCTCGGAATTGCACCCGTCTCAAATGGTTCCTTATCATCGTGTATGTAATCAATTACCCCTGGCTCAAGAACAAAGAACCCTCCATTAATCCATCCTGAGTCCGTCTGGTTCTTCTCGCCGAAATGGCTGACTACGCCGTTAGAGGTTTCGAGCACACCAAAACGTGCAGGGGGACGAACGGCGGTGACTGTCCCAAATAATCCATTCAACTCATGAAAACGAAGAAGTTTTTCTAAGTTGATATTTCCAAGACCGTCTCCATATGTAGCAAACACTCGTTCGCCAGGAACAGTTTGCATGCACTGCTTTATTCTTCCACCAGTCTGTGTGCCTAAACCTGTGTCCAAAACATTAATTTGAAGCTTCGTCTCCAAACTTTCTACCCAAGCTTGAATCACCTCTCCCTTGTACCCGGCCGCAATTATAAACTCATTGATTCCTTGCGAAGCATAAATACTCATTAAGTGCCAAATGATCGGTTGGTCACCTATTTTTACCATAGGCTTAGGTTTGTCAGAAGTTTCCTCAGAAATACGAGTACCTAAACCGCCCGCTAAGATAATTGCTTTCATTGAGTTTTTCCTAAAATTTCATGAAGAGTTTCGATCACATAATCTAACATCGGTAATGTTAATCCAGGCCAGACACCAATCCAGAAAGTGTCATTCATTACTATGTCTGTGTTGGTTAAGTCTCCAACAACTCTTCGAGGCGTGTCGATGAAGGCAGGTTGACGTAGAAGGTTGCCGCCAAAAAGCAGACGAGTAGCGATTTTCGCCTCGTTAAGTTCTTGCACAATCTGATTTCTAGTTTTAGGTCCGCCAGACTTTACGGTTAGCGCAAATCCAAACCAGGATGGATCACTATTTTCTGCTGCGCTTGGAAGAGCAAGGAACTCTTCCAATCTTTTCAGCCCTGCCTTCAAATAATTCCAATTTCTCCGTCGGAGTTCGATAAAGCTATCTAATCTATCTAACTGTGCGAGGCCAATTGCCGCCTGAATATCACCAGATTTTAAGTTATAACCTAGATGCGAATATGTGTACTTATGATCGTATCCTTCTGGAAGCTCGCCGAGAGTCCACTCATATCGCTTAAGACAGGTGTTGTCGCATCCCGGCGGACACCAGCAATCTCTTCCCCAGTCACGGATAGATTCAACGATTGTTTTATGTGCTGCTTTCTTTACAAGTACTGCGCCCCCTTCACCGGTTGTGATGTGGTGGGCAGGGTAAAAACTAAATGTCGAGAAGTCACCAAACGTTCCAAGGTTTTGCCCTTTGTAGGTTCCACCGAGACCATCACAACTGTCTTCAATCAACCAAAGGTTATGTTTCTCAGCCAGTTTTTGGGCTAGTTCCAAGTTAAATGGATTTCCAAGAGTGTGAGCCATCATGATTGCACGAGTTTTTGAAGAGATTGCCGCTTCTAGCGCGGTTTCGTTAGCTACGTATGTTCCGAGATCAATATCTACATACACCGGTATCAAACCGTTCTGCAGAATAGGTGTAACCGTTGTGGGAAATCCAGCAGCGACAGTTATTACTTCGTCACCAGCATGCAATCTTCTCACACCAAGTTTTGGGCTAGTGAGCGCAGTTAGTGCGAGCAGATTGGCCGAGGAGCCTGAGTTGACCATGAACGCATGGCGCATTCCAATAGTTTTGGCGAACCTACTCTCAAACTTCTCTGTGTAAGGACCGGCGGTTAGCCAAAATTCTGTACTAGCCTTAACGGCTGCCTGAACCTCTTCCTCACCAAAAACTTTACCAGTAACGGGAATGTTTGATTCACCTGGAATAAAGTTTTTTTCAGCATGGAGAGCCGACATAGCAGCTTTAGACAATTGCAAAGTCAAGGACTCTAAATTCATAAAACCGCCCGCCGAGTAAGCTTATAAAGTACAGAGGTAAAGACTACTCTGTGGGTATGGGGAAAACTGTCGGTACACTTTTAAGACACTTGAATGGCCCAATATTGGTAACTGGTCACACAGGATTCAAGGGTGCTTGGCTGATGCGTTACCTCAAAGAACTTGGAATTGAGGCTATTGGCTATTCACTTGCCCCCAAAATTGAGAGTCTCTATACAAGAGCTGGGTTACTTGGCGAGAATGTTGAGCAATTCGGAGATATCGGTGAGATAGATCAATTTGCAGATTTTGCCATTAAACATAAACCAGTGGTCATTCTTCATCTGGCCGCACAAGCTTTAGTTCCCGAATCTTATATTGATCCCATTGGCACCTTTAAGACTAATGTCATGGGAACAGCAAATGTGTTACAGGTATCAAAATCACTTCCTGGACTAATGGCCGTTGGGGTTATAACTACCGACAAGGTCTATCAGAATCAAAATGATGGCAAGAAGTATAAGGAATCAGACCCGATACGCGGTTCAGACCCATACAGCGCAAGCAAGGCTGCGAGCGAAAACGTTATTGAAGCCTGGCGACACATCCCAGGCAAGTTCCAACATTTTCCAATCGTTTCACTGAGGGCTGGAAATGTCATTGGCGGAGGGGACTTATCCAGTAATCGATTGATTCCGGACCTAGTGAGATCATTTCAGTCCGGAGATCAAGTCATGATTAGGAACCCAAATAGCACACGGCCTTGGCAGCACGTACTTGACCCCTTAACTGGATATCTTCAAGCAATAGAACACGCGCTACGTGAGAAAAAGAATGAAACCTTTAACTTTGGCCCTAGAGAAACCTCGCTCGCGGTGGTTGACGTTGTGGATGTCTTCAAAGAACGGTGGAAAAATCTGAGCGTGTCATATTCTCAAGAGATGGAAAAGAATTACGAATCTAAATTATTGGAATTAGATTCCACTCATGCGACTGAAACTCTAAATTGGAATCCAGTTTATGATCAGTATTCATCAATCAATAAAACCATAGATTGGTGGGAGAGCAACTTAGGATTAAAAAAATCACCGATTCATTGTATCGATGAACAAATCAAGGCTTATATAAATACGTTTAATTCCGATTCTTAAGCCACCCGTCAAGTTTGTAGAAAGCAGCAAGAGTTTCAGCCATGTTGAAAGTCAACCTACCCCTCCAGGTTAAAAAGTAGGAATTATCTCGAAACTCGATTAAACCCCGTGAAGATTGTTCATTGAGCCTTTCTTTGATAGAAACTATATTGAATTTTTCTGGTGATTCAACATTTAGGATTAGCTCTCCATTGGTAGTTGTTTCAATTTTATTGTTCTCTACCCAGCTCAGCACGTAAAAAGATCTCGATCGGTCAACGTTCATAACGGTGTTGGGACCCAGAATAATCATAATCAGCATAGCTACTAAAATTAGCCAGGCGATAGTTGGAACTCTTTGCGAAGGGATAAGAGATTTTTTAAGAAGGAGCAAAACAGCTATCCCTAAACAAACTGCGGAGAGGATAACGGAAACCATTATCTGCTCAAAAAGTTGCATGAGGGGGAAAATTCTGAAAAATTTAAGCGCAAATGCCGAGAGTATGAAATTCACTGCAAAAATCAAAGTCGCTAACTTGATGAATGGTACGATTTTCACGACTCAAGGATAGTCAGATTAAGGTGAAAAGAAATAAAAAACACTACAATCTCGCTAAAAGAGATCACCAGTGAGTACGGGGGGGCAATGAGCCGTTCAAAGAAATTCGCCTATTCATTGGTGAAATCGCGCCGCTCCTTTTTCGGTAGCTATCTGATCATTTCGGCGTCTTGGTATGTG
>Ga0164292_10002483_pt1 | contig 15042 bp, 14 predicted proteins | sample GEODES117metaG_FD_111486 | JGI IMG/M metagenome (GOLD analysis project Ga0164292, IMG submission 111486) | Eutrophic lake water microbial communities from Lake Mendota, Wisconsin, USA - GEODES117 metaG | ecosystem: Environmental > Aquatic > Freshwater > Lake | place: USA: Lake Mendota... | reverse complement strand
GACGCTCGGTCGTCTGCTGTTCTCGGGCGATGAGACCAAGAAATCGGTGAAGGTGCTGTCAGGCGGCGAGAAGGGCCGCATGATGTACGGCAAGCTCATGTTGACGCGGCCGAATGTGCTGCTTCTCGACGAGCCGACCAACCACATGGACATGGAGACGATCGAGTCGCTGCAGATCGGGCTCGAGAAGTACCCGGGGACGCTGCTGTTCGTCTCCCACGACCGCGAGTTCGTCAGCGGACTCGCCACCCGCATCATCGAGATCCAGCCGGGCGGCGGCATCGTCGATGTCCACGGCGATTACGACGAATATCTCAAGTCCCAGGGGTTGTCGGTATAGTCCCGGGATGACCAACACCGCGATCCTGGCCGCTTCGGCGCTGCTCGTCCTCGCGTACCTGATCGACATCCTCTGCAAGCGTCTGCGCTTGCCTGCCGTGGTGCTGCTCATCGGCACGGGCATCGCCATCCGGCAGTTGGCTGACCCCTTCGGTCTGCACCTCGACTGGGTCGATCCGATCGTCCCCATCATCGGCACACTCGGCCTGATCCTGATCGTGTTGGAGGGGGCCTTGGACCTGCAGGTCACCTCGCAGCGGGTCCGCCTGATCGCGACCTCAGCGACCGCGGCCGTGCTCGGTTTCGCGGCGTCCTTGGCGGTGATCGCCGCGGTCTTCGCCTATCAGATCGGTCTGCCCTCCGGCACGGCGGTGCTCGCGGCGCTGCCGTTCGCCGTGATCTCGAGCGCGGTCGCCATCCCGAGCGCGGCGGCACTGCCGCTGCCGCAACGGGAGTTCGTGGTCTACGAGAGTTCCGTCTCCGACATCGTGGGTGTGCTGGTGTTCTATGCCTGGCTGCACGCCGACGGATCCTTCGGGAACTTCACCGCCGAAGTGGTCGTCGGTGGCCTGGTGTCGCTCGTGGTGGCGGCCATCGCCGCGGCGGGGCTCTATGCGCTCATCAACCGCGTCGAGGGGCATGTGCGTTTCCTGCCGTTGCTTGCCGGTCTCATCCTGCTCTATTCGATCGGCAAGGCGAGCCATCTGTCACCGCTGGTGCTGGTGCTCGTCTGCGGTCTGCTGCTGAACAACCCGCAGCTGCTCGAGCGCACCCGATACCTCAAGCGGCTGCACACCGAGAGGTACGACGCGACGCTCCGGGAGTTCAAAGGTCTGGTCGCCGAACTGACCTTCGCCACCAAAAGTTTCTTCTTCCTGCTGCTCGGTTACTGGACCGACCTTGCGCGCATGGCGGATCCCGAGGCGTGGATCCTCGCAGGGTGGGTGGTGCTCGCGATCTACAGCACGCGATGGCTGCTGCTCAAGGCGCTGCGGCAGGACGCCGCCGATCGCTTGATGTGGATCGCGCCGCGTGGCCTGATCACGGTGTTGCTGTTCCTGGCGGCGACCGAGACCGGTGCGCTCGGCCCGTTCCCCTTCGGTACGGTGATGTTGGTGGTGCTCGTCACCGCCACGCTGACTGCGCTTGCGCAACGCCGTCCGGCTTCGCCGTCGACGGCCTGACGACTAGCGGCCTCGCATCAGCCGCGCCTTGTCACGCGCCCAGTCGCGATCCTTCTCGGTGGCGCGCTTGTCGTGCGCCTTCTTACCCTTGGCGAGACCGATGCACACCTTGGCCTTGCCGCGCTGCCAATAAAGCTCGAGCGGCACGATGGTGTACCCCTTGCGCTCGACGAGGCCGATCAGATGGACGATCTCGCGCCGGTTGAGCAACAGCTTGCGGCTGCGGATCGGATCGGCGACGACATGGGTCGAGGTGGTCTTGAGCGGGGAGATGTTCGCACCCACCATGAACACCTCGCCGCCGCGCAGGTAGACATGGGCTTCGGTGATCTGGGCTTTGCCGGCGCGCAACGCCTTGACCTCCCAGCCCTCGAGCGCGAGTCCGGCCTCGTAACGCTCCTCGATGAAGTAATCGAAGCGCGCCCGGCGGTTCTCGGCGATGACGCGCGGCCCAGCGTCCGCTTTGGCGGTCGGCTTAGGTGAGGCCGCCGACGTCGCGGTGGGTCTGGAGGGAGGCTTGGCCATGGTCTTGTGCATTGTACGCGCCGCGGTGGTTGTCGCGACGGAGCCCTTGCCGGACAATCCACCCATGCGGGAAGTCACGCGTTCAGCGCTGGTCGCGCTCCCACCGTCGGAGCTCTACGCGCTCATCACCGATATAGAGCGATACCCGGAGTTCGTGCCCGGCTGCACGGTCGCGCGCATCGAGTCCCGCGGCGAGCGCGAGGTCGTGGCGACGCTCGGGATCCGGCGCGGCGGACTCGACACCGAGTTCACCACCCGCAACACCCTCGACCCCGACCGCTCGGTCGCGATGCGGCTCGAGCGCGGCCCCTTCAAGGCACTTGAGGGGATCTGGTCGTTGCAGCCGGTCGGTGAGTCGGGCTGCGAGGTGACTCTGCGTCTGCGGTTCGAGTTCGCCAATCGTTTCACCGGCATGATGTTCTCGCCGATGTTCGAGCAGACCGCCGCTTCGCTCGTCGATGCCTTCGTGGTGCGCGCGCGGGAGGTCGCGGCGCGCAGGTCGGGTGGCGGTGATGCCGGCTACATCGGGTACTCCGGGTCCAGCAAACGCGACGACGCGGAGGGCGACGGTGATGGCGGGGGCGATGGCGGGGGCGATGGCGGGGGCGGCGATTGATGCGCTGCGCGTTCGCGGCGGCCTGGGACGCCTGGCAGGGTGTCCTCGACATCGACCTGCCGGAGGGCGCAACCGTGGCGGATGCCTTGGAGGCCGCGCGCACCGAGTTGCGCGATCAGGGCGACGCTGCGCGGTCGGTCGCGGAAGCGGCCGAGTGGCGGGTGGGGGTCGTCGGGGTCTTCGGTGAGGTCTGTGGCCGCGATCGGCGCCTGCAGGACGGTGACCGGGTCGAGCTCTACCGAGCGCTGATCGTCGATCCGAAGGCGGCACGCCGGGCGCGCGCCGCCGCCGTCAGGTAGGCGCTGGGGAAATAGGCGTTGCGGAAATAGGCGCTGGGGTCGTAGGCGCCGGGATGGCGGCGGGTTCCGCGACGGTGGGCTGCAACTCCGGCGGCACCTCGGTCGGGGCGCCATCGTTCTCGATGCGCGCGACCTTGTCGCCCTCGAAGTACACGGTCAACCGTTGGCGCTGCGGCTCCTTCAGGGCGCGTACCTGCAGCGTGTAGAGGTAGTCCCAGCGCGCGTTGTCGAAGGCATCGGGCAGCATCGGCGTGCCGAGCAGGAAGCGGACCTGGGCGCGGGTCATGCCGACCTGCACCTGCGTCACTTGCCGAGCGTCGAGGAAATTGCCCTGCTGGACGGCCATGCGGTAGACGCAACCGCCGGTCGGCAGCAAGAGGATCAAGAGCGCGGACAGCCAAAGCGCCCGGCCCGGCAGGGACGAGCGGATGGTCGAGGATTCTGGAGCGGCGAGGGGGGCGTGGCTCATAATGACCATTCTACTCCAAACCCTGACCTCCGAACCCTAAAGGGACACCCCGCTCGTGGAAAGCAAGGATCTGCGCAAGGCTGGATTGAAGGTCACGCTGCCGCGCGTGAAGATCCTCGACATCCTCGAGAGCAGTGGCACCCGCCACCTCTCGGCCGAGGACATCTACCGCCGGCTTGCCGAGCTGCGCGAGGACATCGGTCTCGCCACCGTGTATCGAGTGCTCACCCAGTTCGAGGCGGCGGGTCTCGTCACGCGGCATCACTTCGCGGACGGCATGGCGGTCTTCGAGTTGAACGAGGGGGCGCACCACGACCACATCCTCTGCCTCGACTGCGGGCATGTGGAGGAATTCATGGACGCGGGCATCGAGGAGCGACAGACGGCGGTCGCGGCTCGGCTCGGCTTCGAGATCAGCGAGCACGCCCTCGTGATCTACGGGCACTGCCGCCGGCAGGAGTGTCCGCACCGAGGAGCGCCGAAGGGCTGAGGCGCGAGCCGGCCTCGAGCATCTCTGCGGCGTGCTCGCGTGCCGTGGCGGTGATGTCGATGCCACCGAGCATCCTCGCGACCTCTTCGATGCGGGTCGCGCCTGCAAGCGGCGTGACCTGGGTCCGGGTGGTGCGGCCGTCGGTGAGCTTGGAGATGCGCAGGTGCCGGTCGGCGAGGGCGGCGACCTGGGGCAGGTGGGTCACGCAAAGCACTTGGGTGCCGCGGCCGAGCGCGGCAAGTTCCCGGCCGACGATCTCGGCGACGGCGCCACCGACGCCGGAATCGACTTCATCGAACACCATGCAGGTCCGCAGCCGGGCCGGTTCCGCCGCGTCGCTGCGGGTCGCGCGGCCTGCGAGCGTGACCTGCACGGCGAGCGACAGGCGCGAGAGTTCGCCGCCTGAGGCGATGCGCGCCAACGGCCGCGGCGGCTGGCCGGCATTGGCCGACACCAGGAACTCGACCTCCTCGAGGCCGGCAGGCGTGGTGAGGGCTGCCTCCGCCGCGATCGGCTGCAGGGCGACCTCGAACCGACCGCCCGCCATGCCGAGCGTCTGCATGCGCGCGCTGATGGCGGTGCCGAGTTCCTGCGCGGCGCGCTGGCGTGCTGCGGAGAGCTGCGCTGCACATCGCTGCCAAGCCTGTACGGCCGCGCTGACGCCGGCACGCAGGCTTTCCAAGCCTTGACTGACCCCATCGAGCCGCGCGAGCTCGGCGTGCAGCTCCGTCGCCTTGGTCGGCAACTCGCTGGGTGCCACGCGGTGTTTGCGCGCCAGTGATTCGATCGCCGCAAGGCGTTGCTCGATCTGTTCCTGCCGGTTGGGGTCTGCTTCGAGGCCATCGAGATAGCGCGTCAGGCTGCGACCCGCCTCGGTCAACCCAGCGACGGCCTCGTCGAGGCCGTGCAGCAGATCACCGAGCCGTGCATCGAGCGCCGCGCCTTGGCGTAGCAGTCCGAGCGCGCGGGCGGCTTGGGACTGGGCGCTGCCGTTCTCGGCTTCGTAGAGCAGTTCGAGGGCTGCGCGGGCGGTCTCTGCGAGCCGTCCGGTGTTGGCGAGACGGGTCCGCTCGGCGGCGAGCGCGGGCAGTTCGTCGGCCTGCAGACTGAGCGCGTCGAGTTCGCCGACCATGTGACGCAGCAGGTCGAGGCGATCGTGGCGATCGCGCGCGTCGTCTTCAAGTTGGGTGAGCGCCGAGGAGCGATCGAGCCGCTCGCGATGCAGGCCCGCGAGCGCGGTAGCGAGCGACTCGCTGCCCGCATAGGCGTCGAGCAGGCGCCGCTGGGCCGCAGGCTTGAGCAACGACTGGAACTCATGCTGACCGTGGATCTCGGCGAGCAGGGCACCGACCTCGCGCAAGCCTTGTATGGGGACTTGCTGGCCATTGAGGTAGGCGCGCGACTTGCCTTCACGGGTGATCACGCGACGCACGACGAGCTCGTCGTCGGCCTCGATGCTCTGCTCGGTGAGCCAACCGCGAACCGCCGGGTCGGCGGCGCGCAGGTCGAAGGTCACGGCGATCTCTGCCCGGGCCGCGTCGTGGCGGATGGCCTCGGTACCGGCTCGAGCGCCCACCGCGAGCTGCAGCGCATCGACGAGGATGCTCTTGCCGGCGCCGGTCTCGCCGGTGAGCACGGTCAGTCCGTCGTGCAGTTCGACCTCGACGGCATCGATGATCGCGAAATCCCGGATCTGCAGGTGGGTGAGCATGGTGGCGGTCGGACAGCTCGGGTCAGGCCGGGGGGTCGAAGGCGCGACGCCCCCAGTTGAGCTTGCTGCGCAGCAAGCGGTAGTAGTCGTAGCCCGGGGGGTGCAGCAGGGTCAGGCGCGAGGCGGCGGGTCGGATGATCAGCCGGTCACCGAGTTCGAGCGCGCCGAGTGCGCGGCCGTCGCAGGTGACCGAAGCGGCCGAATCGGGGCGGTCGACGAGGCGGACCTCGATGCTCGCGCGACCGGAGACGACGATGGGGCGGTCGGAGAGGGTGTGCGGGCAGATGGGGGTGACCACGACCACATCGAGCGAGGGCTCGATGATGGGTCCGCCGCAGGAGAGCGCGTAGGCCGTGGAGCCCGTGGCGGTGGCGACCACGAGGCCGTCGCCGCCGTGGGTGTTGACGAAGCGGCCGTCGATCCAGGTCTCGAAGTCGATGAGGTGGCCGCTCTGGCTTTTCTGCAGCACGATGTCATTGAGCGCGAAGCCGGTGAGGGTGCCACCCGAGGCGGGGTGGATCTCGGCGGTGAGCAGCGGTCGTTGATCCTCTGCGCAGCGACCCTCGAGCGCGGCATCGACGCTTGCGAGCATGTCCTCGGGCATCACATCGGTGAGGAAACCGAGGCGACCGCGGTTGACGCCGAGCAAAGGGGTGCCGCGCTGGGCGACGAGACCCGCGGCGTAGAGCAGCGTGCCATCGCCGCCGATCGCCACCACCAGCCCGGCTTGTGCGACCAGCGAGGACTCCGGCAGGAACTCGGCCGCTACGCCCGCCAGGCGCTCGGCTTCCTCGGCAGGCGCCAGGACGACCACGCCGCGCGCGGCGAGGTGGCGCGCCAACACCGCCGCGCTTTCGGCGGCGCGGACATCGGCGAAACGGGTGACGAGGGCGCAGCAGCGGATGGGGGGCATGGGACACCGTGGAGGAGGGCGTATTTCTATCATGCCGCGCAGTCCGCGACCAATCTGCATTACAGGCGTCTTGACGCAATTCCACATGGCTCTGTAGCGTGGCGGGCATGGCCCACGACGATGAACGCCTCAACGAACGCGCCCGACAACTGCTGCGGGTGCTGGTGGAGAGCTATATCCGCGACGGCCAGCCGGTCGGGTCGCGGGCATTGTCGCGCGATTCGGGCCTGAGCCTGTCCTCGGCGACCATCCGCAATGTCATGGCGGACCTCGAGTCGCTCGGGTTCGTCGCCTCGCCGCACACCTCAGCCGGGCGGATCCCGACCGATCGCGGCTATCGTTTTTTCGTCGACACGCTGCTGCGCTCACGACCGGTCGAGGCGGCGTCCCTCGATGAGTTGCGCCGCCAACTCGATGTGGCGCCAGGCGGTGATCCGAAAGCCCTGTTCGCCAATGCCTCGCAACTGCTCTCCAACCTGACACGGCTCGCGGGCGTGGTCACCGTGCCGCGTCCGCAGTTGGCGCGGCTCACCCATCTCGAGTTCGTCGGGCTCTCCGACAACCGCGTGCTCGTCGTGCTCGTGTTCGACGATCGCGAGGTGCAGAACCGGATCATCCAGCTGCCCCGCGCGCACACCCCCGAGGAGTTGCGTCGCGCCGCCCAGTTCCTCACCGAGCAGATGATCGGCCGCACACCGGTCGAGGCCCGTGAGGAGATCCTGCGGCAGCTGCAGGAGGCGCAGCAGCAGATGAACACGCTGATGGTCGAGGCCATCTCGCTCGCCCAGCAGGTGCTCACGCCGGAGCCGGCGCGTCCTGACCTCGAGTACATCGTCGCGGGCGAGACCAACCTGATGGGGGCGGCGCAGCTCACCAGCGTCGAGAAGCTCAAGCGCCTCTTCGAGGCCTTCAACGAGAAGCGCGACTTCCTGCACCTGCTCGACCAGAGCCTGCATGCGGACGGGGTGCAGATCTTCATCGGCCAGGAATCAGGCTACCAAGTCCTCGACGATTGCAGCATCGTCACAGCGCCCTACAGCGACACCGACGGCGTGCTCGGGGTGATCGGGGTCATCGGCCCTACCCGCATGGCCTACGAGCGTGTGATCCCGATCGTCGACATGACGGCCCGGTTGCTCGGCTCGGCCTTGAATTCCCGCCGCTGACCCCCAGTTCTTGAAGGTGGCGCGTGATGCGCCCGTTGCGGTCGGCCGGCTTTTCGCTCGGCAGACACCTCCTAAAACCATGATCCACAAGGCTTTATGATGTCCGACACCCCCGCATCCCACACCCCGGATCCCGCGTCATCTGGCACCGCCCCCACAGGTACCGCCCCCATAGGCGAGGGGTTGACGCTGGATGACCTCAAGGCCCTGCTCGCCGATGCCGAGGCCCGTTGCCAGCAGCAGCGCGATCAACATCTGCGCGCGGTCGCTGAACTCGACAACGTCCGCAAGCGCGCCCAGCGCGATGTCGAACAGGCCCACCGTTTCGGCATCGAGCGGCTCGCACAAGAATTGCTGCCGGTGAAGGACAGCCTCGACCTCGCGGTTGCGAACGCGGGTCGGGCGGATGCGGCGGCGCTCGCCGAGGGGCAGGCCGCCACGCTGCGCCTCCTGCAGAAGGCGCTCGAGCGCATCGGCATCACCGAACTCGACCCGACCGGGCAGCCCTTCGATGCCCATCAGCACGAGGCGGTGGCCGCCCAGCCCTCGGCCACGGCCGAGCCGGGGTCCGTGCTGCTCGCGGTGCAGCGCGGCTACAGCCTCAATGGCCGTCTGCTGCGGGCCGCCCGGGTGGTCGTCGCCCGAGCCCCGGACTGACGGGCCCATCGCGCCCGCCCCTTGAATCATCCACAGGCGACCCCACTTAACATCGTCATAGGCGCCCCATCGGGGCCATAACGAACGCAGCGGAGCAGACCACCATGGGCAAAGTCATCGGCATCGATCTTGGGACCACGAACTCTTGCGTCGCGGTCATGGACGGCGGCAAGCCGCGCGTGCTCGAGAACAGCGAGGGGGATCGCACCACGCCCTCCATCGTCGCCTTCACCAAGGACGACGAAGTGGTGGTCGGCCAGTCGGCCAAGCGCCAGGCGGTCACCAATCCGGCTAACACGCTCTATGCCGTGAAGCGGCTCATCGGTCGGCGTTTCGACGAGAAGATCGTCCAGAAGGACATCGGCATGGTGCCGTACCGCATCGTCAAGGCCGAGAACGGCGACGCCTGGGTCGAGGCACAGGGACGGAAGATGGCACCGCCCGAGATCTCGGCGCGTGTGCTCATGAAGATGAAGAAGACCGCGGAGGATTTCCTCGGCGAAGAGGTCACCGATGCCGTGGTCACGGTCCCGGCGTACTTCAATGATTCACAGCGCCAGGCGACCAAGGACGCCGGTCGCATCGCCGGACTCAACGTCAAGCGCATCATCAACGAGCCGACCGCGGCCGCGCTGGCCTATGGCCTCGACAAGGCGGGCGGCGACCGCAAGATCGCGGTCTACGACCTTGGCGGTGGCACCTTCGACGTCTCGATCATCGAGATCGCCGAGGTCGACGGCGAGCGCCAGTTCGAGGTGCTCTCGACCAACGGCGACACCTTCCTGGGCGGCGAGGACTTCGACCTGCGGGTGATCAACTTCCTCGCCGAGGAGTTCATCAAAGAATCCGGTGTCGATGTCCGCAAGGACCCTCTCGCGATGCAGCGCCTCAAGGAGGCCGCCGAGAAGGCCAAGGTCGAGCTGTCCTCCAGCCAGCAGACCGACATCAATCTGCCCTACATCACCATGGACGCCTCGGGGCCGAAGCACTTGGCGGTCAAGCTCACCCGCGCCAAGCTCGAGTCGCTGGTCGAGGACCTCGTCAAGCGCACCATCGACCCCTGCCGGATCGCTGTGCAGGACGCCAAGATCTCCGTCGGTGACATCTCCGAGGTGATCCTCGTCGGTGGCCAGACGCGCATGCCGCTCGTCCAGAAGCAGGTCAAAGATTTCTTCGGGCAGGAGCCGCGCAAGGACGTCAACCCCGATGAGGCGGTGGCGGTCGGTGCCGCGATCCAGGGCGGCGTGCTCTCCGGCGAAGTGAAGGATGTGCTGTTGCTCGATGTCTCGCCGCTGTCGCTCGGCCTCGAGACGCTGGGCGGCGTGATGACCAAGCTCATCGAGAAGAACACCACGATCCCGACCAAGCATTCGCAGGTGTTCTCCACCGCCGAGGACAACCAGACCGCCGTCACCATCCATGTGCTGCAGGGCGAGCGTGATCGTGCGCTCGACAACAAGTCGCTCGGCAAGTTCGACCTCACGGACATCCCCTCGGCGCGTCGCGGCGCGCCGCAGGTCGAGGTCACCTTCGACATCGACGCCAACGGCATCCTCAATGTCTCGGCGAAGGACAAGGCGACCGGCAAGGAGCAGCGCATCGTCATCAAGGCGTCCTCGGGCATCACCGAGGACGAGATCAAGCGCATGGTGCGAGACGCCGAGGCGCACGCCGAGGAGGACAAGAAGTTCCGCGAGCTCGTCGAGACGCGCAACAAAGCCGACGGCATGGTGCACAACCTCGAGCAGACGCTGCAGGAGCTCGGCGACAAGGTGCCGGGCGAGGAGCGGGCCAAGGTCGAATCGGCGCTGTCGGATCTCAAGGCCGTCATCAAGGGTGACGACAAGGACAAGATCGAGAAGAAGCTCGAAGCGGTCATGCAGGCTTCGCAGTCGCTCGCGCAGATGGCCTATGCCGCGCAGGCAGGCGGCGGCGCCGAGCCCGCGCCGTCCGGCAACCGGGGCGACAGCGATGTGCTCGATGCCGAGTTCGAGGAGGTCAAGAGCGACGACAAGGACCGCAAGGCCTCGTAAGGCCACGCGCGACCGCTAGCCGCCCATGGCAAAGTCCGACTACTACACGGTCCTCGGTGTGCCGAAGACCGCCGATGAGGCCGAGATCAAGAAGGCCTATCGGCGGCTCGCCATGAAGTTCCATCCGGACCGCAATCCGGACGACAAGGATGCCGAAGAGCGCTTTAAACAGGCCAAAGAAGCCTATGAAGTCCTTACCGATGCGCAGAAGCGCGCGGTCTACGACCAGCACGGGCACGACGGCCTCGATGCGACGCGTCAAGGTGGCGCGGGTGCTGCAGGTGGTGCGGACTTCGGCGATATCTTCGGCGATGTTTTCGGCGATATCTTCGGCGGCGGCCGGCGCGGGGGGCGTTCGCAGGTCTTCCGCGGTGCCGATCTGCGCTACGAGCTCGAGCTCGAGCTGCCGGAGGCGGTGTTCGGGCATACCTGCGAGATCAGCCTGCCACGGCTCATGGAGTGTGAGACCTGCACGGGCAGCGGTGCGGCCAAGGGTTCCACGCCCGTCAACTGCGACACCTGCAACGGCAGTGGCTCGGTGCGTGTCTCCCAGGGTTTCTTCCAGATGCAGCAACCGTGTTCGCGCTGTCGCGGCACCGGTCGCGTCGTCAAGAACCCCTGCGATACCTGTCTCGGCCAGGGTCGTGTGCGCCGCACGCGCACGCTGTCGGTCAAAGTACCCGCCGGCGTCTCCACCGGCGATCGCATCCGGCTCTCGGGCGAGGGCGAGGCAGGTCGTAACGGCGGGCCTGCGGGCGATCTTTATGTCGAGATCGCGGTGCGTGCGCATCCGATCTTCGAACGCGAGGGCGACGATCTCACCTGCGAAGTGCCGGTGAGTTTCGCCACTGCTACCCTTGGCGGTTCGGTGAAGGTGCCGACGCTGCAGGGCGAGGTGTCCATCAAGGTGCCGGGCGGCACGCAGTCGGGGCGGGTGTTCCGTTTGCGCGACCAAGGCGTGAAGCCGGTGCGCGGCGGTGCGCGGGGCGATCTCTATTGCCGCGTTGTGGTAGAAACGCCCGTGGACCTGTCGGCGGAGCAGCGCGAGCTGCTGAGCAAGTTCGACCAGTCGCTGCGGGGTGACGGTCGGGCGCACACGCCGCGCGAGGAAGGGTTCTTCGAGGGTGTCAGGCGCTTTTTCGCAGGACGGTGACATGCGTTTGGTGATCGTGGGAGCGGCGGGCCGCATGGGTCTCGCCATCGCGCGCGGATGCGCGGTGGATCCGGGGGTGCGCGTCGTCGGCGCGGTCGACCATGCGGGCAGCGCTGCGATCGGCCAGGATCTCGGTGCGCTCGCCGGCATCGGATCGCTCGGCGTACCGGTGCTCGATGATCTCGAGGCGGCGTTGTCGGCAGCGCCCGAGCCGGCGGATGTCGTGATCGATTTCTCCAACCCCTCGGCCACCGCTTCGCATCTCGCCACCTGCGCCGCAAGAGGGGTCGCGGTGCTGGTCGGTACCACCGGTCTCGATGCTAGAGTCGATCCGGTCGCCGCCGCTGCCGCGCAGCGCGTGCCGGTGCTGATCGCGCCCAACACCAGCATCGGCGTCACGCTCCTCATCGAGTTGGTGCGCGCCGCAGCGCGCGCGCTGCCCGCCGCCTACGACATCGAGATCGTCGAATCCCATCACCGCGCCAAGCGCGACGCGCCCTCCGGGACCGCGCTCGCGCTCGGTCGTGCAGCGGCGGAGGGTCGAGGCGCGTCCCTCGAAGCACTGCGGCTGCCGGATGTGCGCGATGGGCTGCGGGTCGAGGGGGGGATCGGCTTTGCGGTGTTGCGGGGCGGCGATATCGTCGGCGAGCATGAACTGCGGTTCGTCGGGACGGGCGAAGCGATCACCCTGGGGCATCGCGCCACCGATCGGGCGATCTTCGCCCGCGGCGCCCTGCAGGCCGCCCGTTGGCTGGTCGGGAGACCGGCTGGACGGTATGAAATGCTTGATGTAATCGATTTAAAAACAATAGGTTAGAGCGTTTTCCGCAGTTTTTTCGATGTTCTAGATGAGGCCCTTTTTCGTGCGTTTAACCCCTTTTGTCCATGGACAGAAGGGGGGTGAAAACGTAGACTTTCCTTCTAATCCGATAGCCGGGTTAGTCCCAGCAAGGCGGGAGGCATTCGAGAGGATGCCTCCCGCTTTGCACATCCGACACCCGCTTCTGCGTCGGGGATTTTTTGGTCGGGGCCGCCATCGTCGCGGCCGGGGAGAGGACGCTTGATCGAAGCAGTGCTTGCGCTCGCGGACGGTTCGACCTTCCAGGGCACCTCCATCGGCGCGCAAGGCAGCACCGCAGGGGAAGTCGTCTTCAATACCGCCCTGACGGGCTACCAAGAGATCCTCACCGATCCGTCCTATCTGAGACAGATCGTCACGCTCACTTATCCGCATATCGGCAATGTCGGCATCAACGCGCTCGACATGGAATCGCTCCGTGCGCAGGCCGCAGGCTTGGTGGTGCGCGACCTGCCGCCGCGCGCCAGCAACTGGCGCATGCAAGAGACGCTGCCTGCGTTCCTCGCCAGAGAGGGCGTGATCGCCATCGCGGGTATCGACACGCGGCGCCTGACGCGGATCCTGCGCGAGAAGGGTGCGCAGTCAGGCTGCATCATCGCCGGGCCGAAGGTGGACCCTGCCGCGGCGATCGATGGCGCGCGCGCCTTCCCGGGCCTGAAGGGGATGGATCTCGCCAAGGTCGCGACCACCCCCGCGCGTTACGAATGGACCCAAGGTTCCGAGTTCGATCCGCCGCCGCCTGCGGCCGGACAGAAGCCGTTCCATGTGGTCGCCTTCGACTACGGCATCAAGCACAACATCCTGCGGCTGCTGGTCGATGCCGGCTGTCGCGTCACCGTGCTGCCCGCCGAGACCTCGGCCGAGGACGCGCTCGCGCTCGCGCCCGAGGGCGTGTTCCTCTCGAACGGTCCGGGTGATCCGCAGCCCTGCGACTACGCCATCCGCGCCATCCGCCGCGTCATCGAGGCCGGTGTGCCGGTGTTCGGCATCTGCCTCGGCCATCAACTGCTCGGCCTCGCGAGCGGTGCGGCCACCGTCAAGATGAAGTTCGGGCACCACGGTGCGAACCACCCCGTGCAGGACCTGCAGACGGGCAGGGTGCTCATCACCTCCCAGAACCACGGCTTCGCCATCGACGAGGCGACGCTGCCTGCGAACCTCCGCGCCACGCACCGCTCGCTGTTCGACGGCACGCTGCAGGGCGTCGCACGCACCGACTGCGACGCATTCAGTTTCCAGGGCCACCCCGAGGCGAGCCCCGGACCGCACGATGTGCAATACCTGTTCGGCCGCTTCACCGCCGCGATGCAGCGGCGCCGGGCCCGCTGAGACGCCGCCATGCCAAAAAGAACCGACCTCCACAGCATCCTGATCATCGGCGCGGGTCCGATCGTCATCGGTCAGGCCTGCGAGTTCGACTACTCCGGCGCGCAAGCCTGCAAGGCGCTGCGCGAGGAGGGCTACCGCGTCATCCTCGTCAACTCCAACCCCGCCACCATCATGACGGACCCGGGGATGGCGGACGCCACCTACATCGAGCCGATCAATTGGCGGACCGTGGCGCGCATCATCGAAAAAGAGCGGCCCGATGCGCTGTTGCCGACGATGGGCGGGCAGACGGCCCTCAACACCGCGCTCGATCTCGTCCGCGAGGGCGTGCTCGAGCGGTTCCGCGTCGAGATGATCGGCGCCTCGCGCGAGGCCATCGACATGGCCGAGGACCGCGAACTCTTCCGCAATGCGATGCGCGAGATCGGTCTCGAGTCGGCGCGCGCTGCGGTGGCGCGCAGCCTCGAGGACGCGTTCTCGATCCAGGTGCCGCTCGGTTTCCCCTGCGTCATCCGCCCGTCCTTCACGCTCGGCGGCTCGGGCGGCGGCATCGCCTACAACCGCGAGGAGTTCGAGACCATCGTCGCACGCGGCCTCGATGCCTCGCCGACGCACGAGGTCCTCATCGAGGAGTCCGTGCTCGGTTGGAAGGAGTTCGAGATGGAGGTCGTGCGCGACCGGGCGGACAACTGCATCATCGTCTGCTCCATCGAGAACCTCGATCCGATGGGCGTGCACACCGGCGACTCCATCACCGTCGCGCCGGCGCAGACGCTCACCGACCGCGAGTACCAGCGGATGCGCAACGCATCGATCGCGGTGCTGCGCAAGATCGGCGTCGACACCGGCGGCTCCAACGTACAGTTCGCCATCAATCCGGAAGACGGCCGCCTGATCGTCATCGAGATGAACCCGCGCGTGTCGCGTTCCTCGGCGCTCGCCTCGAAGGCGACCGGGTTCCCGATCGCCAAGATCGCGGCCAAGCTCGCGATCGGCTACACGCTCGATGAACTGCGCAACGACATCACCGGCGGCGCGACCCCGGCCTCTTTCGAGCCGACCATCGACTATGTGGTCACCAAGATCCCCCGCTTCACCTTCGAGAAGTTCAAGGGCGCGAACGACCGTCTGACCACGCAGATGAAATCGGTGGGCGAGGTGATGGCCATCGGCCGTACCTTCCAGGAGTCGCTGCAGAAGGCGTTGCGCGGCCTCGAGACCGGGCTCGACGGACTTTCGCCCGTGACCCCGCTGCCGCTCGGCGAAGACAGCGGTGCGCGTCTCGCGCAGGATCTACGG
>Ga0164292_10002481_pt1 | contig 15044 bp, 12 predicted proteins | sample GEODES117metaG_FD_111486 | JGI IMG/M metagenome (GOLD analysis project Ga0164292, IMG submission 111486) | Eutrophic lake water microbial communities from Lake Mendota, Wisconsin, USA - GEODES117 metaG | ecosystem: Environmental > Aquatic > Freshwater > Lake | place: USA: Lake Mendota... | reverse complement strand
GCTCGCTCGCGGCAAGAGACGTTCCATTTTTTTCAACAGCTTCAACGCCAATGATGCGAATTGCACGGCAGGCCGGTCTGACCTGTAAGCGGTGGATCGCCTGCTCGAGCGACAGCATGCGCTCAGGATCGTCGTCAGGCCCGCCCCCGTAGCCGAAGCGCAGCCGCACGGCCTCCAGGCCATTCCCACATCACGGGGCACCGAGCGAGCAGGTCAATACTGCTGACACCACAGCATGTACGCCTCCTCCAACGTTTTCCAGAACCGCGACGTCTGGCCAAGTTGTTGGACGGTGCCGACGTACTTCGTCGCCGGCGGTGGCACGTCGACGAAGCCGAGGAACCATCGAATGTAGTGCTTGAGTGTCGTGAGGTCCGCCTGGTTCTCGAGCAACAGGCGGCAGATCTCAATGACGTCCTTTGTTTCCCTGCTCGTTCTCGTGAAGAACCCCGATTCGCTATCGTACTTTTTTATCGCATCGGCGAGATGCGTCCGAAGCGACTCCCACTTGTCATGGCGATGCTCGCCGTAACTGCTCCAGCCAGCAGCATCCGCCACCCACGGGGCCGGGCAGAGGTCCATGTTTCGATAAAACCACACGCACTGGCTGTACAGATCCCAGTTGCGGTAGCACATACGGAGTTCAGAGTAAGTGATGGGCAAAGACTCCTTGCCGAGGTGGCCACTTTTCTTCACCTTTGCGAGGACGAGACTGACATCGACGCCGTCAAGGATGAAATGCACCACCGAACGATGCTTCCGAGCGTACGTCTCGGCGAAATGCTGGAGCCCATGCTTACACGCCATCCTCACCATCTTGTACTGAATTGCGAGCGGTGTGGTGTCATAGCCTTCATAAGGGAGATTGTTCGAATCAATGCCGGCATAGCCCTCCTTTGCCAAGCGATGATCCAATTCCCTGCTGTTATTTCCGAACAATTGAGTGGGATTGAAGCGCGACCGGCGTATGGCGGCATAGAAACGCCGCTGACGAGGAGTGATACGCTCGCCTTTTTCTCCAAACCCACCTTCTTCCACCCTGTGATCCATGGCGGCGAACGTGTTGTGAGGCGAGAAGAGCCCGAGATTGTTGTTGTATTGATCGCACGTGTAATACGCCTGCCCGACCTGTGACTGCGTATGCGGATCGAGCGACTCGACATAGATTTGCCGCCAGTTACCTGAACGGCTCTGAGCAAGACCGTAGATCAAATCGCCACAATCGAGACGAAAGTTCTGCTTGAAGGTTTGGTGCGCGACTCGGAAAGGGGCATCATCGGGCATTTTGACTCGACTCCTCGGATGGACCGCACGACCGCGTGCCGAACTTCTTTGCCCCGATACTCCACCGGCCCACTGTGTCCGGTTCATACGGCTCCACCGACGCTCAGCCGATCAGCACCGTCATGCACCCCAGCGTGATCGCGCCGCCATGGCTCGTGCTGTCGCCCATCCTCGCGGCAGGCATGCCGCCCACCAGCACCGTGGCACTCCCCTTGATCACCGTGCACGGAGGGCCGACGCAGATTCCCATCGTGCCCACCTGGGCCGCGGGAAGGCCACCGATGAGCACCGTGAATGCAGCCGGAGCGGCCAGCACACCGCCGACGTGCGGCACCGGTCCGGTGAGCATCGGGCATACCTGCATATCGCCGACCCTTGCAGCCGGTTGCCCCATCGCTCAACTCCCTTCCCAGGTGTCGTTGCCGGCGGCGATCGAGAACCCGACTGTGAGCAAGCGAGAAAGCTCCTGCTTTGGCTCGGTGGGTGCCCGCCTTGCCGCCGCGAGTCTGACAGCCCCTGCCGCCGCCATACCCGCCAGATGGGGCAGCGGCGGCAGCGGATCAAGATGAGGTGGCGCGATCGAATCACCGGCGAGGAAAGCGGCGAACGCCGCACATCCAGCCGGTGCTACGAGCCCCACGAGATTGGCCTCATCCTGAGCCGCGTAGGCCTTGAGTTGCTCCGGCTGACGTACCCACGCCTCGGCCGTCTCGAGCGCCCGCAGTTCCTTCGGCGATGGGCTTCCTCCCGCCTCGAGGCGGGAGACGCGACAGGCCCACCACGCAGCCGCGCGGCGCGAGAGTGCCTGGGCGAGAACACTCACGGCATCCTCAGCCATCCCGGCCTTCAGGAGCACCCGAGCGCTCTCCACGAGCGCCCCGCCGGCGAGCGTGCCATCGGGTTGCTCGACAGCCGCGACGACCGGATCCGCGAGTTCGAGCTTGGCCAGCCGCATTCGGGCGGCCTCCTGCGTCGGATAGTGTTCGAGTGTGGAGACTGCCATGGTGTTCGTTCCGAATGCCAACGTCCTCAACCGATCATCGTGATGGCGCCTTGGGCCTGGAGCATCGCTGTGCCCTTGATGGTCGTCTGCAGCCCTTCGACCTGCGTCGAGGTCGTCCCCTTGACGCTCACCGTGAGACCGGTGATCGTCACGCCGGCCGGGCCGATTTCGATCGAATTACTGCCGACCTTGAGCGTGATCCCGGTCTGCCCCTCGATCGTCCACGACATCGCCTTCATCGTCCCGCTGCCGCTGCTCACCTCGACGGAGTGCGATCCCGACGAGACGACGAGCGAATGCCCCTTGCCGACCGTGTTCGACTGCTTTCCTCCCACCGTGACGGTGTGGTTGCCCTGGGTGACGTCGAACGCGGCGTCGCCCTTGCTGACCGTGTGTTTTTCGTTGCCGGTGGATACCGTCGTGGTGTTGTCCTTGTAGACGGTGAGCGTTCTGTTCCCGGCGCTGCAGCCGCTGGCACCGATCTCTTCCGTGAGGTTGTTGTAGACCTTCACCGAGCGGTCGCCTTTGTCCTTCGCGACGAAACCGATCTCGAGCGTGTCGTCGTTCTCGACCGTCCGCTTGAAGTTTTTCTCGGCATGCAGCGTCACCATTTCCGCTCCCTTCGTATCGTCGAAGATGAGTTGACTGGCGTTGCCGACCGCACCGTCCTTCGTGCTCCGCGTCTGTAGTCCGCTCTGGGCCGCCTTCGATGGCAGATCGAAAGGGGGCTTGTTGGTGCCGTTGTAGACCACCCCCGTCACGAGCGGCCGGTTGGGATCGTCGTCGAGGTGCGAAACCACGACCTCCATGCCAAGACGGGGAATGAACTGCATTCCGAACTGCGGCCCGGCGAGCGATTGCGAGACTCGGATCCAACAGGAGCTCTGCTCGTTTTTCTTGCCATAGCGGTCCCAGTGAAACTGCACTTTGATGCGACCGTATTGGTCGGTGTAGATCTCCTCACCCGAGGGACCGACGACCAGAGCGGTCTGGATCGTGCCCGCCGGCCAAGGCGTCTTGCGGACAGGCCGCCACACGGCATCCGCGGGAACAGCCTCGAACGAATTCTCGTACTCGAACGCCGCCCCCCCCCCGGACGACGCCTCGTACGCCCCGCGAATATTCGCCCGATGGGCCACCTTGGTGAGCAGATATTTCTTGCCACGCTCCGCGGAATTCGGGTGCGACTTCACCTTGAACGTGTACCCCGGTGAAAAGCTGCGGCAGGTGCTCTTGCCGGAGGCGACGCTCGCTGCGGCCTCCTCCGCCTCGATTCGCACCTTGGCGGTCTCGTCGCCGGCCGGCTTCTTGACATAGAAGCCTGGATACTCGAAAAGCTCAGCCTTGGCCGAGCCCGCGTAGGTCGACTTGCCGTTCCCGGTCGAAAGCAAACTGGCGGCGGGGTCGCTGAAGGAGTAGTCGTTCTGCACGACTTTTCCGGGACGGAACGCGTATTCATGCCGCCAGTTCGTGATCACACCGGCCGTAGCAGGGGCCCCGAACCCCTGGGCTGTCTCGACTTCGGCATTCTTGCAGTCTGTGAACGCGCTGTTGGCGTCCGAGACCACCATCTTCAGCGCCCCTTGCGAATGTTCGAAGTGGTAACTGATGCCCTCGTGCTCCATGAGCCGGCTCACGAAGGCGAAATCGGTCTCCCGGTACTGCACGCAATACTCCCACGGCGCGTGGCTGCCCGAGATCTTCTTCGACAGCGAGACTTCTGACGTCTCGCCGAGGACCGCCCCGACGATGTCGGGGACCGACTTCTCCTGAAAGATCCTGCAGTCGGTCGTGAGTGATGCGAACCACAGGCTCGGCACCACCTCGACCCGCCACCGTGTGAGCAGGTCGTCACGGCCCATCCAGGAGAAGCGGCTGACATAGCCCGTGAACCAGCGGGGGGAGTTGCTGGCGTCATTCACCCGGAAGCTCACCTGCTTGCCGACGATCGCGGTGTCGCTCAACGTTTCCGCGACGCTCAGGCAGTCCAGGCGAAAGACGAACAGATCCCCGAGAGCTTCCTCCCCTTCAACCGCCTCGAGCAGCAGCTGATCCTTCCCGAGCGGCGTCTCGATCGCCAACGGCTGTCCATCCTGGGAATAGCTCGGCATGCGGGCACCCTGTTCCTATTTCTTCGCAGCCCCGACGGTGAAGGTATCGGTGACCTTGCCCTGGCTCGAACCGTCGGTCCCAAACTTCCCGTAGGTCCACGTCACCTTGCCGTAGGTGAACGACACCCGTTCGGTCGGCTGGAGAGCCATGGAATCGACGGGGTGCTCGAGGTCATAGGACGTCACGATCACGTCCTCCAATTCGTAGGAGAGGTACGTCTGCGTCTCTCCACCGGCCACGGTGCAGAGATCGACCTTCACCTTCGAAACCTTCTGCCCGCTGACACAGGCCTTCTGGATCTTCACCGTGGCGGCATCCAAGTCCTTCACCACGGTGACGTGCCCGACAGCCGTCGCCCCGCCCCCACGCTCGCTTTGTTCGAAACCGCCGGTCGCCCTCGTGAGCGGTGCCGACAGGGCGTGCATGATGCTCCAGCCTTTGTGCTTGGTATCGGTGGCCTCGCCCTCGAAATCGCCAAACTTGACGTATCCCTTGCGCGTATCGGCCATGACGATTCCCTCCACCGATGTGCTCCCGCCCGGTCGCCGGGGCCGTCACCCCGGGCTCCAAGCCACGGGGTGACGGCCACCCGACACGTCGCGGACCGCCAATCAGGACTTGTTGGCGCCAACTTCGTACTTCGTCTCCACGTTGCCCTTCTTCGTCCCCTTCTGGTTGTCGAATTCGGTGTACGTGTAGGTGATCTTGGTGAAGTTCATGCTCACCTGCTCGCTCGGCATCGGCTCGCCCGAACTGTTCCCGTGTACCGAGTAGCCGGTGAAGATCACGTTCTCGAGCTTCCACTTCAAGTACGTCTCGGTCTTGCCGGCCGTCGTCGTGGTGAATTCGACCAGCACTTCCTTGTTGAACTTGCCGAGCGCACAGGCCTCCATGAGCTTCGGCGACGACTTGTCGAGTTGCCGGGTGAACGTGATGTCCCCCAGCGAGGTCTCGCCCTTCGTCCGCTGCTGGTCGATCGCGCCACCGGGAATCGAGCGAAAGACCGGCAGCGAGGCGGAATCGGCGAGGATCCACTTGGTGTGGGCCGAATCAGTCGCCTCACCCTCGATGCCGTCGAGCTTTACGAAGAGTCCCATGATTTGTACTACCTTTCGTTCACAAGCGAGCTGTTCGGTCAGCCCCGAGCGCCGTGCCTGGGGACTCTTTCCGTCGTTCCGGGCCGCTCGCTACAGCCGCGGGCCGACGTTCTGTTGTCGTCCGAAAACGTGTTTTGTTGCGTGACCACCCAAAAATTGTTTCAGGTTCGCCTTGCGCCCGCTCCAAAGACGCGTTTTGCGGCTGAATGGCGGCCGCGGGCCGGCTGGTCGATCAGCCGATTTCGTAGGAAAAACCTCCCGCTGCGTCGTCCCAGCCCACGCCGATCGTCTCCACGGGTTCCCCTTCCGCCATCCGGGCCAAGAGCCGCGTCGAGAGTTCAGGCAGCATCGTGCCGGCGAGCACCCGGTCGATATTCCGGGCCCCGCTGTCGACCTCATGGCAACGATCCACGACCGCCACCACCACTTCCGGGGTCCAGGAGAACCGGGCCTTGTAGGCGTTCTCGACGCGACGACGGATCCCCTTGAGCTTGAGTTCGCAGATGCCCCGCATCACCTCATCGGCCAGCGGGTAGTAGGGAATGACGTTGACTCGCCCCAGGAACGCCGGCTTGAAGGCCTTGAGCAGATCGTCGTGGAGGGCGTCGGCCAGAGCCTCCGGTTCGGGTCGTGTCTCGGGATCGGCACAGAGCTTCATGACCGTGTCGGTGCCGGCATTGCTCGTCATGATGATGACGGTGTTCTTGAAATCGATGTCGCGGCCCTCGCCGTCTTTCATGGCCCCCTTGTCGAACACCTGATAGAAAATGTCCTGCACTCCCGGGTGGGCCTTCTCCATCTCGTCGAGGAGGACCACGCCGTACGGCCGGCGACGGACGGCCTCGGTGAGCACGCCCCCCTCCCCGTAGCCGACGTACCCCGGCGGCGAGCCCATGAGGAGCGACACTTTGTGCTCCTCCTTGAACTCGCTCATGTTGATGACGGTCATGTTCGACTCGTCGCCGAAGAGCAGTTCGGCAAGCGCGAGCGCCGTCTCCGTCTTCCCGACGCCACTGGTGCCGGCGAGCAGGAACACGCCGGTGGGTCGCTTCGGATCGGTGAGCCCTGCCCGAGCCGTGCGAATCCGTTCGGCGATCACCGCCAGGGCGTGCGACTGGCCGACGACCCGCTCCTCGAGTCGCTTCTGCAACTCGAGCACTCCACGGATCTCGTCCGAGACCATGCGTCCGACCGGGATACCGGTCCACCCGGCCACCACCTCGGCGATCGCCTGCCCGTCGACGCACGGGCTCACCAGCGGCGACTCCCCCTGCACCTGCTTGAGTTGCTTTTCGAGCCCCACGAGCTTCGCCCGCAGCGTCTCTTGCTCCGCCTCAGGGAGCGGCACGACGCCATCGGCCGGCTCAACGGCCGACATGAGCGTGGCCCGCTCGGCCCGGATCTGCTCGACGAGCTTCGACTCCTCGGCGAAGCGCGCCTCCAGGGCAGCGAGCGTCGTGGCCGTTTCGTTTTTCCTGGCCTCGAGTTCGATGATCGAAGCGGCGTGATCGCCCCCCGCGGCCTGCTCGCGTTTGAGGATCTCGATCTCGATGACGAGTGCGTCGATCGTCCGCCGCGCATCTTCGATCGCCGGCGGCGTGGCAGCCTGGCCGATCGCCACCTTCGCGCAGGCCGTGTCGAGCAGGCTCACGCCCTTGTCGGGCAACTGCCGGCCAGGGATGAACCGTCGCGAAAGCTTCACGGCCTCCACCACCGCCTCGTCGAGCACCGATACCTTGTGATGTTTTTCGAGCGTGTCGACCATGCCGCGGAGCATCCGGCAGGCCATCTCGTCGGTCGGCTCCTCGACCTTCACTACCTGAAACCGACGGGCCAGGGCCGCGTCCTTCTCAAAATACTTCTTGTACTCGGCCCACGTCGTGGCAGCGATCGTCCGGAGCTCGCCGCGGGCGAGGGCAGGCTTGAGCATATTGGCCGCATCCCCCTGCCCTGCCTGGCCACCGGCGCCGATGAGCGTATGGGCCTCGTCGATGAAGAGGATGATCGGCGTCGGCGACTTCTTCACCTCGTCGATCACCCCCTTGAGACGGTTTTCAAACTCTCCCTTCACGCCGGCCCCCGCCTGGAGCAGGCTCAGATCGAGTGAGCGGAGCGAGACGTTCTTGAGCGGCTCAGGGACGTCGCCATCGGCGATCCGCTGGGCGAATCCCTCCACGACGGCCGTCTTGCCGACGCCCGCTTCTCCGGTGAGGATCGGATTGTTTTGCCGCCGGCGCGTGAGGATGTCGACGATCTGCCGCACCTCCGCCTCGCGGCCGCGGACGGGATCGATCTTCCCCGCCTTCGCGCGGCCGGTCAGGTCGATGGTGTATTGATCGAGGTTCGGCGTCTTCGTCGGCCCGCGGTGTTTGCCATCGCCCCCCGTGTCCGCGCCGCTGGCAGACGCCTCCCCCGATGCAGCACCACCGGGCATGAAGTCGGATTCGGTCGACCGGGGAAAGATTCGCGACGCTTCGCGCCGGAGGACGTCGGGCGAGATCCGACGGAACTCGTCCGAGGCGGCGAGGAGCCGCTGGGAAAGCGATTCGTCGGAGATCAGGGCCACGAGAAGCCACGCCCCCCGAACCTTTTCATCGCCGAAATCGACGCTGGCGATCAGCCAGGCCTGCTTGATGAGGTCGCAGACCTCTGGCGACAGCAACGGCGGGCGGGCGTTCCCGGTCTTGAGGCGATCGATCGCCTTGGTGAGGTCGGCGAGCACCCTCCCCTGGTCGATGTCGAAATGTTTGAGCAGCAAGCAGATGTCGTTGCCCGGTTGCTCCAGCAGTTTCGTGAGCCAGTGCTCGACCTCGACGCTGTAGTTCGTCCGCGAGAGACACAGCCCGGCAGCCCCTTCGAGCGCCCGCTGACAGACGGGATTGAGCTTCCCGATGAGTCCCTTGAGATCGAGTCCGGCCATGGCTGAAGTTCCCCGCGCCACCCACGATCGCTCCCTCCCGCCGCGCGGTGGGCGACAGAGGATGCGTCGGGAAAACCGGCATCATATCAGCCCCCGTCTCCGGCAGAAACAAGCCGCTTCGACCGCCCGATCGCCGGGACCGGGCGAGACGCCATCGCGGGAGGTGGGCGTTGGCCGCTGTGAGTGGGCCCCAGACCTTCAAAAACGCGCCGCCATTCAGAGCCCGTTTTCGACCTGCTCCAGACCGGGCAGCGGTTCCCCCACCGCCGCAGTGCGACGGAGCATCGCAAGTTCGCGAAGAACGTCGCGGACCGCCTCCTCACCTCCGCAGAGCGGTTCACGGTGAGCGAATGGCTGCAGCGCCGGATCGACTCGATCGGATTCCGGGGCAAGACGGCCCTCGATGCCGACGGCGATATCGATGACGGCACGCCCCGCCCCGCTCCCGGCCCGCATTTCCCCTCGCAAGGAACATCCGCGCGGATCGTTCTCAGAGCAGTTCCGCAAGGGCGTCGACCGCCGCGTCGTAGTTGGGCTCGTCGGTGAACTCCGTCACGATCTCGATATGGTGGATCGTCGCTGCCGCGTCGAGGACGATGACCGATCGAGTCAGAAACATCAGTTCGGCAAGGTAGATCCCGAACGCACGACCGAACGTCCCCCGATAATCGCTCGCAACCGCGAGGTAGGTGAGCATCTCCTTCTCGCTGAACCGATTTTGCGTGAACGGGAGATCGGAACTGACGAGGTAGGCAGCGACCTGGTGGTCGAAACGCGAGAGCAACTGCTCGAACTTACGGGCCTGAATCGACCCGACACGAGTGTCGACGGAATGCAGGCAACAGAACAACGTCGGCATCTGATATTCGAGCAACCGCTCGCGGTTGATCAGCACGGGCATCTTGTTCAGGTATTGCCACAACTCGAAATCCGGAGCGGCATCCCCGACGGCCAGGTTCGGACCACATAGCGAGTAGGGTGCCGTTTCGACGAAGACGGTGCGTGCCTCGGGATCCACTTCATGTTCTCCATCGCGACGGGACTCGTTCATCCGCTGACTCTCCCCTGATTGCCGACTACGAACGCGATTCCCTCTCAGGACGTGCCGTAGGACTTGAACAGCTTGAAGGTGTCGACCTGGCGTCCGGTGACCCTGATCTGACTGTCGTATGGAGCCATCAACACCGGCGTGGCTGGAGTCCCCTGGATCGTGGTCACGCGATCGGGGACATTGAGCACGATACAGCACCGATCAGGGCGCCCTGCCCTGTTCGACGCATACGCAGCGTTCGTCTGCCCCCACGACGTGAACTTCCACTGATCGAAAAAGGTCTTAAGTATCGCGAGCATCTCGTCGGGGGTTGGCGGTGGCAGTTGAACGGCGGCGCGTAAGTTGGCCGCTCGGGCCTGTAGAGGCTGGGGCAGCGGATCACCATAACCGAAGTGGATGCTTCGCCCACGAACCACGATCCCGGGCGCAGGCTTCGGGTCGGGCAGTTGTTCGTACTTCGTCCGGAGCGAGGATTTGCTTCCCCAGATATAGGCCGGAAAAGAGAATGCCCCAGTTCCGGCGAGATCTTTTGGTAAGCCACCATTCCCGGGATACTGCACGCCGAAATCATTCACCAGCCCGGTCTTTTCGTCGTTTCCCACGACCGCGTTTGACGCCGTGATTTTGATGCCCCGCAAACCACGCTGGGTGAGTTTATCGCGAACACGGGCGGCAAGAGACCCGGCTGCCAGCGTTCCCGCTGCTCCGTCCGGCCGTTCGGGACTGAACGTGGTACCGGCCTTGGCGCCCATGCACAAGCCGAGCGTGATCGTCTGCAGGCCGTACTTGAGTTCACTGCCTGCCGCATCCCGGCCGAAAACCTCCTGGACCGCCAAGTCACCCATGTACTTGTGCTCGACATCGAACGCCTCGGCAAAACACTTGTCACAGACGCGGGCGTTCTTGACGGGGTTCGCAGTGGCGTTGTTCGGTCCGGTGAGCGCCACGCGCAGATCGATCCTCTTCGAAGTGCACCTGTCGCAGAAGATTCCGCCGCAGCGGCGGCAATGGTGCTTGGTGGTGCTGCCGTACCATGTCTTCGAGAACGGCGCCCCGCAGACCGCGTTCTCGCACTTCTGCACCTCGGAATCGAGTTTCCAGCGGGCGGCATGGGCCAGTCCGAACGTGTTCTGCTTCCCTTTCTCCTGCCGCGTCAAACCGTGGAGTACCAGGGCCCTGACAAGTGCTCCGGCCGACAGCTCCGCGTCCCCCATGGAGAAGCCCCCCGTCGTCGTGCCGGAGCCATGGCAGTTGATCCGCAGTTTGTTGGTCGTCGTCTCGTCGCTGATCCAGCGGACAAGGCCTTCGAGATTGGGGTATAAGTTAGGCATGGCGAGTTGCTCGATCGACGCCATGCAGCCGATGTACCGCATCCGCTTCAACTCATCACTGATCTCGCCGTTGCGGCACGTGAGCATGGCCATGTCCGCGGTCGTGATCTCGACATCGCAGAAGTTGCGACAATTTCCCTTGCCCCACCACGCCTCGGGATCATACGTGAAGCCTTCGCTCTTTTCCTTTCCTGCGCGATACTTCGTCTGATCCTCCATATCCTGGCGAAACTCGTAGAAATATTCCCTTCCGGCGTGGTTGAAAAACTTCCGTTGGCACTTCACGATTGCTTGAAGGCTGCGTGAGTCCTGGGCTTTCTTCATTTTTCTTTGCTTGACACCGACGGTGTTGGACGAGCACAGATGGAGATCGAGATACCGGTTGTAGTTCATCGACATCTCCCTGCCGTCCGAGAGGGGCGCGAGTTTCGCCAGTACAGAACCAGCTGCCGGTGGCCGCCGAATCACTCGCGGGCCACACTGTGCTCATGAGCCAGCGAGTATAGGGATTCGCTGCGAAGGGCCACAACAGGCCCTATCGTCTTCCGAGAATCGTGGGGGGAGCGATTCCGGCAGCGCAATGTCGCGAGAGTTGCGATCCGGCGCTCGTGGACCGCGCGGGCTAACCGACGGCAAACATCGCATCGTCGCGATCGTGCTGCGGGCCGCCGCCGAGCCACGCGGAAAGCAGCCCCAAGAAAAAGGTGCCGGCCACCAAACACAGGCAATCTGGGCCTTGCTGCCCTTGCAGTCTTCCCGCATCGTGTGGCCGCCGCGTCTTTCTCTGCTCTTGAAAGGCGTGGACATGGCCCGCGTGATGCATGCCAGGCGAGATGGCTCGCCGGCCGTCTGGAGCGTATTCTGAAACCATGTGGATCCTGGCTTCAGAACGTGAACGGCAGCGGCACGACGACGCGATCCTCGCCGATCGCACCCGGGGGCTTCTCCGCGTTTCCTTGGCGCGGCATATCCCCAGCACGGTGGTCTGAGTCTACGGGCCAGATCCTGGAGGATGGCTGGGAACAGGATGGCCGGGCCATGCGGCGAGCGGTGGGCATTCTCCGGCAGCGTCTGGCCGAGTCGTCCGACGGCCGGTGGGCCGCCGCGGCCTTCGAGATGAACCGCATCTACAACATTCTCGAAAAGGCCTTCGAGCGGCTCAGCGAGTCGTTCGAAAACCATCTGCAAAAGACCGGCCGCTACCACGACACGTTGATCGAGCGGGTGACCCTCGAACTGAAGGGGATTCGCCCGGCGTTCCTGCCTGCCGACGCGGTGCGAGACGTCCGTGAGCTCGAGGGTTTTTCGCCATCTGTTTCGCCATGCGTACGACCTCGACTTCGATCCCGTCCGTGTCACGGCCGCCGCGGATAATGCGGCCCGCTGCGTCGATGGCTTCGACGGATGGTGCCGGTCGTTTCTCGAAACGATCCGCCAACGCTACGGCGACGAGCTCTCGTGGCAACGGACGAAAAGCCTTTTTCGTCGTTCTCGTTTCTCCCGGAGGCGACATGAAACTGCCCCTGGGCCGCTCGGCCTCAGCTCCCGCAGGCTACCCCACCGCGAAGACCGCGTCGCTGCGATCGTGCGACGGCCCGCCGCCGAGCCAGGTCGTCCACCCCAGCCGCGACCCTGACAAGTCCGCGCCCTGTTCCTCGCCGCCCAGCCGGCACGGCGGCACGGCGGCGGCCGCGAGCACCAGCCGCACGCGAATCTCGAATTGCGGTCCCGCATAGAGGCGCAGGAGATCGCCGAGCGCCGCGAGCCGTTTCGTGCCGGGGAGCCGCGACCGGAACTCGGCCGCGGAAAGCGGCCCCAGGATCACTTCGAACGTCGATTCCACATCCCACACACGACGGCCGGCGATCGCGTCGATCCCCAAGCGAGCGTTGAGCCCTTCGGGCCGGTCGCGGCTCGCCAGGGCCGTCTGATCGGCTTGCTCCAACTCGAGCCAGCGCCCCACGAACTGCTCCACCCGGACCGGCACGTGGTACACATCCCGGAGCATTCGCTCGAGCGACTCCGCCGACCGCGGCTGGCGGGAAAAGTGGGCGGCGTTGCCGAAAACGACGTCGTCGGATGCCGCGAGTCGCTGCGACAATCCTTTGCCGCCCAAGCCGACGAGCGATGCCACCGTCGCGGTCACCGGATCGCGCGGCGTCTCGGCACCTTCGTCCCACGGCACGCCCTTGCCGGTCAGCGCCGTCAGCTCCTGCTGCACGGCCGGACGGTATTTCGCCCACGCGCGGCACAGCAACGCCGTCATCCGCTGCGTGAAGATGTCGAGAAACTCACGGAACGTCGTGTCGTGAAATCTCCGCTGCCGCTCGACCACGAGCGCCGTGTAGTGCTGCGGCAGGGTGCCGGTCGGCCCGATCATCCCGAAACAGGCGACATCGACATGCGCCGTGCCGATGGATTCATTCTCGGACACGGTGTCACGCCGGATCGACGTGATCGCCCCTGCGGGAAAAGCGAGCGTGGACGACGAATGGAAGCGAATCGGCGCCCGCGACAAGGCTCCGACATCGAGACTCCCGAGGGTCGGCGGCGCTGCCTCCTTGATCGCTGCACGCTCCTCGATCGCTTCGGCGGAGAGGAGTCGCACCGCATGAAACAACTCGAACCGCTGCGGCTCACGATACAGGCGTTCCAGAACCGGGTGCCTGGCCGTGCGCTCCGCGACCGCTCCGGCGTCGGCGGTGGGTGGCACGTCACCGAAGGCGTCGCTCATGCGAGCACCCTGGCTCCGGCCCGTGGCGGCCAGGTCCACTGCTCCCGCCGGCTCTCCCGCTCCCGAGAGGTGGAAACGAGCCGCGTGAACGAATTGATGTTCACCCATGCGCCGATGAACCGGTCAAGGACGCTGCAAAAGAGGTAGGCCGCCCGGTCCGAGAACCGTTCCTCGTCGAGTTCGAGGCGGATCTCCACGCCCTGACAGACGCCACCCCGGTGGCCCACGCGGGCCGCCACGCGGCGGCTCGATACGCCGATGATCCCCTGGATCCACCTCTGCTTCTGGTCGTAGTCGTCCAGGTCGTCGAGGAGGTAGAGCTTGAGCATCTCTCGCAGGGCCTGAGGGGCGCGGCCGTCACCGGCGTCGGCAAGCGACAGGTGATTCAGTGACAGGTGGGAGATGATCCGCCACGCGGCCCCCCGGCCGGGCATGGTGCGTAGCGGCCGCGTCGGCCGCGTCAGGCACGTGACCGCCCCCACCGGCCCCTGGCCATCGGGTAACGTGAGCCTCGGTCGCCCGACGGCGAACGGCAACCGAGTCGGCAGGTTGCGGTTGGTGCACACCGCCCTCGTGTGGACGATGAGGTCGGCGACGGCAGCCGGCCCGCCGGCCTCGTCCACGATCGACAGCCATGTGTCGGTGGCCGAATCATTCGCGCCATCCGGCCGAGGCTCGCGATGCATGCGCCGGGAAGCCAGCCACCGGAGCCGCTGACGTGGACCTGCGGCCACGGCCGACGAAGGGCTGTCGATCCCCTCAACGGCGTAAAACGGCAGCACGTCGACCGGCTCGTCTCCTGCCGGCCCAGCCTGCACCGATTCGAGGGAATAGACCTCCACCGCCCGCGGGCGACGTGCATCGGGCGTGATGCAGTATTCACTCCGTGCGCCGTCGATCCGCATCGGATCGAGTTGCTGGGCGAAAAGGTTGACGATCGGTGTGCAGCCCAGCCGGATCGCACGGAGTGACAAGACCCGCTCCAATTCGCGACTGGTGGCCGAGAGCAGGATCGACACGTGCATCGTTCCGCCGAGCCGACCGATCACCTCGGGCGTGAGCCCTTCGAGATCGACGAACAGGAACTTCTCCGGGAGCGCGAAGAACTCCGACAGCAGGCGGTACCCCGAAAAGCTCCGTGGATCGTCGGGGATCGCCGCGTCGGCCGAGTCGAAGCCGGCGGCGACCAGGCGGTCCCTCGGTAGCACCACGGCCTGGGTGTCACCGGGCCCATCGGCGATCACCACGCCGAGGCATCGCGTGAGCAGCAGTTCGTAGAGTTCGTGCATCGACTGCCCCGCCTCGGCATGGAGGTAGAGCCGCAGCGAACCGAGCGGCATCTGCCCCACTCGAACCTCGCTGGACAGTGTCTCGATCGCGATCGAAAGGACGGCCACGGTGCCCGCCGGGGGCATGACCGGGAGGGAGAATGGCGGCCCCGAGAGGCCTGCCGCGGCGACCTTCAACGGCCAGAGGCGTTGTTCGAAGCAGGTACGGTACCGACACCGCTCG
>Ga0164292_10002478_pt1 | contig 15054 bp, 14 predicted proteins | sample GEODES117metaG_FD_111486 | JGI IMG/M metagenome (GOLD analysis project Ga0164292, IMG submission 111486) | Eutrophic lake water microbial communities from Lake Mendota, Wisconsin, USA - GEODES117 metaG | ecosystem: Environmental > Aquatic > Freshwater > Lake | place: USA: Lake Mendota... | reverse complement strand
CTCAAGAAGTACTCATCATGGCTGCCGAAATAAAACGTTATTACGGCGGAACGCGCTGGGACGTGCTTCGATTTGCGTTACCGCCATTAACAAAGAAGGCCAGAGGCAATGAAAAGAGTTCCGGTGTAAATAATATTATGGCGGGAAATATCAGGAGAGATTCAAGCGAATCGATACCAAATCCACATTATCCAGAGAATTTTTGGCGAGCCGTTGCGAAGAATCCCAAGGATGAGAAACAAGTTCGCGCGTACTGGTCGGCTCCGCCAGGGCAAGATCCATTCTTCTTTTTAGCGAGTTTGGTGCGCTGGGGTACTGGAAATGCAATTCTCTTATTGCCCGACCAATCTGATGTGGAACGAATGTTCGCTTTAATCGAAAACATGGAGGGAGTCGACCGAGACGAAATCTCAGTATGGCATTCGAATGTTAAGCGACGTGAACGTGAAGAGATTTTTCTACATATTCTCAAAGGTGACCGCAGGATAGTCATTGGCGTACGCGGGTCGATCTTGTTGCCGATGCCGAATCTCGATCTCATAATTCTTTGGGATGAAGGAAATGATTCATATTCGGAGCAACGATCTCCCTATTACCACGCACGTGAAGTAGCGATCATGCGATCACATATCGAAAAAACTCACCTCATCATTGGGGGATATTCCCCAACTTTGGTGGCTGCGGAGTACGTCAATCGCGGATATCTGGCGCTCCTCTCCCCAAGTCAAGCGCTGATAAAGAGTGGAATGCCAACCATACGCGCGATCACCAATCGAAGCGCTCCTGAACAAAGTGGCAGATTTCCAACTCTAGCTTGGCAAGTTCTTCGTAAGGGTTTAGAACATGGCGCGGTGATAGTACAAGCGCAGCTCCGAGGATATATTCAATCGCTTTCGTGCAGTAGATGTTTCAATATCGCTACCTGTCCTTGCGGAGGCAAATTAATTTCGAGCGGGAATGGGCAGGTTCCCGAATGTTTTCTCTGCGGTAGCCGCCAGCATAATTGGAATTGTGCTTTCTGTTCGAATCGTCAGTTGCGAAATTCTCAGATTGGCGATGAACGCCTCGTTGAAGAATTGGGCCGCACTTTCCCAAACACGAGAATTATCTCGTCCAATGCGCAGCATCGAATCCTTGAAATTGATGATGAACCCGTGATTGTTATTGCCACCCCAGGGACAGAACCGGTGTTAAAGAACGGCTATAGCGCAGGGGTGATCATTAATTCCCAAGTGACGTTGCAAAGAGCAACTTTAAACGCGGAAGAAGAATCGCGTCGACGATGGTTCGCTTTCGCCACGCTTTTGCGGGCCGAAGCCGAACTTTTCATCGATAGCGAATACGGAAATCGGAATATCCAAGCGCTAGTGCGTTGGGATGGATTAGGGGTGAGTGTGCGCGAATTGCAAGAGCGCGCAGTTCTTTCTCTGCCGCCATTTGCGAAAACTGTTGAAGTGAAAGGCACGCACGAGGCAGTGGCCCAAGTAGTTCGTGACTTGCCAGGCGAAGTATTGATCTCGGCGCCAAAATCGCTCGAAACTGGCGAGATGGTAGCCCTAATTCGCATTTCCCCAAGTGCATCAAATGTAGCGCTCAACGAGATTTTTCGCCGGGTACGGGCGCAGTCAGCGCGTGGTTCACATGTCGCTCGAGTGCGGGTAGATCCAATATCTTTCTGAGATTGTAGACTTCCGAGGTGGCTATTCAACCAATAAGGCTTTTCGGGGATCCAATTCTTGCAACCCCGGCTGTTGCTGTTGACTCTTTTGATAAAGAGATTCGTCAACTAGTTGCCGATCTCACCGACACCATGCTCGATGCTCCAGGGGCAGGTCTTGCAGCTCCCCAAATCGGAGTTTCGCTCCGAGTTTTCACCTGGTCTATTGATGAAGAAGTAGGCCATCTTATCAATCCCGTTCTCAGTTTGGGTGAGGAAGAGCAAGATGGTGATGAAGGGTGTCTGTCGATTCCAGGGTTGGTATATAATTGTAAGAGAGCCTTTCGCGTGATAGCTGATGGATTTACCATGCATGGAGAGCCTGTACGTCTAGTTGGCGAGGAGTTGCTCGCTCGAATCTTTCAACACGAAACTGATCATCTGAACGGAATTTTATTTGTTGATCGACTCGACAAAGAGATACGCAAACAAGCTTTACACGATATAAAAGAGAGCGAATGGTTTGGTTTGAAGGCGCCAGAGATACGCCTTTCACCTCACTCCACACATGGATTTGGAAACTAGTGCGGATTCTTCTCGCAGGCACACCTGCGATGGTCATGCCAATCTTCGACCGAATAGCGCAAAGCGATATCGAAATCTTGGGAGTGATCACAAATCCACCTAGGGCGCGAGGCCGTAGTGGAAAACCAACTCCCACGCCAGTTGCTATCTGGGCGCAAGAGAAGGACATCAAAATTTTTGATAGTGGACGCTGTGACGATTATGCAGATGAATTAATCAAGGCCGATCTGGTGTTGATTATCGCTTATGGACAGTTAATTCCAGAGAAGTATCTCAGCCTGCCACGAAATGGTTGGGTCAATCTTCATTTTTCCACTTTGCCCGAAGCTCGCGGTGCCGCGCCGGTGCAAAGGTTGATTGCCGCTGGAAGGAAAGAAATCGGCTACTCACTTTTTAAATTGGAAAAGGGACTGGATACAGGAGATCTATATTTCCAAAGTGAACAGATTCCCGTGACAGGTTTAAGCACTGGCGAGGTATGGTCGTTGTTAGTGGATCATGCGGCAAGAAACATCATTGAACAATTAAAGGCAATAGCAGCCGGCGTAACGCCCAAACCACAATCTGAAATTCGATACACGGGCTCGTTGCCCGTGGCTCCAAAGATTTCAACGGAAGAGGCACGGATAGATTGGAATAAATCCGCCGAGCATATTCGCAACGAAATCCTGGGCTTTAATCCAGCGCCTTCTGCTTGGACCACTTTTCGAGGCGAACGGCTACTGATTCATAAAGCGCAGCTTCTCTCTGAAGAGCCAAGTGGGTTTCTCTCGCCGGGGGAGATTTATATTTACCAGAAGAGTTTATGCGTGAGTACCGCAACAGGCGTGCTTGTTATCACCTCGCTACAGTCAGCGGGAAAGCGCGCCATATCTGGCGAAGAGTGGTTGCGTGGGGTGAGCGTGAAAGATCGCGAGAGATTTGAATAGGTCAGAGAAACCCTCAGAGAGGCAGGATTCAGGTTTTGCCGCACGAAATCTGGCGCTCCGGTTACTTTTGGAGATCGAGCAGGAAAGTGCTTATGCAAATTTAGTCGTGCCCGCCCGGCTTCGCGATTCTACGTTAGAAGCACGGGATCGTAATTTCGTCACCGAGTTGGTTTATGGCACTCTGAGAATGCAATTACTTTACGATTTGATAATCGAAGCTGCTGCGAAAAGACGGGTCAGCAAGATTGATTCAATTCCACTCAATATTCTCCGATTAACTGCACATCAACTTTTAACGTTAAAGATTTCCGCGCATGCACCAGTTGATATTGCAGTTCGGTTGGTAGTCAAGAATCGTTCTGGATCAGCATCTGGATTTGTGAATGCCGTGTCCCGACGAATAAGCGAAAGAAGCTTGGAGCAGTGGATTTCTGAATTAACTGAAGGAATTCAGCCTTTGGAAGCGTTGGCAATTGAGTACGCCCACCCAATTTGGATAGTGCGAGAGTATTTCGAGCGACTGGGCGATTTTGAACTTGTTCGCGCTGAATTAGCCGCCAACAATCACAATCCTCGTGTTTGTGCAGTCATTTATCCAGGTGAGGTGTGGTCGCAGGAGAGTTTGGACTCCAGCGAAATGGCAGATTGGGTTCCCAGCGCGCGCTATCTTGCTGGAAACCCCGAAGCATTGCTGGAAATCCGAAATGGAACCGCTGGCATCCAAGATCAAGGTTCATATTTAGTGGCCCAGGCTCTTACACATTCCCATAGTGAAATTCCAGGTCCCTGGATCGATCTCTGCGCTGGCCCTGGAGGTAAAGCAGCGTTGCTTGATCGATGGGCTGATGAATTGGGGCACACATTTCTAGGGCTAGAAATTTCGGAGCATCGCGCAGCGTTAATGAAACGGGTCACGGGGGCTATCGCCGTTGGCGATGGTGTTCATCCACCAATTAAAGAGAGCAGCGCAGCCCTAGTTCTGCTCGACGCTCCCTGTTCGGGTTTAGGAGCGCTTAGGCGACGACCAGATGCTCGACTTCGAAAGAAATCTTCTGATATTCCAGAACTCGTATTGTTGCAACGCGCTCTGATGGAATCTGCCGTGAAGATCCTCGCACCGGCAGGAATTCTGGGCTATGTCACCTGCTCACCATTAGCCCGCGAAACCATCGACAATCGTCGCTGGATACTTGAAACTTTCGCGGACTTGGAGAGCATCGATGCCAGAGAATTTTTCCCGGCTGATTTACCGCTACCTGACACGCCCGATGTACAGCTTTGGCCGGGAATGCATGGAACCGATGCCATGTATTTAGCGTTATTCCGGAAGAAGTAAAGCTAGGCCGCTAGAATTATCTTGTGGCAATCAGAATTACTCCGAGCATTCTCAATGCTGATTTCTCAAAGCTCAATGAAGAGATTCTGAAGGTATCGTCAGTCTCGGACTTGATTCATTTAGACATCATGGATAATAAGTTCGTCCCAAATTTCACTTTCGATTTTGATCGCGCTGCCGAAATAATCAGAGAGTGCCCAATCCCAGTGGATTCACACTTGATGGTGGTGGAACCAGAGCTGGCAGCACCTGCCTTCGCTGAAATGGGTAGCGCAAGTGTGACCTTTCATTTTGAGGCAGCCGAGAACCCCCGAAAAGTTATCAAATCCATCCATGCAAAAGGTGCACGCGTGGGCGTGGGGTTGAAACCAGGGACAGAGTTTTCAGCTATCGAAGATTTCTTGGATGAAATAGATATGGTTTTAGTGATGACAGTGGAACCTGGATTCGGTGGCCAAAGTTTTATGGAAGATATGTTGGAAAAGGTTCGAACGGCTCGAGCAGCGTTGGGAAAGAATGAGCGCGGGATCTGGTTACAAGTTGATGGCGGTATATCGCCGGCAACTATAGAGCGAGCGGCGCAAGCAGGGGCTGACACATTCGTTGCCGGTTCGGCAGTCTATAAATCCGATAATCCAGCACAGATGGTGACCTTGCTTCGGGACTTAGCAACACCTTAGCGTTGATTGATGAGACGGCGACATCCTGGCTTAGGACTCAGATACTCTTAATCCATGAAGAGCTTTGATGATCTATGGGATGAGATTTCAGATCGGGATTACGCCGTAGCTCCACATGACTCCTCCAGCACCGGCAGGCTCCTTGATAGCGGGGTGCACGGTATCGGGAAGAAGATTGTTGAAGAGGCAGCTGAAGTATGGATGGCAGCTGAATATGAAAGTGATGAAAATCTTGCCAACGAAATCAGTCAGTTGCTCTATCACCTGCAAGTGCTGATGCTTGCTCGCGGAATAGAAATCGACGATGTATACGAGAAACTGTAGGGGACTGTTGTGTTAAAAATTGCGCTACCAAATAAAGGTTCTCTAGCCGAAGACTCAATAAGAATTCTTGGAGATGCAGGTTATCGCCAGCGCTCGGATTCACGAGATTTGATTACCGTTGATTCAGAGAATGAGATTGAGTTCTATTACCTGCGCCCTCGCGATATCGCAATCTACGTTTCGTCAGGAGAACTAGATTTGGGCATAACTGGCGAAGATCTGCTGATTGATTCAGGTGTTAGCGCAAAAACTCTATTGAAACTTGGGTATGGGAAATCAACATTTCGATTTGCTTGCCCAGCTGCAGTTGCCAACGGCGCTTCAGTAGCGTCACTTCAGGGGAAACGAATCGCAACCTCATATCCGGGAATTCTCGACCAAGCGCTCCGCCGGCTTGGCGTGTCGGCTCAGATAGTCTCTCTAGACGGGGCAGTTGAGAGTTCGATCAAGCTGGGAGTGGCCGATGCGATTGCAGATGTTGTTTCGACCGGAACAACTCTCAAGCAAGCGGGCCTTGCAATCATCGGTGAACCGATTTTAGAGAGCGAAGCTGTGCTCATCGGAGCGAAAGAGCCAACCGAAGAAGCGGCAAATCTCATCCGTCGCCTCACCGGTGTGATCATCGCACGCCAGTATGTTTTGATGGATTACGACATCAAAACCGAGCTTATTGATACCGCCTGCGCAATAACTCCCGGTTTCGAATCTCCAACAATCTCACCGCTACGAGTTGATGGTTGGTCAGCGGTGCGAGCCATGGTTCCACGCAAGAGCGCCCAAAAAGTGATGGATGAGCTCTGGTCGATCGGTGCGCGCGGCATACTCGTTACCGATATCCACGCTTGTCGCCTCTAAATTTCGTTACGCGGAATCCCTAACAAGTAAAGAACGGAATCCAAGTAAGGAGTGTTGACGGAAGTATCAGCGCTTGCTCGAACAACCGGTTTTGCATTGAAGGCAATCCCTAAACCAGCCAAGGCAATCATGTCGAGATCATTCGCGCCATCTCCAATTGCCACGGTATCTGCTAGATCAACATCCGCTAACTGAGCAAATTGTCGAAGTGCGGCAGCTTTCCCCGCACGATCAATGATTTGACCCTTCGTTCTACCTGTTAATTTCTCATCGGCAATCTCAAGATGATTCGCTGCTATGAAATCGATTCCCAATTCTTCGGCGATTGGGGTGATTACTTCTGCAAACCCACCAGAAACTATCCCAACTTTATGATGGAGTTTCTTCAGCGTGCGTATCAATGTCCTTGCACCGGGCGTCAAGGTTATCTCGCTACGTACATCATCGATGATTCTTGCAGGTAATCCGGCGAGTAATCCAACGCGTTCCTGGAGAGCTTGAGCAAAATCAATTTCACCATTCATTGCTCGATCCGTAATGTTTTTCACTTGATCGCCTACTCCAGCATGATGCGCCAGAAGTTCGATTACCTCTTGTTGAATAAGCGTTGAGTCAACATCAAGAACTACTAATTTCTTCGCTCGACGTTGGAGCCCTCCAGCTTGAACACCAATATCCACCTCCGTGGAATTTGCCACAGCTGCCAGAGAGGTTTTTATCGAAGCTACCGCTACATTGGAAACAAGTAGCTCGATTGCAGTGACTGGATAATGCGCGATTCGAAAAATTCGTTCGATATTGCCACCGGCAGCGCTCACGATTGCAGCTACCTGGCCGAGTGGTCCAGCTGTTAGCTCTCGCCCCATAACGGTGATGTGTACGCTCGACTCAGAGCTGAGGTTTTCAATCTGTTGATGATCTCCCTCTTGAGCGCGGAACTCTAATCCGCGCAGGGTTGCGCATTCGGCCAAGGAAGTTAGAACCGATTCTCGACTTTCCGGTGATATCTCTAGCGCCAAGGTGAGTATGAGGTGGCCATGGATTACAACCTGCTCCATGTCAGAGATGGCGTGGCTCACTTGGAGAGCTTGTATTTGTTCTAAAAGAGCCTGGGTAATCCCGGGGCGATCCATTCCGCTGAGAATCACCACAGTGCTCATGAGAGAAGATTATCTCGCGGCACGGTGGCCGTGTGTGAGGTTGCGCTGTGAGCTCTTGCGGTAAGTTCTCCATCTGTGTCCGTACTCAAACTCTCCCAAGTGACCCTGCGCAGGGGGCAGAAGGAGATACTTCACTCAATTGATTGGCAAGTGGAGGCAGGCGAGCGCTGGGTGATACTCGGCCCCAATGGCGCGGGCAAAACGACTTTGATCCAAATTGCTGCGACTTTGATGCACCCCACATCTGGAAGCGCTGAAATTTTAGATGAGCAATTAGGCAAGGTTGATATTTTCGAACTTCGACCCCGGATTGGCCTTGCCAGTGCGGCCCTGTCCGATCGAATCCCACCGGAAGAACGAGCAGTGGATGTTGTCATGACCGCTGCCTACGCGGTTACCGGAAGATGGCGAGAGCTCTACGACCTTTGGGATGAATCTCGTGCTTTAGCCCTTCTTGATCAATTCGGTGTGGGGGATAGGCGTGATCAACTTTTCTACACCATGAGCGAAGGCGAACGTAAACGAGTTCAAATTGCGAGGGCGCTTATGCCCGATCCAGAATTATTGATTCTTGATGAACCCGCAGCAGGTCTTGATCTTGGTGCGCGTGAAGATCTTGTTCGAAGGCTTTCAACTCTTGCTCTCGATCCTGCCTCGCCAACGAGTGTTTTAGTAACCCACCACGTTGAAGAAATTCCTTTTGGAACTACCCACGTATTGCTTATCAGAGAGGGCCAAATCATCGCGGCTGGACCAATCATGAGTACGCTTTCTCCAGATTCACTTTCTGCCACTTTCAATATACCTATTTCATTAGCTTATGACGGGCAACGCTGGTTCGCTCGGGCATAGCAGGCGCAACCGTGACTTTACCTGGTGGATTTGATAGTAGCTGGAATGAAATCATTGATCCGCATCGTCAATGGATCACCGATTTTCTTGATAAGTTAGAAGATTCCTCCGACGTTGGGTATTTACCTTCAAGAGAACTGATCTTCAAAGCGCTTTCAGTTGCGCGCAACGATGTACGCGCAATTATTCTTGGTCAAGACCCGTATCACACGAAGGGAATGGCTGAAGGTTTGGCCTTTTCTGTTCCGCGTTCTCTGCCGATGAACAAAATTCCAGCATCGCTAAAGAATATTTTCACCGAGTACCAGAAGGATCTTGGATTTACCGCCCCTACTACTGGTCATCTAGGGCAGTGGGTGGACAATGGCGTTCTGCTCCTTAACGGAATCCTCACCGTCGCACCAGGTTCGCCACTCTCGCACAAAGGAAAAGGGTGGGAAAGAGTCACCGACTCAATCTTAGAATCTTTGATTGATAGAAAATTGCCGGTAATAGCTTGGGGCAAGCCCGCCGAGCAAAAGGCAGTTCGGATTGGATTTAAAGCTGTTCTTGCATCGCCACATCCCTCGCCGCTCTCTGCTTACCGGGGATTCTTTGGCTCGCAGCCGTTTTCAAGAGTGAATGAGATTCTCGCAATGAATGGACAAGCGCCCATTGATTGGAAATTGTCATAAAAAAACCTAGCGATCGGGTATTCACCAATCGCTAGGTTTTTGTATATCTATTTGTGAACTTATTTAGCCAATCCACGATCTAATCGGGGAGCTAAGGAAGTAGATCATGAACAAGAAGGAGACGATCCACAGAAGTGGATGTACATCCTTGCCGCGACCTTGCACCGCACGAATGACGACGTGCGAGACGAAACCTGCTCCGATTCCGACTGAGATGTTATAAGAGAAAGGCATCAAGATGATCGTTAGGAAGGCTGGGATTCCAATTCCAAGATCTTGCCAATCGATGGATTTAACCTGCGACATCATCAAGAAGCCAACAATGATCAGCGCCGGCGTTGCTGCTTCGTAAGGAATCACCGCAACTAGTGGCGCAAGGAATGTTGTGAGGAGGAAACAGATACCAGTGACGATTGATGCCAAACCGGTACGTGCACCTTCTCCAACACCTGATGCAGATTCGATATATGAAGTGTTCGATGAGATTCCTGCGGCTCCACCTGCAGCTGCTGCAATTGAATCTACGATCAGAATCTTATTTGCGTTTGCAACATTTCCATCTGAATCGGTGAGGCCAGCTTGACTACCAATTGCAGTCATTGTTCCCATCGTGTCGAAGAAATCTGCTAGCAAGAGTGTGAAGACCAACAGAAGTGCGGCTAGGAATCCTGTTTTTGGATTCGTAAATGCACCGAAAATATCTTCAAAACCCAAACCCAATGTGTCGAATTTAGGAGTTGCCACGATGTTGTCGGGAATGCTCGGTGTATTCAAGCCCCATCCACGTGGATTGGACTCAGTTGGTGAAACAAAGCTGTTCCCAACTTTGAATGCATTCTCAAGAATGATTGCAAGAACGGTCGAAACGACAATACCGATCAAGATTGCACCCTTAACCTTCCGGACCATCAAGATGATGGTGAGGAATAGGCCAAGTGCGAAGACAACAATTGGCCAACCTACGAGTTGACCGCCATCACCTAGCTCTAGCGGTACGGCAGATGGCTTGGAGTTGGTGCTACCCCAAACAACGTTTGGAGTACGGCGTACAAAGCCGCTATCGACCAATCCGATCAGTGCGATAAACAAACCAATACCAACGGAGATCGCCACTTTGAGCGGCGTTGGGATTGCTTTGAAAACCGCAACGCGGAAGCCGGTGAGGACGAGGATAAGAATGACAATGCCCTCTATCAGCACAAGGCCCATGGCTTGCGCCCATGTTGAGTTCTTGGCGATGGAGACCGCCACAAAGGTATTCAATCCAAGGCCGGTAGCCAGTGCTAATGGAAAATTGGCGACTGCGCCCATGAGGATTGTTAAAAGGCCTGCGATAAGGGCAGTGCCTGCTGCAACGATGATGATGGCGTTGGTTCGATCGCCGCCACCAATGAATGCTCCGGTTCCATCTGTGGTGGCGAGAATCAAAGGGTTTAGCGCCACGATGTACGCCATCGTGAAGAATGTAACTAAACCTCCTCGGATTTCTTGACCAACAGAGGATTTACGTTCGGAGATCTTGAATAACGATTCGAGCATGTATCCCTCTCAACTATTTTGGTTTCGGGGGTGTTTACGACCCCGCCACGAAATGACGGCTCGTGATACCGAGGGAAGGCCTCAAACGTACCCCCAGACTCAGCGAATTTTCAGTTACTGAGCGGTATTTCGTGTTAGATGTCCTACGACGGTTAACCAGAGCGCCACGCTCCCGCCAATTCCAAGGGCAAAGACAAGCGTTCCCACTCCAACTCGCCCCCCTAGGAGCCAACCAAGGGCCAGAACGACCCCTTCTATGCCCGCTCGGACTCGGGCCACCGAAATATTGGTTGCGTAGTGGATTGCCGTCATTAATCCATCGCGTGGACCCGGCCCTAACCCGCAAGTGAGGTAGATAGCAGAACCTGCCCCCACCATGATCACTCCAAAGATCATGAGACAAGCACGTAAAAGAAGATTCTCGGGAGTATCAATCCACGCCACCGTCAAATCGATGGCTAGTGCGATAAGCAGGATATTGGCAATAGTGCCCGCACCCGGTTTCTGGCGGAATGGAATCCAGAGTACAAGTACTGCTGACGAAACTGCAAAAGTTGCCCAACCAATCGAGATACCGGTTTTAAATGAAAGTCCTTGTGCAAGAACGCTCCACGGCGCATTTCCCAAGTGGCTGACGATGAGTAATCCATCACCGATACCAAAGATTATTAAGCCAATGCTGAGAATGAGAAGTCGAGATGGTGCAAGGCTCCATTGATTGCTTGCTCGCCATGGAGTGTTTGGGATGGTGTGAGAGAAGAACCTCCGCATTTATCAGAGCGTAGTCGCGTACTCTTTAATAGTGAAATCTCTCGAGCTCTCATATCTGCAATCCATCATCACAGGCGTTCTTCAAGGTTTTTCCGAACTCTTTCCGGTATCGAGCCTTGGTCATTCCGTGCTGTTTCCAGCATGGATAGGTGGGAGTTGGGAAGCTTTTCTCAACGCGGAAAGCTCAGGTGAATCGCCTTATCTCCTGTTGATTATTGCGCTCCACGTTGCGAGCTCATTGGTTCTCATCTGGTTTTTCAGAAAGCGTTGGATTCTTTTGATACGAGCTTTTTTCGCCAGCGTGCCAAAAGTTATTTCTCGCCAAGAGCTACAGGTTCAAGAACGACTGATTTTAAAGATCCTACTAGCGACCATTCCGGTAGGAGTTCTTGGAATACTTTTCCAAGAACAAGTTGGAGAACTCTTTAGCGATCCATTCGCTGTTGGCGGCTTCTTATTTCTTAATGGATTGTTGTTAGCCGGAATTGAAATTTTCAAAAAGTATCGCATCAGGCAAGAGCTTATGGATTCTGAAGAGATCAGTAATTCTCAAGCGCTACTGATTGGAGTCGCTCAATCTGCCGCGCTCTTTCCTGGCATCAGTCGTTTTGGTGTCACTATGTCTGCAGGCCTTGCAAGAGGTCTCTCGCATGCCGCCGCTTCTGATTTCGCTTTTTTGATTGCTGCTCCCGTTATCTTTGGGGCGGGCATTCTCAAATTGCCTAAACTCTTTGATCCAGAAATTGCGCACATTCTTGGGCCTGTGATTGTCGGGTCGATTATCTCAGCCATCTGCACATACATTTCGATTGCTTTTCTTGTTAAATGGTTCAAGACGCACACGCTGTATCCATTTGCGATTTACTGTCTTGTTGTCGGCGCGCTGTCTTTCTGGGAATTCTCATGATAGGCACCCTCATCAATGTCATCACGATTGTTGTTGGCAGCGCGATAGGAGTTGCGGTAGGGGCCAAGATTCCAACTCGAACTCGAACATTAATTACTGATGCTCTTGGGTTAATAACTTTTATCAGCGGTGCAAGCGCGTGCGCTGCGCTATGGAATAGTAGCTATGTTCAAGCCGTCGGCGGCGGTAAACCTATTTTGATTACTTTGGGTGGACTATTGCTAGGGGGAGTACTCGGGTCACTGCTTAGGCTTGAAGATCGACTAGAGCGAGCCGGTAATAAGCTTCGAGAGAAATTCGCTCGCGAAGAGGATTCGAATTTCATCACTGGTTTTGTCTCTGCATCGTTGATCTTTGTAATAGGTCCCATGGCAATCTTGGGAAGTATCAGTGATGGGCTGGGCAATGGCAATGAACTCCTCATTCTAAAAAGCATTATGGATGGTTTCGCGGCAATCGCATTTGCAGCTGCGCTCGGCTGGGGCGTTGCCGCCTCAGCGATAAGCGTGCTGATTTATCAAGGCGCCTGGTCGGCAATTGGTGCGCTGATGGGCAAGATTCTTGCCGACTATCAGATTGATGCAATAACCGGAGTTGGCGGTTTGTTATTGATTGGAATTGGATTGCGCCTTCTGAACATCAAAAGCATCGCTATCGGGGATATGCTTCCGGCGATTTTGATGACCCCCGTCTTGGCCACGGTTGTAGCTTCGTTGAGTTAGAACTTTGACGCGTCGATCACAAACCGGTATTTCACATCACTGGCGACTGTTCGCTCCCACGCTTTGTTGATGTAGTCGGGATCGATAACTTCAACATCGCTTACGATCTGTTTCTCGCCACAGAAATCAAGCATTTCTTGAAGTTCTGGGATACCACCAATCATCGAGCCCGCTAATCTGCGGCGTTTTCCTAACAGAACACCTGCTGGCACTTGGTAGGGCTTGCCTGGAAGTCCAATAAGCACGAGGGTTCCATCTAAACGCAGTAACGAGAGGTAGCTCTCAAGATTGAGATCAACCGAAACGGTATTGAGAATTAAGTCAAAGGAGTTTGAATTTTTCTTGAAATACTCTTCGGATGGATTTGCAATGAAATCATCCGCACCCATTGCTTGGGCATCTGCCTTCTTCTTCTCAGAGTGCGAGAAAACTGTTACGTGAGCTCCCATCGCATGAGCAAATTTCAAACCCATATGACCTAACCCGCCAAGACCAATAATTCCAACGCGCTTGCCAGGGCCTGCTTGCCAATGTCGCAACGGGGAGTACAACGTGACTCCAGCGCACATCAAAGGCGCTACTCCTGCAATATCAAGGCTCTCTGGTACGCGAACAACGTAATTCTCGTCGACAACGATGAGATTGGAGTAACCACCATAAGCGACGCTCTTTCCATCACGCTCCATGGTGTTGTAGGTACCTGTCATACCTTCGAAGCAATATTGCTGAAGTCCTGCAACACAGTTTTCACATTTGCGACATGAATCGATGAAAACGCCAACGCCTACTAATTGCCCTTGGGAGAATCCCGTGACGGAACTTCCCACACTTTTCACCCGTCCAACAATTTCGTGGCCGGGAACCATTGGAAAGAGCGCTTGACCCCATTCTTCTCGACCCTGGTGGATGTCAGAATGGCAGATTCCCGCATGGCTAATGGTGATTTCAACATCTCCTGGGCGAAGAGCTCTACGTTCAAAGCTAAACGGAACTAATTCTGCTTTGGGAGTTAATACTGCATAACCTTGGGCATTAGCCATTGCGCGCTCCATTTTGTTGGTTTCTCACATGCATTCTTGTCGGAATCTGGTCGGAATCTGACTGGGAGTGGAGTTTATCGAGAAATTTTCATGAGAGCATCTTCTCTGTGATTTCAACATCAAGCGTGGAGCTTCGGGCGGGCGCTCGGTTATTGCTTGCCGACGTTTCGGTGCGAATCAATCACGGTGATCGCATTGGCTTGGTAGGTCGAAATGGCGCCGGTAAATCAACGTTCGCAAAGGTATTGGCAGGGGATACCTTGCCAGCTGGCGGCCAGGTTTTACGTACCGGCGCTATTGGTTACTTGCCTCAAGATCCTCGAACTGGCGATGAAGAAAGCAGTGTCATCAACCGAATCCTCTCCGTCCGTGGATTGGATTCCATCGCTGAACGAATGCGTGGCTTGGAAGAGAAGATGAGTTCCACTAGCGGCGATGAACTCGAAAAAGTTTTAGAACGTTATTCACGAGCCGAGGAAGAATTCCAAACTGCAGGAGGGTACAGCGCAACTTCTGACGCTGAAGCAATTGCTACGAATCTTGGATTGCCAGAGAAAATATTTGCCCAGCGCCTCAATGAATTATCAGGAGGACAACGGCGCCGAGTTGAACTCGCACGGATCCTTTTCAGTAATGCAGAGACGCTTCTTTTGGACGAGCCAACAAACCATCTAGATGCCGACTCGATTATCTGGCTACGCGACTTTTTAGGAAAGTATTCTGGTGGGTTGGTGATTATCAGTCACGATGTCAAACTGATAGAAACCGTTGTGAATCGTATCTTCTACTTGGATGCAAATCGGAATGTGATAGATGTGTACAACATGGGGTGGCGAAACTATCTCCTCGCTAGAGAACAAGACGAGCATCGACGGAAGAAAGAACGAGCTATCGCTGAAAAACGCGCCGAAATTCTCCAAAAGCAGGGCGAGAAGATGCGTGCAAAAGCAAGTAAGGCTAAAGCTGCACAAAGTATGTTCAAGCGCGCTGAAAAAATAATGTCGGTTACCGAAGGGGAGCGCG
>Ga0164292_10002476_pt1 | contig 15062 bp, 14 predicted proteins | sample GEODES117metaG_FD_111486 | JGI IMG/M metagenome (GOLD analysis project Ga0164292, IMG submission 111486) | Eutrophic lake water microbial communities from Lake Mendota, Wisconsin, USA - GEODES117 metaG | ecosystem: Environmental > Aquatic > Freshwater > Lake | place: USA: Lake Mendota... | reverse complement strand
GTCGGGCTGGGGATCGTGCTCGCGATCGGCGGGATGCTGGCGGCCTCGATTGCCAACGTCGTGCAGGCCAACCCCACCGGGCGCGGGGTGCCGATGGTGAGTTTTCTGGCGTGGGCGATGGTCTATGGCACCGCCTTCGATCTGGTTTACGCGCTTGTCACGGTCGGCCCGCCGCCCATCCCGAGCGGCTGGCAGTTCTGGGCGGGGACGGCCTATCTGGCAATTATCGGCTCGGTCGTGACCTTCCCGCTGCATTACAATCTGGTGCGCGAGATCGGTGCGGGGCGGACGGCCTATAACGGGATTGTCACCGTGTGCGTGGCGATGCTGCTCTCGACCCTGTTCGAGGATTTCCGCTGGACGTGGCTGGCCGCGAGCGGGATGGCGCTGGCGCTGCTGGGCATGGGGCTGGCGCTCCGGTCAAAGAGCCTCTGATTTCCGCAGCGCCTCCGCGCTGCGATTTCCTCGCTCACGCGACCTGAAGGTCGCATCGCTGCGGGCGGGCGGCCGCCCTTGCGGCTGCGGTGCAGCCGAACCAGCGTTTACCGCAAGAGCCCGAATAACCCCTCGACATAGGTCGGATATCTCGGCGACCACCCCAGCACGCGCTTGGCCTTGCCATTGGCGACGCGGCGGTTCTCCATGTAAAACCCGCGCGCCATTTCGGAGAGGTTGGCTTCCTCAAGGCTTTCGAGTGGTGGCAGCGGCAGGTCGAGCAAGCGGCAGGCGTGTTCGGTGACTTCATTGCCGCTGCACGGACAATCATCGCCAAGGTTGTAGGCCCCCGCAGGCGCATCCTGCATCAGGGCGGCAACCACCCCGCTGGCAATGTCGTCGACATGGACGCGGCTGAACACCTGATCGGGCAGATCAATCCGCCGCGCTTGTCCGGCCCGCACTCGGTCAAGCGCGCTGCGGCCCGGCCCGTAGATCCCCGGCAGGCGGAACACCCGCGCGCCCATGGTGAGCCATGCCAAGTCAGCCTCAGCCCGCGCATTGCGGCGGCCTTCTCCGCTCTGAGCGATGGTCGGCGTGGCCTCGTCCACCCACGCGCCCTGCTTGTCGCCGTAAGCGCCGGTCGAGGAGAGATAGAACAGCGGTTTGCCTGCGAGCGCCGCGCCATAGGCATCGAGCACCGGATCGCCGCCGGTGGCGCGGTCAGGCGGGACGGAGGACAGAATGTGGCTCGCCTGCCCCAGCGCCGCCAGAACGCCCGCGCGGTCGGCAAAGGCGATGTCGCCGGCGCTGCCGGTAGCGGTCACTTGTCCGCCGCGCGCCCGCACCCCCTCGGCAATGCGCTGCGCGGTGTATCCCAGCCCGAAGATCAGCAAATGTGCCATGGAGCCAACCTAAAGATTGGACGCCCGCGCGAATCAACCTAAATCGGCGGCCATGGATATCGCCACCACCCCCACGAACCCCGAAGGCAACCCCGAACTGGCCGACGCCGCCCGCACGCCGCATCAGCCGCCGGTGATCCTGCGCGAGGATTACCGACCGTTCGGCTGGCTGGTGCCCGAGGTCGCGCTCGACTTCGACCTCGGCCTTGCCCGCACCCGCGTCACCGCCAAGCTGACGGTGCAGCGCAACGCCCGCGCCGACCACGCCGACACGATCCGCCTCAACGGCGATGATCTCGTGCCGGTCTCGGTCAGCGTCGATGGCGAGCCTGCCGACTGGCGCATGGACGGCGGCGATCTGATCGTGCCGCTGCGCGGCGACAGCCACCAGGTCGAAATCGTAACCGAGATCGACCCGAGCGCCAACACCCAGTTGATGGGGCTCTATGCCTCCTCGGGGATGCTCTGCACCCAGTGCGAGGCCGAAGGCTTCCGCCGCATCACCTTCTTCCCCGACCGGCCCGATGTGCTCTCGGTCTACACGGTGCGGATGGCGGGCGACAAAGCCGCCTTCCCGATCCTGCTGTGCAACGGCAACCGGACGGCTGCAGGGGACAATGGCGACGGCACCCACTGGGCCGAATGGCACGATCCCTGGCCCAAGCCGTCCTATCTCTTCGCGCTGGTGGCGGGCGATCTGGTGGCCAATTCCAAGCCCTTCACCACGGTCTCGGGCCGCCAGGTCGCGTGCAATGTCTGGGTTCGCGCCGAAGACATCGATCGCACCGATCATGCCGTGGAATCGCTCCACCGCTCGATGGCGTGGGACGAGCAGGTGTTCGGCCGCGAATATGACCTCGATCTCTACAACATCGTCGCGGTGAGCGATTTCAACATGGGGGCGATGGAGAACAAGGGGCTCAACGTCTTCAACACCAAATATGTGCTGGCCGACCCCGACACCGCGACCGATGCCGATTTCGACGCGGTCGAAGGGGTGATCGCGCACGAATATTTCCACAACTGGTCGGGCAACCGTGTGACCTGCCGCGACTGGTTCCAGCTCAGCCTCAAGGAAGGCTTCACCGTGCTGCGCGACCAGCTGTTCTCGCAGGATATGCGGGGCGAGGCGGTCAAGCGGATCGAGGATGTGCGGATCCTGCGCGCGGCGCAGTTCCCCGAGGATGGCGGGCCGCTCGCCCACCCGATCCGGCCCGACAGCTACCGCGAGATCAGCAACTTCTACACCGCGACGATCTACAACAAGGGCGCCGAGGTGATCCGCATGATGCGTTCGATGGTGGGGGTCGAGCGCTTCCGCGCGGGTACCGATCTCTATTTCGACCGCCACGACGGCGAGGCGGCGACCTGCGAGGATTTCGTCACGGCGATCGAGGACGGCGCGAAGATCGACCTTGGCCGCTTCCGCCTTTGGTATTCGCAGGCTGGCACGCCGCGCGTCACCGCGTCGCAGAAGGTGGAAGGCGACAGCCTTTTGCTGACCCTGAAACAAGCCGTCCCTGTCACCCCCGGCCAGCCCGAAAAGCTGCCGATGCCGATCCCGCTACGCATCGCGGTGCATTCGCGTGGGAGCAGCGCGCTCGGGGCCGAGCAGCTGGTGGTGTTGGCCAAGGCCGAGCAAACCTTTATCCTTCCGCTCGCCGGCCCCGACCCGGTCGTGTCGATCAACCGCGGCTTTACCGCGCCGGTGGTGATCGAACGCGCGCTGGACCGCGACGACCTCGTGTTCCTCGCCGCGCATGACGATGATCCTTTCGCCCGCTCGGAAGCCTTGCAGGAACTCGCGGTCAGCCACCTCGTCGGCACGGCGTCCGGCACGCTTTCGGCCGGGGAGCAAGCGGCGGGCGAGGCGGCGATCATCGGTGCCTTTGCCTCGAGCCTTGCCGACACGGCGCTCGATGATGCGATGCGCGGCGAATTGATGGTGCTGCCATCCGAGACCTATCTGTTCGAGGGGATGGCCAGCGGCGAGCGCAAGGCCGATCCGGGCGCGATCCATGCCGCGCGCGAAGGGCTGAAGGCCGCGATCGGCACCGCGCTGGCAATCGAATTGCAGGCGCTCCACGCCCGCGCTTCGGGCATCGCGCTCAATGATCCCTCGGCGCGCGGCGCGCGCAAGGTCAAGACGCAAGGCCTGGTGTTCCTCGCCGCCGCCGCTCCCGCCCTTGCTGCCCGGCTCGCCGCGCAGCAATATGACGCTGCCGACAACATGACCGACCGTCAGGGCGCGCTGATGGTGCTGTGCGGGCTCGATTGCCCCGAGCGCGAGACGCGGCTGGCGGCGTTCTATGACCGGTACAAGGACAATGCGCTGGTGGTCGACAAGTGGTTCACCCTGCAGGCGCTCTCGCTCCACCCGCAGGTGATCGCGCACGTTCACGCGCTGGCGCAGCATCCTGACTTCACGCTCAAGAACCCCAACCGCGTGCGCTCGCTGCATATGGCCTTCGCGGGCAACCCCAAGGGCTTCCATGTGGCCAGCGGCGAGGGCTACCGGATGGTGGCCGACGTGATCCTCGCATTGGATCCGATCAACCCGCAGACCGCGGCAAAATTCGTGCCCGCACTCGGGCGCTGGCGGCGGATCGAGCCGTTGCGCGCCGCGCTGATGAAGGGCCAGCTTGAACGGATCATGGCTGCGGGCAACCTGTCGCGCGATACTTTCGAGCAGGTCAGCCGCAGCCTTGATGCCTGACGTGACGGATTTCCAGATCGAGGGCCATGCGCTGCTGGACGGCGTGCCGCACGGCTTCTTCGGCAGCGCGGGCGGCGCGCAACAGTTCGGCTTCGGCGGGCCGGGCGATCCTGGGGCGGTGCGGAGGCTGCGCGCTGCGGCGGCCGATGCGATCAGTGCCGGCGGGCAGCTTGCCGCGCCGCATCAGGTCCACTCGCCCGATGTGGTCGTGGTAACGGCAGCCTGGGACGATGCTGCCGAGGGCCGACCGGTCGCCGATGCGGTGGTGACCGCGACGCCGGGCATCGTGCTCGGCATCGTCACCGCTGATTGCGGTCCCATCCTGTTCGCCGACGCCAAGGCCGGGGTGGTGGGCGCGGCCCATGCCGGCTGGCGCGGCGCGGTGGACGGCGTGCTCGAACACACCATTGCCGCAATGGAAGGGCTCGGGGCGCGGCGCGCGAATATCGCTGCCGTGCTCGGGCCGACCATCGGCCAAGCCAGTTACGAGGTCGATGCCCCGTTCCGCGCGCGCTTTACCGCTGAAGATGCGCGCTTTTTTGCATCCGCTGCGACGCGCGAAGGGGTCGAGCGCTGGCACTTCGATCTGCCCGGTTTCATCATGGCGCGGCTGACAGGGGCGGGCGTCGGAAAAATTGCTGATCTCGGGCGGGATACATTCTCACATGTCGCGCGTTACCACTCCTACCGCAGGTCCACGCAGGCGTGCGAGGCGAATTATGGCAGACAGATCAGCATGATCGCCCTGCCGTGAAGCTGCCTTGCACACACCCGAACGGGACTTGATTAAAACACGATTGGATTCTCGCAGGATTGCCGTTAATTGCCCCCCGAGTTTCGGGCGGAGGTTGCGGCAAGTCCGCATAAAGGGCCGAAGCGGGGATCAAGCGACGACAATTGCCATGGGGCATGCGCCCCGTATTTGGAACACCACGCCGCGCAGGCCGTTTTTCCGGCGCGGCAAGACGAGCAGGGTAAGACGACATGGCTTCTGACACGGCCGTAATCACCGAAACGGGCTCTGACGAGGGCGTCCGCCGCCGCGACTGGATTCACATCGCCGCGCTCAGCACGGCCGGTGTCGGCGGCGCATCGCTATTGCACCCGCTGATCAGCCAGATGGCACCTTCGGCCGACGTGCTGGCGGCGAGCTCGACCGAAGTCGATATCGGTGCGATTGCCGCCGGGCAGAGCATCAAGACCACCTTCCGCAAGCAGCCGCTGTTCGTGAAGCGCCTGACTCCCGAGGAAATCGCCGCCGCCAAGAAGGACGATGGCGCCTCGATGCGCGATCCGCAGACGCTGGCCGAGCGCACCAAGGAGGGCCACGAAGACATCCTCATCACCATGGGCGTGTGCACCCACCTCGGCTGCGTGCCGCTGGGCGCGGCCGAAGGCGAGAACAAGGGCGACTTCGGCGGCTATTTCTGTCCTTGCCATGGTTCGCACTACGATGTTGCTGGCCGCATCCGCAAAGGCCCGGCGCCGCTCAACCTGATGGTGCCCGAATACAGCTTCAAGTCCGACACCGTCGTCCGTGTGGGCTGATCGTCCGTAGCTATCGCACCACAATAATCACCCGACCCCAATAACTTCAAAAAGCCGAGAGAACGCCATGAGTTTCGCCTGGGCCAAGCAGTATGAGCCGCAAACCACTTTCACCAAGTGGCTCGACGAGAAATTGCCGCTTCCGCGGCTCGTTTACAGTGCGGTCGGGGCCGGCTATCCGGTGCCGCGCAACCTCAACTATATGTGGAACTTCGGCGTGCTCGCCGGGTTCTGCCTTGTGCTCCAGATCGTCACCGGCGTGGTTCTGGCGATGCACTATGCCGCCAACGCGCAGGTCGCCTTCGGCACGGTCGAGCATGTCATGCGCAACGTCAACTGGGGCTGGGCGCTGCGTTATGCCCATGCGAACGGGGCGAGCTTCTTCTTCATCGTGATCTACCTGCACATCTTCCGCGGGTTCTACTATTCGTCCTACAAGGCCCCGCGCGAGATGATCTGGCTGCTGGGCGTGGTGATCTTCCTGCTCATGATGGCGACCGCTTTCATGGGCTACGTGCTGCCGTGGGGCCAGATGAGCTTCTGGGGCGCGCAGGTCATCACCGGCCTGTTCGGCGCCATCCCGGTGGTGGGCGAGCCGATCCAGGTCTGGATCCTTGGCGGTTTTGCGCCTGACAACGCCGCGCTGAACCGCTTCTTCTCGCTGCACTTCCTGATGCCCTTCGTGATCCTGGGTGTTGTGATCCTGCACGTCTGGGCGCTGCACATTCCGGGCTCGTCGAACCCGGCGGGCGTGGAAGTGAAGAGCGAAAGCGATACCGTGCCGTTCCATCCTTATTACACCTCGAAGGACGGCTTTGGTCTGGGCGTGTTCCTGATCGCCTTTGCCACGATGGTGTTCTTCCTGCCCAACGCGCTCGGTCACCCGGACAACTACATCGAGGCCAACCCGCTCTCGACCCCGGCGCTGATCGTTCCGGAATGGTATTTCTATCCGTTCTACGCGATCCTGCGTGCCTTTACCGGCGATCTCACCATCCCCTTCACCGGCATCGTGCTGATCCCGGCCAAGCTGCTGGGCGTGATCGCGATGTTCGGTTCGATCCTGGTGTGGTTCATCCTGCCCTGGCTGGACAAGAGCCCGGTGCGTTCGGGCCACTATCGTCCGCTGTTCAACAAGTTCTTCTGGTTCGGTCTGATCCCGACCATGGCGGCCTTGTTCTACCTCGGCGGCGCGCATGCTGAAGAACCCTACATCATGCTCAGCCAGATCTTCACGGCCTATTACTTCATGCACTTCCTGGTGATCCTGCCGATCATCAGCCAGATCGAAGTGCCCAAGCCGCTGCCCTTCTCGATCACCGAAGCGGTGCTCGGCAAGGATGCACCGGCCGATGCGCCGCGTACCGGAACCGCCGCTGGTGGCGATACCGGCGCGCTGCCCGATGGTTCGCTGCAGCCGGCCGAGTAATCGGCAGGCCGCAGGTTTCACGTATTCTGACCCGATAACGAGAAAGAGTTCGGTCATGTCTATTCGTCTCGGAGGCATCATTGCAGGCCTCGGCATCACGCTGGTGCTGGTGCTGTGGTCGCTGGTACCCGGTGTTTACAACTTCGTCTTTGGCCCCCCGGCGGAAAAGCCGCCGTCCTATGCCTTCTACGAACACGGCCATGGCCCGGAAGGCGGTTTCTCGTTCGATGGCCCGATGGGCAAGTGGGACGTGGCGCAGTTGCAGCGCGGCTATCAGGTCTACAAGGAAGTCTGCTCGGCCTGTCACAGCCTCAAGTTCGTCGCCTTCCGCAACCTCCAGCAGCTCGGTTACACCGAAGCCGAGGTTGACGCCGAAGCGGCCAGCTGGACCGTCCCGGGTATCGATCCGAACACCGGCGAGGTGAACACCCGCCCGGGCGACCCGACCGATTACTTCCCGATGCCGTTCCCCAACGCCATCGCGGCCGCTGCTGCCAACAACAACGCGATCCCGCCCGATCTCTCGCTGATGACCAAGGCGCGCCATGATGGCTCGAACTATGTCTATTCACTGCTGACCGGCTATGGCGAAGCCGATCCGGCCAAGGCGGCCAAGGTCGGTTTCGAGACGCCCGCGGGCCTCTATTTCAACAAGCACTTCCCCAACGTGAACATTGCGATGGCCCCGCCGCTCGCGATCGACGGGCAGGTCACCTATGCCGACGGCACCGCCTCGACCATCCCGCAGATGGCCGAAGACGTCGCCGCCTTCCTGACCTGGACGGCCGAGCCTTCGCTGGTGGCGCGCAAGCAGACCGGCTGGTTCGTGATCGGCTTCCTGCTGTTCGCAACCGCGCTGGCGTTCCTGAGCTACAAGCAGATCTGGGCGGGGATGAAGCCGAAGAAGAATTAAGCTTCTTCTTCAGCCCCTGAACATTCGGTACCGGCGCCCCGTCATCCCTTGCGGATGGCGGGGCGCTTGTGCATTCAGGGCGGCGAAAGGGGCTTTTTTCCGACATGACACCGCCGCACCTCTCCCGCGAAGAATTGAAGGCGCTGGTGCGCACGGTGCCGGATTTCCCGCATCCCGGCATCCAGTTCCGCGATATCACCACACTGATCGGCCACCATCAGGGCATGGCGGCGAGCGTGCATCACCTCGCAGAGCTGGCGGACGCAGCCGGCGCGCAAAAGGTCGCCGGGATGGAGGCGCGCGGATTTATCTTCGGCGCGGCCGTCGCGGTGCAGATCGGGGTTGGTTTCGTGCCGGTGCGCAAGCCGGGCAAGCTGCCGATCGCAACCATCGGCATCGACTATGCGCTCGAATACGGCACCGACCGGCTGGAGATGGACCCGACCGCGATTCTGCCGGGGCAAAAGGTCGTGATCGTCGATGATCTGATCGCCACCGGCGGCACCGCGTTGGCCTCGGCCGAACTGCTGCGCCGCGCCGGAGCGGAGATCAGTCACGCGCTGTTTGTGATCGATCTGCCCGATCTCGGCGGCGCGGCGCGCCTGCGCGAAGCCGGCATCGCAGTGCGCGCGCTGATGGAATTCGAAGGCGACTGACGCACAAGCGGTGCTATTGCAAAGCGACTTTCGGCAGAGGAGCCACCGGAACCACCCATGGCCATGGCCCTGACGCTCTATACGCTGGTGGCGCTGCCCTTCCTCGCCGCGCTGGTGATCGCGCTGACGGCGGGCGCCTCGCGCGCAGTGCACGCAGGCGTGGCAGCAGCGGCGAGCGCGGGCGGGCTGGCGCTGCTGGCGGGCCTTGCAGGGCCGGTGATCGGCGGCGCGGTGCCGTCTGCCACAATCAGCTGGGTTCCGGCGCTCGGGCTTGATCTGACGCTGATGGTCGACGGCCTCGGGCTGATGTTTGCCGGCCTGATCCTCGGGATCGGTCTGCTCGTGGTGATATTCGCCCATTTCTACCTTTATGAGGGCGAGGCAACGGGGCGGTTCTTTGCCAGCCTGATGCTGTTTCAGGGCGCGATGCTGGGGATCGTGCTGGCGGGCAATGTGCTGCTGCTGCTGATCTTCTGGGAACTGACGAGCCTTTCGTCCTTCCTGCTGATCGGCTTCTGGCAGCACAAGGCTGAAGCCCGGCAGGGCGCGCGCATGGCGCTGGCGGTGACAGGCGGCGGGGGCCTTGCACTGATCGGCGGGCTGGTGCTGCTGGGGCAGGTGGCTGGATCGTTCGACCTGGCGGTGATCCTTGCGCGCGGCGCGGTGGTGCAGGCCTCGCCGCTCTATCCGGTGACCCTCGCGCTGATCCTCATCGGCTGCTTCACCAAATCGGCGCAGTTCCCGTTCCATTTCTGGCTACCCCACGCGATGGCCGCGCCGACCCCGGTGAGCGCCTATCTCCACTCGGCGACGATGGTGAAGGCCGGCGTGTTCCTGCTTGCGCGGCTGTGGCCGGTGCTGGCGGGGACCGAGGCTTACACGACAATCGTCACCAGTGTCGGCCTTACAACGATGGTATTCGGCGCAGGTGTGGCGCTGTTCCGGCATGATCTCAAAAGCATCCTCGCCTATTCGACCATCAGCCAGCTCGGGCTGCTGGTGATGCTGCTGGGCTTCTCGCTCAAGCTCGCGGCGCTGGCGGCGGTGCTGCACATCTTGAACCACGCGGCCTTCAAGGCGGCGCTGTTCATGGCGGCGGGAATTGTCGATCACGAGACCGGCACGCGCGATATCCGCAGGCTGGGCGGGCTTGCCAAGGTGATGCCGGTGACGGCGGTCATCGCGACGCTGGCGGCCGCCTCGATGGCAGGGCTGCCGCCGCTGGGCGGGTTCATCTCCAAGGAGATGATGCTCGACGAGACGACGCATATGGCGTTGTTCGGCCTGCCGTGGCTGGTGCCGGTGCTGGCGACCATCGGCGCGGCGATCTCGGTCGGCTATTCGCTGCGGCTGGCGGTGCATCTGTTCTTCGGGCAGCCGCGCGACGCGCAAGCCTTTGCGCGCGCGCATGATCCGGGCATCGGCATGTGGGCGCCCTCCGCGCTTCTCGCCGCGCTGGCCGTGCTGCTCGGCCTTGTGCCGATGACGCTCGCCGCCCCGCTGGTGGGCGCGGTGACGGCGGCGGTGACAGGCGCGCCCGCGCCCGAGTTCGACCTTGCGCTGTGGCACGGGGTCAATTTCGCGCTGATCCTGAGTTTGATCGCGGTCGCAGGCGGTGCGCTGCTGTTGTGGCGACACGCAGGCCTGCTCGCCGCTTGGGAGCGCGCAGCCCATCTTGATGCCAAGGCGATGTTCGATGCGGCACTGGGCTTCGCCGACAGGTGGGTGAGGAAAGCGATGGTTGCGCTGCACACGCCTTCGCTCCAGCGGATGCTGCTGGCGAGCTTCGCGGTGGTGGTGGTGCTTGTGATCGAGGGCGCGCTGAGGGGCGGCGGGGTGCTGACCGGCACGCGCCCCGGCATCCCGGCCTCGCCTGCGGGGATTATCGCCTGGGCGTTGCTGATCGCTGCGACGCTTGCGGTGGTCAAGGATGCGCGCCAGCGTTTGCGCGTGCTGATCTATCTCAGCGTGATCGGGCTTATGGTCAGCCTCGCCTTCGTGCGCTTTTCCGCGCCCGATCTGGCGCTGACGCAGATTGCGGTCGAGGTGGTGACCGTGCTGCTGCTGCTGCTCGCGCTCAATCTGCTGCCCAAGCGCCCGCCGCCGCTGTCGAGCGACCTTCGCAAATGGCGCGACGCGGCGCTGGCGATCACCGGCGGCGCTCTCGTCGGCGGGCTGGCCTGGGCGATGCTGACGCGTGATCCCGGCGCGAGCATTTCTGCCTTTCACCTCGCCAATGCCAAGCCGGGCGGGGGCGGCACCAATGTCGTCAATGTCATCCTCGTCGATTTCCGCGCTTTCGATACGCTGGGCGAGATCATCGTGCTGGGGATTGCGGGCCTCGGCATCTTCGCGTTGCTCGATAGTGCCGCGCGCGGCAGTGCGGGCGCGCGGCTGGCGCGCTGGCAGGAGGATATGCCGCATTCGTCCGAGCGCCATCCGATGATGCTTGTGGTGGCAAGCCGCATCGCGCTGCCGCTGACGCTGACGGTGGGCATTTACCTGTTCCTGCGCGGCCACAACCAGCCGGGCGGCGGCTTCATCGCCGCGCTGGTGGTGGGGATCGCGTTCCTGCTGCAATATCTCGCCGCGGGTTTTGACTGGAGCGACCGGCGGCGGCGCTTCGGCGAGCACCAGATGATCGCATGGGGCGTGCTGCTGGCGATGGCGACCGGGCTGGGGGCGGCAGCGTTCGGCGCGCCGTTCCTGACCTCGTGGTTCGACTATTTCAGCTTGCCGCTGATTGGCAAGTTCGAGCTGGCGAGCGCGATGCTGTTCGATACCGGGGTGTTCCTCACGGTGCTGGGCGCGGTGATGCTGGCGCTGGCACAATTGAGCCACATCGCCCAGCGCGCAGCCCGCGCCCATGCGCGCAGCCATGAGGGGGGCGAGGCATGACCTACGAATTCCTCGTGGCGAGCAGCATCGGCGTGCTGGTGGCAGGCGGCATCTACCTCGCCTTACGCGCGCGCACCTTCCAGGTGGTGCTCGGCCTCACGCTGATCTCCTACGCGGTCAACCTGTTCCTGTTCGCCTCGGGACGGCTGGTGCTGAACCGCCCGCCGATCTGGGACAAGTCGGTGGCGGACTACACCGATCCGCTGCCGCAGGCGCTGGTGCTGACCGCAATCGTGATCACCTTTGGAATGACCGCCTTTGTCGTGATCGTCGCCCTCAGGAGCTTCCTCGAGACCGGCAGCGATCATGTCGATGGCGATGCGGTGCCGACCGATGGCGCGGAAGAGACCGGCGAATGACCTTTGCCGATCACCTCCCGATCCTGCCGATTGCAATTCCGGCGCTGGCTGCTCCGCTCACGTTGCTGCTGATGCGGCGCCATCCGGGCTGGGCGGTTGGCGTGGGCTTTGCTTCCTGCGCGGCGATGCTTGTGTGCGCGTTGACGCTGCTTGTGCAGGCCAATGGCGGGGTTATCACGGCCTATGCTTTGGGCGATTGGCCTGCGCCTTTCGGAATCGTGCTGGTGGCCGACCGCTTGGCGGCGATCATGCTGGCGCTGACCGCGACCCTTGCGCTGATCGCGCTGCTGCACGCGGTGATCACCGGGATTGATCGTAAGGGCTGGCATTTCCACCCCCTCTTCCAGTTCCAGCTGATGGGCCTCAACGGTGCCTTCCTGACTGGCGATCTGTTCAACCTCTTCGTGTTTTTCGAGGTGCTGCTGATCGCGTCCTATGGCCTCATGCTGCACGGGCAAGGGGCCGCGCGGCTGAAGGCGGGCGTGCAATATGTGGTGGTGAACCTTGTCGGCTCGGCGCTGTTCCTGATTGCGCTCGGCCTGCTCTATGCGCTTACGGGCACGCTCAACATGGCCGATATGGGCCTGCGCGTTGCAGAAATCGCGCCCGAAGATCAGGGCCTGCTGCGGATCGCTGCGTTGCTGCTCGCGAGCGTGTTCGCGCTCAAGGCGGCGGTGGTGCCGCTGCATCTGTGGCTGGTGCGCACCTATGACGCGGCGACCCCGGCGGTGGCGGGGCTGTTCGCGATCATGACCAAGGTCGGGGTCTATGCGCTGATCCGGGTGGTGCCGCAGGTGTTCGGCGAGGGCGCAGGGGCCGCCGCCTGGGCACCCGCCCCGTTCCTGTGGCCCGCCGCGCTGGTGACGGCCGCGGTGGGCTTTGCCGGGGTGTTCACCGCGCGCACCCTGTCGGAACAGGCCGCCTACGCCATCATCGGTTCGACCGGCACGCTGCTGATCGCGGTGGCGGGCTGGCAGGAGGCCACACTGGCGGCGGCGCTGTTCTACCTCGTGCATTCGACCCTTGCCGGAGCCGCGCTGTTTCTTGTCGCGGATGTGGTTTCGTGGCGGCGCGCGGGCGCAGCCGACAATTGCGCTTCCGGCCCCGATTTTTCGGGCCGGCAGGGGGTCGGCCTGCTGTTCATGGCGGCGGCCATCGCTACGATCGGCCTGCCGCCGCTGTCTGGCTTCATCGGCAAGCTGCTGATCCTCTCCTCGGCCACGGCGCTGCCGCAGTGGGGCTGGGCGTGGTCATGGACCTGGGCGGTGATCCTTGGCACCACGCTGATCGCGGTGATCGGCTTTGCCCGTGCCGGGAGCGCGATCTTCTGGAAGGTGAGCGAGGGCGCAGCGACGACCCCGCCCACCTCCCGCGCCGATTATGCCGCGCCGGTCATCGCGCTGCTGCTGCTTGCCGCACTGGCGGTCGGCGCTGGCCCGGCGACGGCCTATGCCGGGGCGGCGGCTGCGCAGGTGCTTGATCCTGCCGCTTCAGTCCGTGCGGTGCTGGGAGGGGACGCCGCATGAGCCGCCTGATCCCCCACCCCGGCCTGTCGGTGCTGCTGGTGATCGTGTGGATGGCGATGGTCGGCGATCTCACCTTCGCCACGCTGTTTCTGGGGCTTGTGGTGGGCCTTGTGGTGCCGCTGTTCACCGCCGTCTGGTGGCCCGGACGCCCGCGCCTGCGCTTCCTGCCCGCGATCGCCTATCTTGGCCTCGTGATCCGCGACATCATCGCCGCCAATTTCGAGGTCGCCGCGGTCATCCTGTTCAAGCCGAACCGCGATCTGCGGCCCGCATGGCTGACGATCCCGCTCGAGCTCGCCAGCCCCGAGGCGATCACGGTGTTTGCCGGGACGATCAGCCTCACCCCCGGCACGGTCTCGGCCGATATTTCGGCCTGTGGACGCTATCTGCTGGTGCACGCGCTCCATGCTCCTGATCCGGCAGCCGAAATCGCTAAGGTCAAGGCGCGTTACGAAACGCGGCTCAAGGAGATCTTCCGATGATCTCTTGTGCTCTCGGCTTCGGCTTTGCCGCGCTCGGGATCGCGCTGGCGATGAACCTGTGGCGGCTGCTCAAGGGGCCGGGCCCTGAGGACCGCATCCTCGCTCTCGATACGATGGTGATCAACGTGATCGGGCTGATCGTGCTCGCCGGGATCGCCAGCGGTGATGGCACCAGCTTTGAGGCGGCGCTGCTGCTGGCGCTGGTCGGCTTTGTCGGCACGGTCGCCTTCGCCAAGTTCCTGCTGCGCGGAGACATCGTCGAATGAGCGGCGCGGTGCCTTTTGGCGAATGGCTGGCGAGCGGGCTGATCGTGCTTGGGGCCAGTTTTGCGCTGATCGGCAGCTGGGGGCTGGTGCGCCTGCCTTCGCTGATGGAGCGGATGCACGGGCCGACCAAGGCCTCGACGCTGGGGCTGGGGGCGATGCTGGCGGGCTCGATTGCTTTTTTTCAGCTGGTGAAGGGCGAATGGACCACCCACGAAGTGCTGGTCTCGCTGTTCCTGTTTGTAACCGCGCCGGTTTCCGCCAATATGATCGCCAAGGCGCACCTTCACCGCTTGCGGCAGGGCGGTCAGCCCGGCCCCGCCGGCGCCCCGGCGGCGCCGAGCGAAAGCAGCGACTGGGCGACCTACGAAGCCCCGCACGCAGGCACGCCCGGCGCGTTTGCTGACGAATAACGCGATAGCTTTGCGAGACGCCGCATTTCGATGTAGCACTACGCCATGGACGAGGAACGCGGCGCAATTTCAACGGATAGCAGCGAGGCTTTGCCGCCGCGCAAGCCGTCGGTATTCGTGAGCTATTCGCGCACCGATCTGGATCGCGCCCGTCCGGTCATCGTGCTGCTCGAAGGCGCAGGTTTCGATGTGTGGTGGGACGGGCGGCTGGAGGGCGGGGAGAACTATCTCGCTATCACCGAAAACGCGCTCGAGACTGCTGACTGCGTGCTGGTGCTGTGGTCGCAGACCTCGGTCGGCTCGCACTGGGCGCGTGACGAGGCGCAGCGCGGGCGAGAGCGCGGGTGCCTGGTACCGCTGTCGCTCGACGGGACGATGGCGCCGCTCGGCTTCCGCCTTGCCAGCAGCCGCAAGCGCCAGAAGGATAAAGGGGAGGTCAAATGATCTGATAAAAGGCGGTCATCGGCAGCGGGAAATCGGCTTCCGCTCCGCTCCAGCCGCTTCCCCGCTGCCGATGTT
>Ga0164292_10002475_pt1 | contig 15066 bp, 19 predicted proteins | sample GEODES117metaG_FD_111486 | JGI IMG/M metagenome (GOLD analysis project Ga0164292, IMG submission 111486) | Eutrophic lake water microbial communities from Lake Mendota, Wisconsin, USA - GEODES117 metaG | ecosystem: Environmental > Aquatic > Freshwater > Lake | place: USA: Lake Mendota... | reverse complement strand
TTGGAACTTGAAGGAATTTTAGATTGATCTTTTACATTTTAGCTGGTTGAGGGAAATGGGAGTCGTCTCTTGTCCTGTAAGCGTAGATTATACCCTGCTTTGTGGGGAAGCGCAACAAAGGCTTACCTCAATTGGCTTTATTTATATGGTCGGCGGCTGAGAATCATGCGTAAGGTTAATACTCTTAAGTTAATCTCTGAGTGATTCAATAATGCTGAGTTAACCCGGCCTTCCTTTTTACTGGGAAGCATGGAGTCATGTAGCTAACTACGAGCTTTGAAGTAGTCTTGTTTGAGTGGCAAAAAGAGCCAAACGGCAATACATGGGGCCGTCACCGAAACCATGACCAAGAGTAACGTCTTGGCCCAGTATTTACCAATCTCCATTATCGTCTGACGAGTAAGCATCGTCATCAGAGAATGATTCGACGGGCTTTTCATCCCGCGCCCAGAATCGGTTAGTTGGAACTGGTTTATCGTTTCCGATAAAAACAAGTCCATTGCGCCGCGCCATTTCGAGGCAATATATTAGGCTGTCCGAAATGTCTGGAGAGTAACCAGTTCTTCCCTTAAGCTCATCTTTAGTCTCAATGGAAATCTTCTTAGACTTGATCGTGTATCGGCGCAAGCAAAGTTCCCGCGCCAAATCCGAAGCAGGATCTATGCCAAAAAGAACGCGGCTCTTAAAGGCGTGATAGGCTGAGTAGTAGAATTCACTGACCAATCTATCATAAACATCCTTACACGGGCGTTTATCTACATCTGCCGCGATCCGGTCAGTAGGTTTACCCATAGATGAGATAAGAGCGATAGCGACTCCAGAAGCGTCAAAGCGTAGCCACTCACGAATAATAGCTTGCCCGACTCGACCGCCATCACCGGACACGTCCATACCGAATTTAGATGGTTGGACACCAGCGGCTCGACATAAAGAAACAACTTCAGTGGCAAGTTGGATTTCAAACTCAGCAGCGGCATTAGCGGATAGCTGGATTACCTTCTGACTTTCCAACCACATTACACGATTGCGAGTGCCACGGACAAAGCCAAGTTTAGCGATAGTCAGAACGCATCGGTCGCCTCCGACTGTAAATGCGGTATCGAAGCCAGCTATCTTAGTAAACCCTTCGGAATCCCAAAGTGGTTCTTCGTTGGTATCAGCGTTACGGATGAGATCGGCGGTTATGATTGTCTGAGCGAATCCAGACTTCGGCCACCAACCAATAGCGTTACGAACATAGTCAATGGCATTCTCGTCTCCGTAACATTGTTTGAGCATAATTTCCTGTTTCTTACGATCCATGAGGAACGGGAACGGGGATGGTTCGTTAGCAGGCGCGGCAAAGTTGGGCGAGCGCATACCATTGTAGAACAAGCAAACCCCAGTTCCGGTTTCCCACTTATCCATATCTGGAGAAACAGAATCGAAGTTGGATTGATCTTTAGGCATAGCCCAACGGGTGTGAGGATTGTCCCCAGCGGACGGGTTTCCGATACCGATAAAAGTTACATCGTTGTTTGCTGATAAGTTTACTTTAGCGGTAATCGCGCCTAGTTCCATTTCGGGCAACTCATCCAAAGCAAGACGAACTCGATCATTCTTACGACCACGGGTGGTATCAATAGCTTTCTGGCCCTCGTTACCTGATTGAAACGCTAAGGCTTTGATAGCATTTCGATAGTCCTTATCTTCATCGTTGGTCGCGCCACCCCATACGATCATGTGACGATAGTCGATAAGTTTACCTATCTGGACACGGGCGCACTTGTATAGCTTGGAGATGATACCCCAGATACGATCTTCGGATGCACCGAGAGTAGTAGTGGCCACCCAAGAAGAAGTGCAATGCGGAGCAGAACACCAATCTAAATAAACCCAAAGCCCTACTGGGAATGATTTGCCTGCTGATGCGCATCCAGCTAAACAGATGTCAGTATTGGAACACAACTCATCCAGCGTCCTAAGTAATTGGGTATTTGTATATCCTCTATTGTAAATAGAAACTTCAGTCGGCCATTGAAGTTTAACAGCATTAAGAAAATGTTCAGATGGAGATAGTAATTTAAAATCAGAAAGGTTTATTTTCTGTTTGTTGCAGTAGTCTTTTCCGTATTCACCTCGACTTATAGCGTAGCAGTATAACTCAATACCAAGGTCATCCATGTTTTCTGGGAATTGAATTCCGTAACGACGAATACCTTTGTTTGAAGAAAAAACTCTTGACATATCAATAAGAAAATATATTTTTGGATGAAAGGCAAGATGAAACTGAAAAACAAAAATCTAGCACCAGTCGGGGGCTGGTATTTCCGCTATGAGATTAAGCGTGATAAGCTGACCTTTCCCGCGATTGTTTACGGAAGCACATGGAGTAGCTTGATGCAGAACATCCAGAAAGACTACCGCTCCAACGGCGTTGAGCTTCCAAGTAACATCGAGCAAATGGTAGAAGATCAAACCTGCCAGCGTCAACCAAGTGATCGGTGCTGGTATAGCGATGGACTTGGAGATAAGATTGCACAAGCCATTCATACAGTAGCAGCGGTTACTGACAAGGTTTTGGGAACTAAACTTGAGCATAAGGCTCGCGGGTGTAGTTCATGTAACAAACGAAGAAACGTCTTGAATTCACTATCGTAACCGATAAATATAAAATCCTATGCTCTCAATCGGAAATGATAATTTTTCTTTAGCCACTCTTGATGAGAATGGCAAGCCACCAGAAACACGAATCTCCAACGCCTCGCATTGTTGGAATATAGCTAACAATCTTAGGTTGGCTAATATCGGCAGGGAAAATAAAAGAATTAGGATTTACAAAGCCTATAAATCCTTCCCGCCCACAGGTTACAGCAAACTTGCTGAGAAGCGTTTGCCTTGGCAATCTGACGTAAACTACGGACAACTTAGTTTTATTGTAGATAACCAAAAGTCCAGCTACTACGATGTCATTACTGAGCGTCAGGCTTGTTGCACAATCAAGACTAAGTATGGAAATGAGAAAGAACGCCTTGTTAATACTGAGAACATCACCACTGCATTTGACCAAGCAATCAGAGAATGGCCGGGGTATCTCTACAACGCAGAGCAAGACTTGGAAGAAATGTTGCTCTATGGAAAAGGAATCGGAATGTGGGACTCTCCTTTGGGATGGATGCCAGAACACGTTTACCTTTCCGACCTCCTTTTCCCAGATGATATTCGGATCGACTTTTCCAACCTAGAAGAGTTTGTTAGGCGTGTTCGATTGACTCCATACGAACTCTACAAGAAGATCGAGAACCGCGCTGCGGCTGAAGCAATGGGATGGAATGTGGACGCAGCAATTGATGCTATCCGATTCCACCGCGCATTCAGTAACAACCGCAAAACCCGTGAAGATTTCTTCCGCACAATCAGCGAGTCAGGGTTTAACTGGTCACTATCGGTGAATCAAAAGATTGACCTCTACGAAGTTTACTGGAGGGAGTTTGACGGCACAATTTCCAAAGCAATCATCCTCCAAGACTACCAGCCGATTTCGGACTACATCAACTCCAACATCAAAGGAGCAGGGAAGATCAGCGATGATGATGTCAGAAGCCAGCATGGGTTTATGATGCTGAAGATTGGACTCTACAAATCATGGGACGAGATTCTGTATATGCTTACTGATTCGGTGGGCAGCGGACTCTTCCAAGACATCAAGAGCCAAGCGGAGTCGGCGTTTGTTGCCTGCCGTCAGTATGACTTCACGATGAACTCATTGGTTGATGCTGTGCGCCTCAACTCCATGTTGATGATTGAGGGTCAAGGGCCAGATTCAACGAAGATGTTGAAGCAGATGGAATGGTTGCCAATCAGCGTAATGCCAGATGGTGCTAAATTTATTCAGAACCGCTTCCAACTCCCTGTAGCAGAAAGCATGAGCTTCATGCAATTCTTCATGGGAGATATGTATAGGGGCATGGGGCAGTATCGTATCAACGCGCCTACTAACAGCGGTGGCCAGCGCACGAAAGGCGAAGCAGAATTGGATGCGGCTGAGTCGGCTAAACTATCTGGAACTCAGATCCGCCGATTCAACGAGTGTCAGACCCTCTACTTCAAACAACTCTACAAGCGATTCGTAAACGCGAAATCTAGCGATGATGGGTATGAGTTTGTTAAGAAGTTCTATGAGATTCTTGAAGAGCTTGGCACTCCGAAAGAAGCTGCTGCTTGGAAGAACATCACCAGCATCCGTTCTAATCTAATCAACGGAGCCGGTAGCCCGTCATTCAAACTCATCACAGCAGAGAAGCTATTGAACATCACAGCAATCACTCCAGCTAACGAAGGACAAGAGAATGCCGTTAAAGACGCAATCGCGGCACTATCAGGGCGAGACAACGTAGCTCGTTATCGGAATATCAAGCCAAGCAAGATTGACGATACTGCTCGTATCATTGGATTTGAAAACGCTGGCATGACTGATGCGTTTGTCAATCCTGCTAACTTCCCTGTGTTCCCAACTGATCCACATATCGAACACGCAGTTGGTCACTTGCAGGATCTGATGATGCAGTTGCAGATGATCCTGCAATCTGTGCAGCAAGGTCAACCAGAGCTTGCAGAGCTTTCCAAGGCAGTTCGCTCAATTAAATTCAAAGGTGGTCACATCATGGCTCACGTTGAGTATATCAGCAAAGACCCATCCAAACAGGACTTCTTGAAACAATTCATGCAAGGAATGAACGAAGCTCAGAAGATGGCTGATGAACTCCAGCAAATTTACGTCCAGATGGCTGAAGCCGAAGCTCAGAAGCAAGGTCAACCTAACTCCGAGGAAGACATCAAACTTCAATACCTCGCTGCTAAGTCTGGTATCGAAATCGACACCAAAAAGAAACTCGCTGATATTTCGGTGGGCAAGGCTTCTATCAGCCACGCTCAACGCACTGAGCAGCGTAAAGAACAAGGCATTACCCAACTCGCGCTTCAGAAGGCTAAAGCTCGCGCTGAGATTCAGAAAGAGAAGGCCAAGCAAGCAGCAATGCAAAGCAAGCAGGCTCCAGAGATGGAAGAAGAAGAGCCGGAGGAAATGGAGGAAGAGGAAACCGAAGAGGTTGAGACTCCAGAAGAAACTGAAGAAGTGGAAAACAATATCACACCAATGCAATGACAACCGAAAAAGTAAAATCCCTATGTGCAGCAATAACCTCACACGAAGATTGGAACAAACTACAGGCTTACTTGTTGCTTAATGTAAACCCGCCCGAAGGAGTAACCACGCTTATCCATGCAATCAAAACTATTGAAGCTATTGGAACTGAAGAGCAAGGAGCATTCAAAAAAACAAAAGCTACTCGAAAGCATGAAGAACCGACAGGCAACACGATTGACCCAGACCTTGACGAAATCTAATTTATGGACACCAACGACACAGCAAACGTAATCAAAGAACTGCAAGCCAAACCTCAAGTTCCGATTAAAGGCAACACATCTGACTTCCTTAAAAAGTTCAGCAAACAACAAGCCGACGAGGGCAAGCCAAGTGCTACCAATGTTGGTGATCCTAACCTTGGAATACCAAAATACAATGAAGAAGAACCAGAAGAACCAGTGGCGGGAGTTACCGAAGCTGAAATCACATCTGACCGAACAGGAAAGAAAAAAGGCTTTGTTGAGCGACAAATCGAAGAAAACCGAAAGCTCAAAGAAGAGTTGGAGAAATACAAGAAAGACGAAATTCCCAAGTTTGAAACCAAAATCCAAGAGCTTGAGCGAATGGTCTCAGAGTCAACATCGACTAAGGAAGCCAACCACTACCAAGAACAACTCAACAAAGCGAACCAAGAGAAGTTGGACATTGAGCAACAACTATCAGAGCAGATCAAAGACCTTCGGGGTAAACTGGACTTCCATGACATCACAAGTAATCCAGATTTCAAAAAGACTTACCTCGATCCTGTCAACAGCACTTACTATACTGCGCGACAGTTTGTTGAAAATGACGCAAATGTTCTTAGGGAATTTAACAATGCTGTCAACGCAAACGCCGCCATCTTCCGCGCCACGACCGAAGAGGAAGTTGTTTCGGCAAAGCAAGCAAGAAAAGAAGCATTAAAAGAAATTGAGCCTTACTTATCTGATTTTGAAAAGTATCAATTTGTTGAACAATGGAATAAGTTTGTAAATTCAACTGAAAAGCATCACGCAGCCCTTGTCAACTTTGAAGAAACCAAGCAGAATATCCTTCAAACCGCTAAACAAAAAGAACAAGAAGGCAGAAACAAGTATCTAAATCAATGGCGTGAAGGATACAAGAACACTCAGCAGGAGATTGACAAGGCTACTGAAATCCCAGATACGATTGCTGACTACATGAAGGAGAAGGGAATCAAGTATGACATTTCCCGTGATGAAGCTATTGCGTTGGCTGCTACACAGCAAACCAACGAACAGGCATCGGTTGAGGACATGAACCGCCTGATCCACCAAGGTCGTGCATACCAGAAGATCCAAGCACAACTAAAGGCATACCAAGAGATGGTCAAAGAGAAAGACGATTACATCGCTCAACTCAAAGGCTCGTCGCGTATTTCTTCATCGCCAAGTGCATCAGATTCCCAGAAACCAAGAATGAGTATTAGTGAGGGACTTGCCAGTAAATTGGCTAGGTTCTCTCCACAAGGTAGGGCGACCGCATAAGCTCGACATTCTTGTTAGCTGGAAGGGGGGTAAGGTAAAACTTACTCCCCTTTTCATTTTTTTAAAAAAGTTGCTTGACATAGTAAATGGTTAGTTGCAGTGTGCGGTGTAAGGGATAGACGAAATTATCGTTTACGATAAAATTAGTGATTCAGTTGCACCCTAACTGGCGAGTATCAGAACTCGCATGAAAATCTGTTTCCGGACTGGTCTCGCAAGAGACACCGAGGGTTGAACTCCGGCTCGAAACCAACAAGCATTCGCTTGGGGCTTTCGGGCCTTTTGCGTTTGTGAACTAAACTAAAACTAAACCAAACCAAAATCAAATGTCAGATCAACTATATTTCAATTCTTGTGCTGAGATTGATAGTTTCTTCCGTGAGGGCCGCGAGTATTTCAACGACCTCTATGTGAAGAAACTCGTCACCAACTCTGCATATTTCACCCGTTTCGAGGAGCAAGCATGGCCTCTTAACCACACAACTGAACAGAAAGCATTCCGCTTTGGCCGTGGATTCCACGATCCTTGCGCTCCTTTCCGTCAGATCACCGACACCTACTGCGAGACTGATTCTTGCGATAGCAAACCAGAAGTCATTCAGCGTCCCGGCACTGAGAGCTACACTTTCGAGCTTCTCCGTAAAGAGATGACTACTGACTGGATTTGCGTTGAGAGCCTTCTCTATCGCCTCTTCCCCGCTGAAGAAATTCTTCAGTTCGAAGAGTCGAATGCTCGCATCACCAAGAATGTCCACGAAGAGTTCCTTCGCTCCAACTACATCGGCGGGGCTGGACACAAATGGATGGGCATCACCACGGATGACGGAACCTACTGCGGATTGGTCGATGACCAAGCTTGGTTTGTTCCAGAACATACGCTCAACAACGAAGCCGGTTACGACCTCTGCGCGATTCGCGTTAAGCTCGCTCCTGCTGACCTCAACAAGATTGCTTATCTCTCGCTTGATATGCTCGACGATGCACTCGTTGACCTCCAAGACGAAGATGACGCTTTCCGCCTTGACCTCCAAGACGCGACTGGCCAGCCATTGCTCGACATCGTTATCCCTGATCCTCAAGTTGGCCGTGCGCTTTACTTCCAAGCCAAGCGCAACAATGGTTACTGGGATGCAAACACCGACTTTGATGAGCGTCTTACCCGTCTGAAGCTCGGCATCAATCGTATCATCGGCGACTACGCCTTTGGTTACGACATCAACGCTGCTCGCTTCAACGCTGACACTGCCTTCAATGCTGGACTCGCTACATTCAATGCGGCTGATCCTGCTACATGGGCACGTCTCGTTCGCGTTCCTCGTTACATCAAGACTGTTCTTGAAAACGGATGCGCTTATATTCCTAACCGCGCTTACCGCACTGCCGACTTCGGCGTCTCGGTTGCTATGGTCAACAAAGCAATGTGCAAATGGACAATGCCATCCTCGACTGGATACGGCCAAGCCCAACAAATGACCCAGAACTACGCTGGTGATTGGGAATGGAAGAACCCAGATTGGGAGTGCAACCGCTGGCGCAAATCGGGCTTCTATCAAGCCCAGTTCCGTCTGGCTGCACAAGTCAAAGACCCAACCATCATGCACACCTTCCTGCATCGTATGCCTCAGAGCAAGAACCTCTATGGTTCCTGCTGCCCAGTTCAAAGCTACATCGTTCCTGAGAACAATCAGGACTGCTATAGCTGCGCTGGTGTGGGCGACATTGTTGTGCCTTCCTAAGTTAAATAAGGGGAGGGGCTATTAAAGCCTCTCCCCATAACCTTAAACAAAATACAAAATATGTCTAATTCTCGACCACTCGCTTATGATCGCGTCAACCTGTTTGGCCCGATTCCTGTAAACCTACTCGCTGCTGGAGACACTGACCTCCTCGTTCTCAATGACGAAGACACTAAGTTCTTCCCAACCAGCATCATTCTGGAGACTGCCTACGCTCGCGGAACCACTGCCACTGATCCAATCGTGATCGTGGACAATGGAACCACTGGCGAAAACATCTCGGCTTCCCTCACTATCACTGACGCTTTGGATAACCAAGGACGCTATAACCCCCTTGCGCTTGCTGCCAATCCTTATGTCATCACTGGTGCTGGTAAACTCCGCTTGCTGAAATCCACTGTTGGTGCTGGTCAAGCTACTGCTACCCGCGCTCGCACCGCTGGCGTTGCTACAATCGTTACTGGTGCTGCCCATGGTTTTACCACGGGTGACACGATCACGATTGCCAGCATGACCGACACTACGTTCAATGCTGTGCAGGCTGAAGTCACGGTTGTTAACGCAACTACCTTCACCTACGCAAATGCTGGCGCAAACGTTACCTCCGGTGCTGATACTGCTGGCCGCGTTGGTGCGCTCTATGTGAACGCCTACGTTGTCGGTATCTACTACTAAACCTCAACCTTGGGTGGGGAAGTAAATACTTCCTCACCCTAACCCCTTTTCTAAATTATGGCCTGTTTCACTGACATCGACTACCGCAATAAATCCTACCCACTTCTTCAAACGATCCAAGCTCAAGCCGCGCTAAAAACGGTTCCAGTTATTTTCAGTATCGTTTCCTATGGCTGTTATGATGCTATGAGCGATTCCGCCAAGATGTATCAGTTTTATGATGCGCTTACTTTGTATGGTGGCGGATCTCCAATTACCGAGAATTGCTTTGTGCAGAAAACCGAAGACCAGCAATTGTTTCTTCTGAACGGCGCGCTTGAACTCGCATTGTAATTATCGTAACCGATAAAATATTATGCCTATCACCAGAGAATGCTTCATGTCAAAGACACTGGACAACCAGTTGTTTGATATTGCCGAAGTATTGTCTGGTAATAGCGGTTACCCAATTCCATCAAGGCCATGCTTCAATGAGATGACCATAGATTATCAATTGTATAATCTGTGGCGAGCATGGGGCGGTGGTATTGATCCAGACGCCCAAGCATTTATTGATGTAAGCGGGGCAACTGATATTCAAGGCATCAACAATTTTGTAAAAGGAATCAAAGCTCTCGGCCTCTGGAGCAGCATGGTGTGCTGGCCGCTCCGCAGCTCGCAGAACGCAGGCACAGGCTCAACTGCTTACTCGCTGGGCGGGCTGGGGACATATAACGGAACGCTCATCAACGGGCCGACTTGGGGGGCGGATGGGGTGAACTTTGCATCTGCTTCCGACCAGCGCATCGACGTTTCCACTTCGCTCGTTTTCTCTCCGACAACCGTTCCCTTTAATGCAATGACTGTGCAAAACGCGACATCAATCAGTGGGTCGCATGCAAATTTATTTGGGCGCGGAAAATTAAACGACTCGCTTTCCGATATTTCGTGGGCGCTTCGGGCAACGACTACCACATCTCAACCACAAATCAGCGACGGAACCGCTCAAACTCTTTACAATGTTTCCGGCAATAGTCTGAACACATTTAAGGCATTTCAGATGTTTTCCGAAAGCGATTTGATCCGCGCAAACATAGACGCAGGCTCATTCACAACAGGAGCCGCAAGGACGCCAAATCAGGATGCAACACACACGCTGCGCATTGGCACAACGATTACTGGAACGCTATACTTTGACGGAAAAATATCTTTCGCCTTATTCGGAAACTCAGCAAGCGCAAATTCCGCTGCGCTTTACGCCCTCTACAAATCCACCCTCGGCCAAGGACTCGGACTGCCATGAACCAGACAATGCCACGCTACCGAGCAACCGAACTCCGAGACAATAGCCTTCCGTGGTTTTGTTGGGACACGACAGAAGGCGGCAAGACGCGACCTATGCAGTGGGGGGTTACGCTTGTGCCAACGCCGAACGATCCGAAAAAACCAACATACTGGGAGTGGAGCGCGATGCTACCGAATGGAACCCAACTACCAACTTGGATTAAAAAACAATAATTATGCCAATCGAATCAAAAGAATGTTTTAGTAGCCTGACAATTGATGGTCAGCTTTACGAAATTTACCAAGCCGCTCAAAGTGGAGGTGGTGGAGGAGGGGGAGTCACCTCTGTCACCGCAACCTCGCCTATCACAAGCTCTGGTGGGGCAACACCAGACATCTCTACCAGCATGGCTACAGACAGGTTACTTGGCCGAACAACTGCTGGAACAGGCGTTGCTGAAGAATTAAGTGTTGCTGGAAACCTTGTGTTTTCCGCTGGAACGCTAACATCGCGTGCTTCTGTTACTCAAATTTATACTTCCTCTACGACTTGGACAAAACCTGATGGGGCTGTCTCTGTCAATGTCCAGCTTTTTGGTGGCGGCGGGGGCGGCGGCAGCGGAAGAAAAGATATAATTTCAACTTCACGTTGCGGCGGAGGAGGAGGAGGCGGGGGATCGTATATTAACATTACCCTACCAGCAAGCGTTTTAAGCGCAACAGAAACTGTAACTATTGGCGCAGGCGGAACTGGCGGTGCGGCACAGGCTGGAACAGGGGCAAATGGTAATATCGGCATGGCTGGCGGAATCACAACATTTAATTCGATAATCGCGTATGGAGGCTCGCCGGGCAACGGTGGAACAACAGCAGCAGGCGCTGCTGGCAACGGTTCAATGCAAGCAAATAACGGGGGGGCCGCTGGAGCCAATGGAGCCCTTGGTGTTGCTGGATCGCCTTTAAGTGTGCTTGCAACATCTCAATATGGTGGAGCAGGCGGCGGCGGTGGCGGTGGATTAGGAGTCAGTAATTCGCAGGTAGCTGGCGGCGGCGGCGGACGCTCAATGGCACTTAATCTTGCAGGGGGGGTAGCTGGAACACTTGGAGGCGGCAATGGTGGAAATGGCCTTGATAATACCAATGCAGCACTTGGCTTATTTGCTGTAGGATCAGGTGGCGGTGGCGGCGGGTCATCCGTAACAGCATCAGGCGGTAACGGTGGCAATGGCGGATTCCCCGCAAGCGGCGGCGGCGGTGGTGGCGCGACTCAGGACGGCACTCAATCAGGCACAGGCGGAACTGGTGGCGCGGGACTCGCAATCATCACAACCTATTTTTAATTTATGAATACGAATATCTGGGTTATCATAAACAGCATTGGAAACTACATGGAAAACATTGTTGTTTGGGACGGGGATGGAAATAAATGGACTCCTCCAAATGGAACTTATGCAACAAAAATGGAAGATGTAGATTTTTCAATAATAAATGAAAATCCAGAAAATGAAGATTTGAATGAATTTGTAAGATTGAAAAAATATGGACACGCCATCATTTAATGCTTGTGCTGCCGGAATACTAGCAACGGCAACTTCAGTTGGAATATCAATGCTTCCAGAAGTGGAAGCTTGGTTAAGAATAGCTTCCTTGCTGGTAGGTATTGCTGTAGGAATTGGATCACTTGCCGTTATAGTGAGAAGCTGGAATAAAAATAAATGAATCCTAAACAAATTGCCCTTGGAATGATTTTGGTATCATTCGGATTTCTTGCAATTGCATTCTTGACAAGTTGCACTACACTTGGAGTATCTTTACAAACAGACTACGGAAGGCTCACTTACGAGCTTCCGGAACCAAAAGGAACAAAGAAATGAAAATCGTAGAAACATTGTTAGAGAAGTTGAGTGAAAATTCGACTTGGCGCGGCTTGATTCTGATTGCTACGGCAGTTGGGGTTAAGATCGAACCGGAGCTTCAAGAAGCAATTCTTATAGCTGGACTGGGATTAGTTGGTTTAATCAATGTAATCCGAAAGGGTTGAGTATTATTTCTCCAAAGAATGACAAGGAATACACATAGGCACAACATCGAGCCAATGTTCAATATTATAGCCATTATGGTGATGATATTGTTGTGCTTGATTCCCGCAATTTATACATTGCAATGTGGAAACCTTGGGGATTTTATTTCTGGCAATAGCATTATTAACTTTATTTCTTGCTTTATATTTATCAGGGAATTTTTGTCTTTGCTGTATTGTGGATTTTCTTCTGTGCTGATTGAGTCTTTCAATCTGATCTTGTGTCATATTTTTAAAACACCTCAACCTGATCTCTCTAACTTTTTGTGCATTTCTTTTAGCCCAAGAAACACATCTTTTCATATGTTCTTGTTTGTGTGTTTCGTAATATTTCTGGTAAGATTCTTTTCTCCCATCTGGATTATCTCTACACGATTTAATGCTTGCAATTCTATGGCAATGCTTACATCTGTTAGAAAATCCATCTTTCGATCTGGAGGATTTAACAAATTCGTTCAATTCTTTTTCGGTTTTACATCTGCAACAAGTCTTCATAGATGAAGAGTAATATATGATGATTCCAAAGTCAAGACCTCAACAAGCTAAAGAAAAATCTTTAGCTATGGCTATAAAAGCAGGAATAGAAGACAGAGTTGTTTTAATCGGTATTAGGGGGTATTATTCTGAAACATTTCAACCATCAGGCAACCAAAGAAATATTTATGATGATGCCATTATCCTACTATCACCATCGTGCCATGCTACTTTTAACGCTAATACTGATCCGTCGATTTTTAAAAAAGGCATTGCTTCATTATTACCGGGCGTTCATCGCTACAAGAAAGGTAAGCACGGAATTAGTAAACCGGGTGGCGGGTATCCGGCACTTAGACCTGCTACGCCAAATGAGACTCTTCCCGTCTTTAGAGACTCTGAGGGTGAGTCGCTTGGGATCGCGATTAATATCCACAAGGGGGGATATAATACAACCTCATCGCTTGGTTGCCAAACTATCTACCCCGCCCAATGGGAAGGATTCATCAACCTCGTCTATTCAGAAATGAGTAGATACAACCAAAAAACGATTCCATATCTATTAACAGAATTATCGTAAACGATAAAATATGAAAAAATCAAAGTGGAATTTCAAACAAGTAAGTAGAAATGTTCACGTTATTGAAATGCACCTCCCGAGGGTTGGAGATGAACAATGGGTTTTGCTTCAGAGTGATGTTCACTGGGACAATCCCAAGTGTGACAGAGCAAAATTTAAAAAGCATTTGGATTTAGCCTTGGCTCGAAATGCCCCTGTAATTGATGCAGGGGATTTTTTTTGTGCAATGCAAGGCAAGTATGACAAGAGAAGTAGCAAAAAAGATTTGCGCCCAGAACACGCGACTGGAAATTATTTAGATTCGCTAGTTGAAACGGCAGCAAAGTATCTTGAGCCATACAAAAAAATACTCACTGTAAGGGCGGCGGGAAATCATGAGAGTTCAATTCAGAAAAACTGCGAAACTGATCTTGGTGAAAGATTAGTTGAAAGACTGAGAAGTAGTGGTGGGATAGCTCGCAGAGGTGGGTATTCTGGGTTTGTTAGATTTTCAATTTATGGTAATAAAACAAATGAAAAGTTGGCTTCAACTCAAGGATACAAACTTTGGTATTTCCACGGGAGTGGTGGGGGTGGGCCTGTAACCAGAGGGGTTATACAAACAAATAGGCAAGCAGTGTATGTTGCTGATGCTGATTTTGTTGTATCGGGTCACACGCACGACTCTTGGACAGTTCCGATTCAGCGAATCAAATTGAATCAAAAAGATATTATTGAACAATTCAGACAAACTCATATCAAAACTGGAGGATACAAAGAAGAGTTTGTGGATGGATATGGTGGATGGCATGTTGAGCGCGGTGGCCCTCCGAAGCCAACGGGTGCGTATTGGATTAGATTTTATTTTGATAGATACGAAAATAATAAAAAAATTTACGACTACGAAATTATAGAAGCCAAATGAAATTCATACTCGCCATAGCTATACTTGCTCTTGCTGGATGTGTTACACCTCCAGTAGCCGAGCCAGAGTTTGCAGGACGCTACAAAAACGCTTGTTTGCCCGAAGCAATAGCAATGACGCAAGCACTAAAGAAAAGCGATATACAAGCCCGTGTGCTGCGAATCCAGACTAAGGACTTCGGTCATGCAGTCTGCGTTTACCTTTACCCAACTGGCGCGAATAAACTCTACGTCTGGGATAGCTATTGGAAATCAGTCAATCTTCGCGCATGGTATAACGATCCTACAAGCATAGCTAATGCTTGGCTTGATTATACCTACCCTAAAATTTCTCTTGTCAGCGCAAACTTTCTTGATTAAATTATCGTAAACGATATTATGAGTTGCTCAAATTCCAGAAGTTCTAAATGTAACCCATGCGGCCCAAGTGCGGACGCGATGAATGAGATTGCCAATAAAGCTGCATACTATGCTCGCATAGCTCAACACGCAGCAGATCAAGTAGAGGGATTTGAATCACTTTACTTGGGAGCAAAAGCAACCGCACCAACTGTAGATAACGAAGGCAATCCACTTGTTGTTGGAGCTTTGTATTTCAATACTACAGACGACACAATGTATGTTTGGGACGGAAGTATTTGGGTAGATTTTGTAGCTGGGTTTGACGAGAATACCAATTACCA
>Ga0164292_10002474_pt1 | contig 15068 bp, 16 predicted proteins | sample GEODES117metaG_FD_111486 | JGI IMG/M metagenome (GOLD analysis project Ga0164292, IMG submission 111486) | Eutrophic lake water microbial communities from Lake Mendota, Wisconsin, USA - GEODES117 metaG | ecosystem: Environmental > Aquatic > Freshwater > Lake | place: USA: Lake Mendota... | reverse complement strand
TTTATGTTGAAAGTGAAGGAATGTCTATATGCAGTAATTGTTCAAATAGCATTAAATATTTAATTGAAATAGATAAACCATCTTATAAAGAACCACCAAAAGAGGTATGCTTCTATGCTTATAAAAGAATAAATCATTTAAAAGAAATATTAGCACAATTTCAAGCAAAAGAAAGCACAAATATACCAGATGAGGTATTTGAAAATATTAAAAATCAAATCAAAAAAGAGCGCATAAGTCTTAACGAATTAACAAATAAGAAAACCAAAGAAATATTGAAAAATTTAGGATACAATAAATATTACGAACATATTCCATTTATAAAAGACAAATTAGGAATAAGACCCCCAATAATGAGTGCCGAACTTGAAGAAACATTATGTAATTTATTTATGGAATTACAAAAACCATATTCTAAATATTGTCCTAAAGATAGAGTAAATTTTTTAAACTATTATTATACATTATATAAATTATGTGAATTGTTAAATGAACGCAGTTTTTTACCCTATTTTCCTATGTTAAAAGATCGTGAAAAACGCATAGAGCAAGACCAAATATGGAAGAAAATTTGTGAAGATTTAGGGTGGAAATTTATTCCTATACCTTAAAAAGTATGTATTATTACAATAATACAGAGTTTTGCTATTATAATTTCGTTTTTTTATACATTTTTTTATATTTATAATAAATATAAAAAAATGTCCACTACATCCAATGTAGAAAATGATATATGTAATAATGAAATTATTGTTCCAAGTTCTAGAAAATTTGCTGTAGGTCAAAAAGTTATACGAATGCATGAAAATAAAGAGGCTACAATATTAGCTATTGAATTGCAAGCTAATAATATTGGACAAGAGAATATTTATCATATTGAATATGCTGAAGGTGCTAGTTCTGGTAATGATGGAACAGGTTATTGGCCAGAAAGTTGCTTAGAAGCTGTTAATCCTTAATCATCAAACTCAAGTCCACTTAATAATCCACTAAAAATATTGATTATGTCCAAATAATAATCTAAAGATGCTGTTATAAAGTCACCAGAATAATTACGTTGTAATATATTATTAGTATCATACATAATGTATAACGAAAATACCATTAATGAACCAATAACTAATATTTTTTTTAATAATGAAGATTCAGCAATAAAAATTTGGACAATAGAAACAATTACTAAAAAGAATAAAGCAATAAGCAAACCGAGACCAAATTTAAAACCTAATTTAATACCGCTAGCTATTAATGCTACACCAAATGTAAACATAGTAACAAAAATGCTAGCTGTTCCAACTAAAGCACTTTTAACAATACCAGGATCTACTCCTGATTTTCTATATCCTAAAATTACACCAAAAGCAGTTGAAAAGAGAGAAAATAATATAAATTTTAACCATGGAGGCATAGTAATAAATGCCAAAATTAGAATTATGACAAAAATAGCTACATATGCTCCAATAAGTTTGCTATTGAATTTTTTAGTTTCTTTAGTTCCCTCATCTTCATCCTCTATTTTAATATTTTCACTTACATAATAAGTAATAGAAAGTTGAGATACTAAAGTGGCTAAAATTAGAGCAAAAAATACTCTTTTTTCACTTATTAATTTAAATAATTGCATTAAATTATTGTTTTTAAAAATAGGTTTTTTATTTTTAGCTAGTAAATTTGACTTGGTAGAATTCATAATATATTTTATAATATACTAAAATATATTATAAAAAAAATACTAAAATTATATTATATTTTATTATATTTTATTATATTTATAAAATATACTATAAAATAGAATACTAATATATATGGACTTTATAAGAAATAAAACAGCAAAATTAAAAAATATTGGAAGAAATATTGAAAATAGATTAGCAACAAGAAGAACTATAAATATAATAGCACAGGCACCCCAAGAAGAATTAGCAGCTTTAGATCCAACAGCCCCATCTTTAAGTCCTAGACGCATTTCTTTAAGTCCAAGACGCATTTCTTTAAGTCCAAGAACAAAAGTCATTACACATATTCAAAAAACGTTCAAAAAAAGAAAAAGAAGAGAACAAGCAATAGCAGATTTATCAAAAATAAACTCTAAAAGACTTGCTACAAGAAGAATTCAAAAAAAATTTAGAAAAGCGTTAGAAAATCCAAATCTTGAAGCATGTCCTATATGTTATGGTAATATGTTGTACCCAAGACTTACAAAAACGCTTCGTTGCGGTCATAAATATCATAGAAAGTGTATTGAACAATGGAGTGATACTAATCCAAGTTGTCCATTATGTAGAACATCTATAGAACCAGAAAGACCGTATCACCTACAAAGGCGTATTTCAATGCCTATTAGTTTTAATATTAATAATACTGTTAATCGTGTTAACGCATTAATAGCAGCATTGCGTAATGCTACTACTATAATTGAGTCAATTAGCTTGTTAAATGAAATAGATGTACTAATTGATAACTTGCCACATAGTGAAAGAGCAGTGCTCTCAGATGCACAGACCCAAGCATGGTTTCAAACGCATCAACGATTACTAGAAGCACCTAGACAAAGCAGAGCAACTATGGGTGCTAGTAATCGTGCTAATGCGTTAATACATGGAAGAAGGTGAATAAAGTATTAGTTCTTTATAAAATAATGTAGCATAAAATAATATAATATGGCATAAAATTATATAATATGGCATAAAATTATATTATATTTTATTATAATATAAATACTATGACTCGTTCAAATAGATTTAGAAGAAAACTAACTCGGCATAAAAAGAAAATAGTAGGTGGTGCTAGTAGAAAATCAAAATCACGAGATAGACGCCACTCACGTAATACACCTAGACAACAACTAATTATTGCGGATAATCGGAATAATCAAACTGATGCACCTCCTAGTAGGGCGGTTGTTGATAGCATGCTTCAAAGTCTCAGAGACCTTGCCCACACTCGACCCGACATAACTACCCACCCATCAGTACGCCTGGTTGCCCCCAATCCTGTTCAGGTTCTGTGCGAGACCCTTGGTCCCAATTCTAATTCTGTCCCAGCATGTGTAACATATGCTCCCGCTCCTGCCCCCATTTTGGCCCTCTCCCGTCATTCTTCTCGTTCTCCTACGCATTTGTCAAAAAAGCAACGCAAACATTAATAGCACCAAAAAATTTATGATTATTAAAAATAAAAAGAAAAATAATATAATATAGCAAAAAATATATTATATTATATAAATATGCCTTCGCAAAGACGTAGCTCATCGCGTTTAAGAAGCTCAGCAGCTAAAAAAATCCAGAAACACTTTAGAAGTAAAAAAAGACAAAAACAAAGGCAAAGGTCAAGTGCTACGCGTAAAATTCAGACAAGAGCACGTGCAAAAATTCAAGGAAACAAAACAAGGAAACTAATTAATAGAGTAAAAACTATTATGCAAACAGATAATACTTGTCCAATATGTTTTGAACCTATGACTGAAAAAGTTGCTACATTATTGCCTTGTGGTCATAGATTTCATACAAAATGTATAAAAGATAGCATGCCTAGCACTCGTGGAGAATGCCCACTTTGTAGAACAGGCATAGTAAATATTCCATATGTACAACCAGGAAGAGCAAATCGAACATTTGGTAATGTTCCGCTTTCGCAACAACAACCACAAGCACCTCCAGCACAACCAGCAATATTAGACCCAACACAACGAAGACAATATATATTACAACGGTTGCGAGAAATTGAAATGCTACAACAAGCAATAATACAACAAAGACCACAACTGCCTTGGCCACCGGAAATTCCAGATATAACTTATGAAGAAGCGCTAAACAATGAAATAAGAGCACGCCAAATTGTAGAGCAAGCACGAATATTATTGTATGAAGCTTCTGAAAATTATCAGAACTATAGAAATGTTAGAATAGATGGTAACCCAATTGACCAAGATGTTACTAATATGTATTATATAACGTCTGATTTATTAACACGTGCAAGAGAGAATAGGAATAATGCTACGCGTATTGTAAATGAGCTTGGTCATGATGAACCTCCAGACCTTATGTAATTTTTTACTATTTTTATAACTTTATATTTTAATATATTATATTATAATAGTATATTATATATAATAATATATATAATATAAATTTAGTATGCCTTCGCAAAAACGTAGCTCATCGCGTTTAAGAAGTTCAGCAGTTAAAAAAATTCAAAAACGGTTTAGAAGTAGAAAAAGACTAAGGTCAAAAGCAAGTCGTAAAATTCAGTCAAGAGTTCGCGGAAAACAAACTAGAAAAGTAATAAATAGAGAAAAAAATACTGTGTTAACAATTAATGATTGTCCAATATGTCTTGAACCTTTGACTACAGATGTTCGTATTGCGTTACCTTGTGGACATAGATTTCACGAAGAATGTATAAAGCGTTCATTGACTAGCACTGGTGGAAGATGTCCTAAGTGTAGGGCGGTTGTAACTAATATACCTTATATTTCTAATGAACGACAAATACAACCACCACTGCCACCACCACCACAATATATATTAGATCCAATACAACGAAGACAACTATTAGATTTAGAACCGCTACAACTAATACAACACCTAATAGTACGCAATCAAGAACTAGATGTTATAGAAGAAAGTATAGAACGACTGAGAGAACTACTGCCTGATGCGCCAGAAATTCCAAATATAACTTATGAAGAGGCAGTAGTTAATGAAGTAACAGCAAATGATACTGAGACTACTTTAAGAAGTCTTTATAATGAAGCATATACTCTTTACACTAACTATGAAAGTTTTAACACACACGATAGACCAAGTACTAACGATGAAATAGCGGAACAATACATTGATGCTTTTTTTAATAGAACTTCTAATTTATTAGAAGTTGCAAACTATGATGCGATTAATGCATTACGAATTTCAAATCGTCTTGGTGAACTAGCGCGCGGTGCTTAATCTTACTATTTTTATTTTTATATTATATTATATTATATTATTTATAGTATATAATATAAATTTAGTATGCCTTCAAAAACACGTAGTTCATCACGTTTAAGAAGCTCGGCAGCTAAAAAAATTCAAAAACGAATTAGAGGTAAACAAACTAGAAAACAAGTAACCAAACTAAGAGCAAGTCGTAAAATTCAAACAAATTATAGAGGTTTCAAAACTAGAAAAGTAATGAAAAGAGTAAAAAGTAATATGTTAACAGACAATACTTGTTCAATATGTTTAGAACCTTTGACTCAAAATGTTGCTACGGCATTACCTTGTGGTCATAGATTCCATAAAGATTGTATAGTAAATTGGTTAGTTAGAAGTCAAGGAAAATGTCCTAATTGTAAGCAACGTATAACTAATATACCCTATATTTCTATAGAAGAAGAATTAGAACAAGAACCTGAACCTGAATACGAACCCCTAATATTAGACCCAATATTACGAAGGCAATATATATTAGAACGTATGCGAGAAATAGAATTATGGGAACGCGAAATTGAAGAACTAACACCACAAGTACCCGACCCTCCAGAAATTCCAAATATAACTTTTAATGATTCATTAAGTAATCAATATAGCGCAGACCAAACCGCATATTATGTACGTAGACTCTATAATGAAGCTTCTTATAATTATAATAACTATAGAAGTTTAAATATAAATGATGAAACACTGGAACAAGATGTTAGTAATATGTTTTTCATAACTTCTGAATTATTAACACGCGCACGAGACAATGCGCGAAATGCTCAGAGAATTTGCACTCATATAGCAAATATAGAGTTTGCGGAATATATGTAATATTTTTTATAGTGTTATATTTTTTATAGTGTTATCTTTTATTATATTATATTTTATTATATTATATTTTATATAAAATATAATATATAATATGCCTTCACCAACACGTAGTTCATCATCAAGAAAAAAATCAGCAGCTACACGAATTCAAAAACGTGTTAGGGGCAAACAAACTAGAAAACAAGTAACCAAACTAAAAGCAACGCGCAGAATTCAGTCAAGAGTTAGAGGTAACACAACTAGGAAACTAATAACTAGAATAAAAAGTAATATGTTAATAGATAATGACTGCTCAATATGTTTAGAACCTATGACTGAAAAGGTTGCTACATTATTACCTTGTGGTCATAGATTTCATAGTGATTGTATAAAAAAATGGATGACTAGTCGTAAGAAAAAATGTCCTAATTGTAAAAGACGTGTAACCAATATAAAACCACAAACACAAACATCAAGACAAGCACCTATAATATTACCACAACTAACACAAAGAGAACAAACACAACTACAGGAAACAATAGCACGGTTAGGAAGAGAAATAGAACAAGTAGGTGAAGAACTAGAAGAATTACAAGACTCAACTCTTCCACCTTTACAACGCGCATTAGAATATGAAACAAGAGCATTATTAATTGAAACAGCAATAACGACTGTCCATAATGAAGTTCGTGACCGATTTTATAACTATAGAACTTATGGCGGTGTTGATACTGATAATAGTGCATATTCTGAATTCTTAGAGGAAATGTATAATAGAACTAATGACCTAGCAGTAGATGCAACTAATAATAGCTCTGATGCTACAGGAATTGTTGAGTCTATTAGAAATACAAATACAAGTAGAAATAGAAATAGTTGGGGGCCATGGTAAACAATAATATATTATATTATATTATATTATATTATATTATATTATATTTTATATTATATTTTATTATATTTTATTATATATAATAAAATATGCCTTCGCCAACACGTAGATCGTCATCAAGAAAAAGAAGTGCCGCTACACGAATTCAAAAACGCGTTAGGGGCAAACAAACTAGAAAACGACATTCGCGCTCAATTAAGCAAATTTATGCTAATTTAGAAAAAACTAATGAATGTGCAATTTGTCATGACCCAATGAGAAAAGATGAAGCTATTACAAGATTAGGATGTACTCACCGATTCCATGCTGAATGTTTACAACGTAGTTTACGCAGTGGACATGCTAGTTGCCCATTATGTAGAACAGTTATACCTAACAACGAGTACGCACATTTAGCTAATCCAACTATGACATATGAAGAAGCATTAAATAATAGAAATCAGGCATTAGAAGAACGTCGCTTGGCAACACAAGCATTAATTAATGCCCAGGAGCGCACAAATAACTATGAACGATCTAATAGAAATAGAAGACTAAGAGGTGTAAATTCGCCAACTTATATTAGATTACTTAGAACCGAAGAAGAAGCAAGTGAAGAATTAGCACGAGCACGAGAACGCGTTACTAATTCTATGAGAATTATTAGTAGTTTGTCTAACTAAAAATGAGAGATTACTAATTATTTTTAAAAAACTATTTTTATATTATTATGTATCTATAACATAATAATATATAATAATGAGTAATACACAAAAAAATAAAAAAAATCATAATACTCATAATACTAACAATTATGATTTAGTAATTATTGGCGGAGGCATTTCAGGTATTTATACTTTATATAAATTGTCTAAAACATTTTCACATCTAAAAATTATATTATTAGAGTCAGGAGAGCGTTATGGTGGGCGAATATATTCATATAAAGAAACTATAGATGGTGAAGAATATATTATGGATTTGGGTGCAGGACGACTAGGTCATCATCATAAACTTATAAATAATTTAATAAATGAACTTGGTCTAAAACCTAAAATTATTGACATAGCAAATACTAAAACATATATAGAAGTGTCAGAAACTAATAGTGTTCATGATAAAACTCACGTTAAAGACACTATTATGACTAAATTATACAAATTTTTTATTAGTCCGTTGGTTTCCAAATTAGGCAAGTCAGCATTGCAAACATTTTATTTAAGTGAACTAATTACAAAATATGTGTCCCTTTCATTCTCTCAAAAGGTGGCTTCTGTTTTTGAATATTCTTCAGATTTAAATGAATTTAATGCTTATGATGCTATTGAATATTTTAAACATGATTATAATAATGAATCAAAATTTTTTACATTGAATGGGGGACTAGAGCAAATAATAGAGAATATGTTGATTCTTATAAAAAAAACAAAATCTTATAAATCAAAAAATATAACACTATTAAATCTCTCAAGTGTTGAAAATATAAACAAAATAAATAGTAATAATAATACTTTATACAAAATAGTAGTAAATAATTATAGTAAATCAAAAGTTTATAATGTATATTCTAACTATGTAATATGTGCAATACCCAAACAAAGCTTGGAAAAATTAGACATCTTTAAACCTTTTTTGAGAGATATAAATTCAATAAATTCTATTAATTTATTAAGAATATTTGAAATTTATAATAAAACAAATGGAGAAATTTGGTTTAAAAATATTGAAAAAACAATTAGTAATAGCGAAGTTCAATTTGTAATTCCTATTAATCCAAACAATGGACTAATTATGTCTAGTTATAGTGATAGTGCTAATGCGAGATTTTGGAACTTATTGCGCGCTAAAAAAGGAATTACTTATGTTAAAAGCAAACTAAATATAAAACTAAATCAACTTTTTAACATTTATAACATAAAAGTACCGCCAAGCAAATATATAAAAATGTATTTTTGGGATGCTGGTGTAGCGTGCTGGAAAAAAAATGTGGACTCCGACAATTTAAGTTCAAAATTATTAAATCCTTTGCCAAATGTTTATATTATTGGAGAGAATTATTCTAAATACCAAGCATGGTGTGAAGGAGCATCAATGACATCTGAAAATTGTATTTCCAAGTTTACTAATACACTAATCACAACCATGAAAACAAAGACATTAAAACATACACGCAAACTAGGCGGAAAAAAAGGCAAACACAATAAAAAAATGTTTACACTTGATGAAGTACAAAAACATAATACAAAAAAAGATGCTTGGACAATAATTGAAAATAAAGTTTATAATATTAGTTCATGGATTCCAAAACATCCAGGAGGAGAGATTATTATGCAATCACTTGGAAAAGACGCAACACAACTTTTTATAGCCAACGGCCATCCTAGTTATGTTAGAAAAACTATTTTACCAAAATATTATATAGGAAATCTAAAAAAATAATATAGTTTTTATATAAAATATATAAAATATAAAATGGGAATAATAAATTTGCCAATGAAATACGTCAATCTTTTACATATTTTAGTTATAGGTGCATCATTAGTTTATATTGGTTATTTTCAAAACAAGTCGTTTAAACCAATATATTATTTATTAGGATTATTGGGTTTAGCAATAGTATTATTTGTTCCATTTCCTAGTTTGGACTTTACAAATATGAGAAATTTACTTTACATTGCTCACTATATACTATTTATTCCAGGATTTTTAGCATTAGCCTATTTTGGATTGCAACAAAAACTAAGTAAAGAAACATATATTACATTAGGGTTTATTGGACTATTTATTATTATTTATCATTTATATAAATTAATAGTGAGAATTAGCAAAATAGCTAAATAATATTTTCTTAATATATATGCGTAGCACAAGAAAACTTGGTAAACAAGTTAAAAGAAAACATAAATCAAAAAGACTTGGTAAAGGTCTTGAAGACAAAGTGCCATTTTTACTTAAAGAAATGTTAGATGCTACCAGTTTACGTAGTCATAATCAAACTTTTGTTGAACCAATGCTTGTATCACAAATACTTCAAGACGTCCCTAGAGCATTCATAACAGAAGCAATAGATAACGCGCCTTATAAAAAGGAAGTAGCACGTTTACTTAGTCAAAAGTTTAAACAAAGTGCTAAATCACGAGCTATTGCTAGTAAAATAATGAGTGCTATTCCAACAAGACATATAACAATTGGGAGAAAAAAACAAACTTTAATAAATCAACTAAAAATAGCACAAGCAGCACTAGATGCTTATATAGTAGAGTCTCAACCAATTCATGATCGCAAAGAAGAGCTGTTCAACAAACTTGGTGATCTAGAAGATGAACGCGACGAACTTGAAAAAGTTATTGGGCAATCCAAATTAGATAAATATGATGATTTAAAAAAGAAATATGATGAACTTAATAGAAGTCAAAGCATGTTGAAACGCTCACAAGCTTCTTTAATCAAAGTAAGACTTGAAACACTGCGTTTTGGTCCTATAGGTAAACTTTATGCTCTTATAGATAAAATAGAAAAATTAGACAAAATTTATACTAAAGCAAATGAAAACGATATTACAGCATACGAAGAAGAAGATAGACTAACACTAATAGTTTATAATTTAAAAACTCAACTGGAAGATTTGGAAGACCTGTAGTTATAAGAGAGAGCTAAAGAGGTAAAAATTAAAGTTTATATTATTATTATAATATTATAATATTATAATAATATGCCTGATATTATAAATATACCACCTTTATCACCAATAAGATCACAGGTAAGAACTCGACTAAGAACATCAACTTTAGCAGCATCAGTAAGGTCGCGACAACAACATAATTTAAGAACAAGAAGACACGCACTAAAAGATGAATTAAAAAGAATAGAAGCAACATTAAAAAGTAGAATACGTGAGCATGAAACTCTTACACAACAATTACGAGTAGCAGAAAATCACATTCTTGATGATGAACGACGACTACAATATTTACCACACTTGTTAACAAATACATCGCAAAGAAGTCAAATAGAAGAACTAACACAAACAGACGCGGGACAACGCGAGGCTGAAGTAGAACGCATGCTTGCTGATTATCAAGCTAATAGACCATATGATATTGAGACAATAGAACGCTTACGAACAGAATTTTATGCTCTTAGTGACACAATGTACGCTAATACCCACGCACTTCTTGTTCCAATACAAGAAGAAATAGATTTAGCACAAGCTAATTATGATGAGGGATTTACAACATATCAAAATTTAGACAGACAACTACGCAATGAAACATTACACATAAGCAATTTAACACAAGAGCGCGACGATTTAATTAATCAAATCAATGACTTAACTATAGAATTAAGTCGAGCACAAGGCATAAAAAGACAACGTCGCTCTACACATAAAAGAGGTAAAAAAGGCAAAAAAGGAAAACACACAATAAAAAGAAGGCTATAAAAAACTAGAAAACAAAACTAAAAATATTATATTAGTCCAATATAATATAACATGTCTAGTATTAATACTAATGAGCGTAGAATCTCTAGAATGCATTTAAGATCCGCAACTCGAAGACAAAATACGCCAAGTGCACTAGCGCGACGTACACGCATTTTAGAAACACGAAGAACCAATTTAGCAAATAAAATTAGAGAACTAGAAACGGATTTAAGACAGCAACGCGGAGCACTAGATGCATTAACTATTGAAGTTGACCACGCACTTGCCCGTAGAGAAGATGAGGGTGCGCGCTATCAAAGATTAATAGATGAGCAAGATAGATTAAGGTACGCTATTCTTACAAATTTTAATCAATCTGATTTAGGAATGGAATATAGTAAACTAAAGAGGTGGTGGTATGAGCACGTATATAATGAAGATGAAAACACGGAAGACGCAAATTATTATGATAATCGTAAAGCAAGATTTGATCAAGTTAGTGCTCTTTTTGATGAACTAATGGATTCGGGATTTGCTTCTATTAATGCTGAAAGGGAACAAGTGCAACAAGCTTATAGGATAGCAAATGAGAGATATCATACGTTATATCAACAACAACAATATATAATAGGGGTCATAAACAACCTTGAGCGTAAACTTGAACAAGCACTTATTCGTGATAGAGCACTAAATCAAGCACGCGGTAAAAAACAACGTCGTTTTACATATAAAAGAGGCAAATACACAAGAAAAAGAAGATAATAAAAACTAGAAAATATTATATTATATTATATTATATTATATTATAGTATATTATAGTATATTATATTATATTATAGTATATTATAGTATATTATATAATGTCTAATATAACACCAGCAAGCACATCACTAGTCTCTCGATTAATAGATTCAACACCAACAACAAGAGTATCATCACGACCACACCAACCAAGTTTAGCCTATAGAAGACGAACTTTATTTAGAGAAATAACAAAATTTAGAAATATAATAGCCAAATTAGACAATGACATAAGTAGATTTAGTGAGCGAGCAACATTGGCAAATGACACGGCTAATAGTGCTAGAGAGCGAATACGCTATTTAACTCAAGAAATAACACGACGTAATCAAGAAGAAACGGATGGTAATTTTGGAAATGAATATGCTATGTCACTACGTCACTATAATGATTATACTAGAACCAATCCCACTGATGTTGAAGGTATAAGAAGTCGTTATGATGAGGCAAATCGTGTTCACGGAACTCTCGCTGCTTATATTCAGGAAAATATTACATCACTAAGACTAGAAGCACAGTCAATGTTACGAACTATAACTAGAGCACAAAAAAAGTATACAACTTTAAATGAGGACATAGTAGAATTAACGCGACAAAAAGACCAATTACAAAACGAACTTGATGAAATGAATAGCGAATATTTATCGTTAACTATAAATGAAAATGTTGCACGCGGTAAAAAACAACATCGTTTTACACATAAAAAAGGCAAAAAACGTAAACACTAATTCTCTCAAATAATAAATCAAATATAAAATCTTATAATATTTACTATAATTTATTATAATATTTAATATTATATTATATAAAATGTCTCCTATATCAGAAGAATATAGACTAGTAATAAGCTTGAAACAAAAACTACTTGCTATTCGAGACGCAGCAAATGGATCCGTTTCAGCATATTTGGCACATCCAAGTTTATTTGCCTTGAATTTATTTGTTAAACAAATAAATAAAGATTTAAATGATATTAGAGATACTTTTGCTATAATTGGACACCGGTTATATGGCAACACTACTGACAGAATTACTACAGCTTTAGTAGAAATGAATATGTATAGTTTTCATATATTTTCACAAAGAGAAAAATTTGGATGGATTGCTAGAGAACCTATTAAACCTGATGATGTTGACACTATAATAACTAGTTTAAAAAATATAGCTATACTTGCTGATACATATACTCTTACAGGTGCAGGTATTGATACTCTTGCGCAAAGTATTGAACGAAGAGATAATCCCAGAGCATATAATCTTTCGCGTTCTAGTAGTCGTTCTAGTAGCTCTAGTAGCTCTAGTAGATCTAGCAGCTCTAGTTCTAGTTCTAGTAGTAGTCAACGCAGTTCACCTTCTAGTCCTCGTACTCCTCCTCCTCCACGCCAAAGAGTTAGACCTTTAGATTTAACAGCACTATCTACACCAACTAATCGTCTTCCTCCACCACCACTTCTACGCCAAAATGCTCAAATAGATTTACTAGAAGCACCTCTACCTTTATCCAGATTATCTTCTACTTCTTCGCTTGATTTATCGGATGCCCGCGGTAAAAAATATCGTAAAATAAAAAGTAAAAGAAGAAGAGCAAAAACAACTAAAAGAAGAAGAAAAACAACAAGAAGAGTTTAGTAAAATACAATTAATAATATTATATTATTAATAATTATTAATCAAATATTTATAAAATATTATTTATTATATTATATTATATTATATTATATTATATTATATTATATTATATTATATATGGAAGGTATTGAGGAAAGTAAAAAAAAGAGAGCTCTAATAAAGAGAGCTCATCATAAGCACGAGAATCTAGAGTCTTCGCGTTCTGACCACAAGCCTATCAGATTACGATTTGAAATGAAAATAGGTGATGTAATAAAAAGACTTAGAGCATTAAGTTATAATACAAGTTTCGCTAGTGATTTAGGTTTAATTAGAGCATATGGAAGTGAAGCAACTTTCTTACATGGAATCAAACCGAAACACGATAAAAGACATTACATGAAGAAAGCAATATCATTAATAAAAGAGGATTTTGAAAGCGATAGCGTACATTTAATGCAAGAAGTGAATGACGCAGACGAAGTTACATATGTAAAAGGGGTACATGACGAAAGGGCATTTGAATTTTATACTGACGGAACAAGTAAATTTTTAGGAGGATTTCAAGGAATATTAAGAGAACTTGCGAACGATGAAAAGCTTGTTATACCAGCAAAGCAACACGTAGGTGATGGTTCATATTATACAACGGGTACTTTTGGGAACCATTGTTATCTTGCTTACTCTGTAGAGAAGATTGTAAACGGTAAAGCATTATATCCTACAGTTCTTACAATATGGAATAAAGATCAGTTGGGAGAGTTTGAAAAATTTTACGGGAAAGACATTGGATTAAATGATAAGTACGCCCAAGAGAATGCGGATAACGATAATATACATCATGGACGACCTTTTTCTTGTGTTCGTACAACTAAAGGTGTTACCATAATTAACATGCACGGACCAAATTATGTATTTGGACAAGGATACAAACCAGATATAAAAGGTAAACTCGAACCAACTATTATTAAGTATATGAACAACGCTAAGGCAAAGTTTGGAAATGTTTGGTATAATGAATTAACAATTGTAGGAGGAGACTTAAACGATACTGAATTTGAACTACAGTCTATAAACTTTGTAGAAGGTAGGCCATTAATAATAAAGTGTAGACCACCATTTACATGTTGTTATAACTATCGAGGACAAAAACACAAACAGTTCAATATGTATGGAGATCTAATATATGCGGAGAATCCTTTATCTAGACTTGAAATAGTTCATCCCATTTCGTCCGATTATGGATCTTCCGATGAAAGTACTCATGGTAGTCAAAGTAGTCCTTCTCCAACTGGGGAAGACATGGATGAAGATGATGACGACTGTAATGACGACGACGACGACGATGACGCGCCTCGGGCCAAGAAGGCGAAGACTACCAAGAAGACTGGCGATGAAGGTATGGACTCTTCTCTTGGTGGTAGTACAAGTTATCATACTCTAAAGAAAAAAAAAAGTAAATCTATCAAAAAAGCACGCACAATTCGGTATAAAACAAATAAAAAAAATAAAACAAATAAATCAAGAAAACATAACAAAAGAAATAAATCAAGAAAACATAACAAAAAAAATAAAAGAAACAAATCAAGAAAAC
>Ga0164292_10002472_pt1 | contig 15070 bp, 13 predicted proteins | sample GEODES117metaG_FD_111486 | JGI IMG/M metagenome (GOLD analysis project Ga0164292, IMG submission 111486) | Eutrophic lake water microbial communities from Lake Mendota, Wisconsin, USA - GEODES117 metaG | ecosystem: Environmental > Aquatic > Freshwater > Lake | place: USA: Lake Mendota... | reverse complement strand
GCTGTTGCCGTGATGCCGCGCTATGCGGCGGTTTTTTTATCGGCTTTCTTGTTCGCCGTGGTTCATTTCATGCGGACCTCGCGTCAGGCTCTCGAGGCTCCAGTTGGATGGTTGAGCGGCTTCGAGCAGTTGCCACTCGCGTTTTCGAGCGCGCCCCCATGGCCGCTGCTCGGGTGGGGCTTTCTTTCCCTGCTGATTGCCGGGCTTCTTCTCGCTTACGCAACGCTTCAGACGCGTTCGCTCTTTATCCCGATTGGACTCCATGCCGGCTGGATCTTTGGCCAGCAATCGTTTCAGCTTGTCGCACAGTTCCGACCCAAGCCTCTCGACACTCTTTTGCCATGGGTTGGTCCCAATGTGGTGAGTGGAGCCGTGCCAACCGGCCTCATTCCGGCTTTTGTTCTTCTTGCGACCTGCGTGCTTGTTTGGGTTTACATTCGTCGTGTCTCACGCACTTTTTGAATCTCTCTTCACCCTTTTCTTCCCGGCTCATTGCGCCGGTTGCGCGGTGAAGGTCGAAGCTGGGCAGGATTTCTGCCCGTCCTGCGCGGACACCATCGAATTCATCCGGATTCCGCGTTGCCAGAGTTGCTCGCAACCATTCGATGGAATCACCGCTGAGTTCGAGTGCCCAAACTGCCGTGGGGTCGCGTTTCACTTTGAGTGCGCAGTGTCCGTTGTGCGCAGCCGCCGCGTCATTCGCGAATTAATCCACCGCCTGAAATACAATCGTGAAATTTGGATTGTCAAAACTCTGGGCAGGATTCTGGTGCAAGGGCTTGAAGATGCGCGCCTCTCGGGGCAGGATTTCGATGCCATCGTGCCGGTGCCGCTGCACTCAAAACGTCTCCGTGAACGCGAATTCAATCAAGCCGCACTGCTTGCAGGACAGCTTTCCCGTGCCTCTGGTCTTCCTGTATGTGATGTCCTCGTGCGTAGTCGCTACACGGTCACCCAGACCGCTCTCGACCGTGCTGAGCGAAGGCAAAACTTGCGGAATGCTTTTTCACTGCGCAAGAATGCCGTTGTGACAGACCAAAACCTACTTCTGATTGATGATGTGCTGACAACTGGATCGACTCTCGATGCCTGTGCGGCTATTCTTCTGGAGCAAGGAGCAGAGTCTGTTCGCGCCCTCACTCTGGCGCGCGGTTAGAAAGCAATTCACACCATGGCCATCTTTAAAAAACCAATCCTTCGATCTCTTGGCAGCAAAACCCGCGAGATGCCCTCAGGTCTCTGGACAAAGTGTCCGTCCTGCGGTGAAGTTATCCATAACCTCGCTCTATCCGAGAACCTCCAGGTCTGTCCAAAGTGCGATCACCATTTTAATTTCGGCTCCCGCGAGCGCATCGAGAGCTTGATCGATCCGGATTCTTTTGAAGAACACGATGCTTCGATGGCCTCGGTTGATCCACTCGGGTTCAAAGGCGTGACGACATATGCGGATCGCCTGCAGAGTTACAAACAGAAGACCGGTCTTGTCGACGCAGTCACCACTGGGGCCGGGAAAATCAACGGACGTCTTGTGGGACTAGGTGTAATGGATTTCAACTTTCTCGCCGCCACCATGGGATCGGTCGTGGGGGAAAAGATCACACGCATCATTGAATTTTCTACGAAGAACAAGCTTCCCGTCATCCTGGTCTGCGCCTCCGGCGGAGCTCGGATGTATGAAGGAATGCTGAGTCTCATGCAAATGGCCAAGACCAGTGGCGCCTTGGCACTACATGCCGAAGCTAAGTTGCCATATATCACGGTACTCACAAATCCCACCACGGCTGGTGTCATGGCTAGTTACGCCTCGCTGGGCGACGTCATCATCGCCGAGCCGAAAGCAATGATCGGATTTGCTGGCCCACGGGTTATTCGTGAGACCACACATCAGACACTTCCTACGGATTTTCAAACTGCCGAGTTTCTTGAAAAGCACGGACTCGTCGATCTCATCGTGCCCCGCCATAAAATGCGCCAAACACTCGGAGATTTGCTCGTCTACCTGGGCGCGAAGTGAATTTCCAACAAGCGCTGCATTGGCTGAACGACACTCAGTTCACTGGAATCAAGCTCGGCCTCGACAATACGCTTCGTCTTCTCTCAGCTATCAAGAATCCGCATCAGCGTTTGCGTTTTCTTCATGTCGCCGGAACCAATGGAAAAGGCTCTGTCTGTTCGATGCTGGATTCATGCTTGCGTGCAGCAGGCCATCGAACGGGACTCTACACATCGCCGCACCTTATCGATTTCCGCGAACGCATCCGAGTGGATGGTGTGAAGATTTCCGAACAGGAAACAACTGATGGCCTCATCCGCTTGCGCGAAGTCGCAGAGACATGGGATCACAAGCCCACATTCTTCGAGTTGAGCACCGTCCTGGCCTTGGATCACTTCGAGCGCGCCGGTTGTGATGTTGTGGTTCTGGAGACCGGTATGGGGGGGCGTTTGGACTCGACAAATGTGGTTACACCACTCGTTTCAGTCATCACTCCGATTGCCATGGATCACATGGCGTGGCTTGGGGATAGCCTTGCAAAAATCGCCGCTGAAAAGGCAGGCATCATCAAGCCAGGGGCTCCTGTCATTTCCTCGCCACAGCAGGCATCGGCCTCAGAGGTTCTGACGGCCAAGGCCCTTGAGACCGCGAGCGCAATCCGTTTTATCGATGCTCCAACTAATATCCCTGTCGCACTACCTGGAAGGCACCAGCTCTGGAATGCAGCAGTTGCCATTGCCGCCATCGAAGCCTCAGGCCTGAATTGCCCGCCGGAGGGGATCGTGCGGGGCCTTGCTTCTGTAAAATGGCCGGCACGCTTTCAAAGGGTGGGGGATCGAATCATCGTTGATGGCGCCCACAATGAACACTCTGCCGAGGCGCTGCGATCCACTTGGCATGATGTTTTTGGAACTCGGAAGGCGGTTATCGTGTTTGGCGCCCTCCGCGATAAGGAATATGCAGCCATGCTCCATATTCTCGAAAAAATCGGACACGAATTTCTTTTCGTTCCCGTTCGAAATGAGCGCTCCGAAGACCCCGGCGTTTTGAAGGCCTTGGCCGCTTTGCCTTCGCGGCATTTTTCCGACCTGCCAAGTGCGATCAAGGCGGCGTTGGATGCCAACCATCCCATCCTTGTGACCGGATCCCTTTTTCTGGCAGGCGAGGCCCTTGAAAATTTTGAAAAGTCCGGATTCGAGACCGGTTGCCTTTAACCCGAATACAGTAGAATTAACCACAGAGCGCACAGAGAACACAGAGGATGATCTGGTTATGATGCGATGCGTTTGAAATGATTTGTGCGATATCAAACAAAAGGGGCCTTTCCTGTAAAGGCCTCCCCATCCTGCCCTCCTGTCTTAAAATCCGTTTTCGGGTTTAATTTTGGTGTTTGCTTGAAGGGTGCTTAAAGACCCACACGGAACGCCGAGTAGGCCGTTGAGGCTTTGGGTGTAAGCCGCACACGCAGGCGAACGTCGTTATCTACATATTCCGAGTGACGGATGTCGCCCTCTCTGTGCAATCGAGCTATAAGATCCGCGCGGCTCTGTGGAATCTGAAGCTCCAATGTGAGCAGGTCGTCGGCCACAAATTCGCTGATGCGACTCACGAGTTCCTTCAGGCCGTCTCCCGTCTTCACGGAAATAAAAACAGCCTCAGGAAAGCGTGACCGCATTTCGTGGATCGCTGATGCGTCGGCCACATTGTCGATTTTATTGAAAACAATCAGCGTGCGACGCGAGTCGGCACCGAGCTCATGGAGAACGCTTCGTGTGGTTTCATAAAAATCCATCACCTCCGGCTGGCTGACATCCAGAACATGGATCAGGAAGTCGGACATCACTGCCTCCTCCAGCGTGGCGTTGAAAGCCTGAACCAGGCCATGAGGGAGCTTCCTGACAAAACCCACTGTATCTGTGAGCAACAGGGGTTGGTTGTTTGGAAGGGCGATCTTGCGGGTGGTGGTATCGAGCGTTGCGAAGAGTTTGTCTTCCACGAGCACCTGGGCTCCCGTGAGGGCCCGGAGGAGCGAGGATTTGCCGGCATTAGTGTATCCCACGATGGCTGCATTGGGAACGGGTGCGCGTTTGCGGTCCTTACGCTGCGTGGCCCGCCGACGTTTCACCGCCTCAAGCTCGCTTTTCAGGCGGTCGATTTGGCCGCGGATTTTTCTTTTGTCTTGTTCAAGCTGCGACTCGCCTTCTCCCTTGGAGCCGATGCCTCCGCCTTGTTTGCCAAGGTGGGACCATGCGCGAACGAGACGCGGGAGCGAATACTCCATTCGGGCCAAATCCACTTGCAACCGCGCTTCCATCGTCTGTGCACGCTTCGCAAAAATATCCAGAATCACCTCCTGGCGGTCGATGACAAGCATCCCCGTCAGCTTTTCCCAGTTTCTCTGCTGGGAGGGAGTCAGTTCGTTGTCGAAGATGAGCACATCCGCCTTGGCTTCTTTAGCCATGGCTGAAAGCTCCTCCGCCTTCCCTGAGCCCATGAGATAACGGGGATGTGGTTCACGGTGATGCACAAGTTGCCGATCAACGATAGGAATCCCGAGTGTGTTGACCAACTCCGCCAGCTCATCCAGCAAGCTGGATGCCTCGGACTCGCTTGCATTGCCACAGTAGGCTCCCACTAGTAACGCCCTCTCCACCATCTTGGGTTTTTCTTTGATTTCAAACATTCCGCTAACAACAGAATGGCATCGTAAGCCAATAACGGCAAGGCAACGCAGTCGGTGGCTTCTTAACAGTCAATTTAATAAACGTTTTAGCTTTTTTTATCGCCAGAACCGTATATCATTAAAAATAGCTCCCATGGTTTTTCCCTCAAATCCTGTCGCTAACCAAATGCCTACCATTACTGTGGGTGTGGCTGACTATAAAATCAGCACCGAGCCATCCACCTTCCTCATGACTCACGCACTTGGTTCCTGCTTGGGTATTACATTTCACGACTCCAAGCGACGTATTGGTGGAATGCTTCATGCGATGCTGCCAACTGCCACTCTTCATGAGGGCGAGAAGATCCGCGAGGCCATGTTCCTCGATACTGGTATTCCACGTGTGCTAAGCGCTTTGATTCGAGCTGGAGCCAAGAAAGGCGATATCCGTTGCAAGGTCTTCGGTGGTGCCCAACTCATGGCAACGGATAATTTTTTTAGGATCGGATCCAAGAACATCGATATGTTTTATCGTCTTAGCCAAGAAATGGAGTTGGATGTCGTCGCATGGGAAGTCAGCGGACGGGTGAACCGAAGCATCCGGCTCAACAACCAGACGGGCGATGTCATCGTAAAAATCCCCGCTAGACCTGAGTTTATCCGTTAAATGAAATCCGCAGCTGACCTCCAGACAGTGGTCGAGATGACTCGATCCATTCCCTGCGCTCCGGCGATTCTTCCCAAACTACTCAAGCTTGCCGAGGGGAGTTCCTCCGACCTTGGAGAGATGGAGATGCTGATCAATTTGGATACAGGTCTTGCCACTGATGTTTTGCGAACTGCAAATTCCGCCTTTTTTGCCAGCAACCAGCGCTGTGACAGCATATCGGATGCCATTCTTCGTCTAGGCAGCAAAGTTCTTTACCGTATCGCAGCCTCCACTCTTACCGGGCGCTGGCTCGTTCATCCTGTGAGGGGCTACGGCTGGGAACCTGGTGATCTTTGCCGACACTCGCTCTGTGTTGCGATCTGTGCCGAGACGCTTGCCAAGAAAATGCACCTGGGCGATGCCGCAACGGCCTACACCGCAGGACTCATACATGACCTCGGAAAGTTTGCTCTCGCCTACGCCAACTTCACGGCCTTGGACGATATTACCAATCGTGTTCCCGACGAATTTGCCACTTGGCGCGAAGCCGAAAAAGTGATTCTCGGCTTTGAGTCCACTCAAGTCACCAAAGCTCTCCTTGAAAATTGGGGCTTCCCATCCACATTCGTTTCCGTGGGTTGTTACTATCAAACCCCCTCGGAGTGCCCAGGTAGGGAAAGAAAGATCGTGACCCTCATCCACGCGGCTAAACACGTCGCAACACAGATCGGTTATGGTGTGGGTGTGGATGGCTTCTACTATGAGCCAGATGAGCTCGCGCTTAAAGAAGTCGGCTTCAAGGAGGAGGAAATGGACGCCGCTATTCCTGAAATTCTCTCCACTATCCAGTGTTTCATCAGTCCATCAGGAGAAATCCGATTCACATAATCGGATCTTTACGCGAAAAAATGTATGTCTTTTAAAACAAAACGAATCAGGCGCAACTGAAGTGGAGATTGGCAGTTTAGCCGGCGTCACACAGGATCAGTGGGTTGCCTTATCGAGGGCGTGGTAGGCTGCGCCTAGAAGTGCTGCTTGGTCGTTAAGGATAACGAGGACGGGCATGTTTTCCATAACGGAGGAGAGGCGACCCTTTTGATTGAAGGCTTGGAGAAACGCGTCGCTCTGGATGTGGCTCAGTAGTTTTGCTGGGATGCCTCCTCCGAGAAAGACACCTCCGGTGGACATGGTTTTTAGTGCCATGTTAGAGGCTTCGGCTCCGAGACAACTTACGAAGATGTCGAGCGTTTTGGCGCACATCGCGCATTCACCCAATTTGGCATACTTGGAAATGACCACGCCTGCGTCAGCTTTTTTCATTTCCTCTGCGACGGCGGGGAGTTCCATTCCACGACCTGTTTCGCGGAGGAACTTGTAGATGTTTTCGATGCCGAGGCCCGAGGCGACTCGCTCCGCGCTGACGTGGCCGAATTGTTTGATGAGATACTCAAGGAGCGCGATCTCGAGTTCGTTCCTTGGAGCAAAGTCGGCATGGCCACCCTCGCAGGCCCAGACATGGTGTTTTTGTCCATCCCAGTAAAGTCCAGCCTGGCCGAGGCCAGTGCCCGGTGAGACGACGCAGCGGTTGCCTTTGGAGCTGGCGGCACCTTGCTGGACAACAGCGAAGTCGCTAGCCTGCAAGTGGGCAATGCCGTGGGCATTTGCTGCGAGGTCGTTCAAGACGGCTACATGAGGAATTTTGAATTCCTGGGAGATCTCGGTGGCATCGATTCCCCATGTGAGGTTGGTGGGTTTGGCGCGACCATTGCTGACGACGCCTGGAACTCCGAAGCCAGCCGCCAGCACGGGTGGGGCGTCTTTACCAAGAAACTCACGCAGCATGGCGTTAAGGCTCTGATAGTCAACGCTCGGGTAACGCTGCTCGCGAAGGATTGCAAGCGAATCCCCTGCCACGCCGAAGAGAGCCAGGTTGGTTTTTGTGCCGCCGATGTCGCCAGCCAGGATGATGTGTTGCAGGGGCGGCATTACTTCTTGAGAACGTAGTGATGCCATGCGTGGCCGGATTTCTCGATGAGGCGATCCGAGGCCTCTGGGCCCCATGTGCCGGCTGCGTAGTTTGGAAAATCGCGCGGGTGCAACGCCTGCCATACATCGAGGATGGGATTCACAATTCGCCAAGAGGCGTCCACGCTGTCGTAGCGGTGGAAGAGCGTCATGTCGCCGATCATGCAATCGTAGAGAAGCGTCTCGTAGCCGGTGGCGGCATTCTCCTCTCCGAATTCTTGGTAGCTGAAATCAAGCGGCACATTTGCAATAGAAATCCCGGGCCCAGGGCGCTTGGCGTGTATATCCATTGTGATGCCCTCGTCCGGTTGCACATGGATGACCAGGCGGTTCGGCATGATATTCTCCTCTATACATTTTCCGAAGAGCAGTAATGGGGTGCGCTTGAAGCCGATGACGATCTGGGTCGTGTGGGCAGCGAGGCGCTTGCCGCTGCGGATGAAGAATGGCACATCGGCCCAACGCCAGTTGTCCACCTCGAGTTTCATGGCGACAAAGGTCTCGGTGTTCGACTGCGGATTCACATCAGGCTCGGTGCGGTATGCCGGGACGGTTTTTCCACCTATGATACCGGCCCCGTATTGTCCGCGAACGGTGTTGGCCAGAACTTCTTCGGGATCCATCGGGCGGATGGCTTCTAGGACTTTCACCTTCTCGTTGCGCACGCTGTCGCCGGAGATCGAGGTGGGTGGCTCCATGGCCACGAGCGAAAGCACGGAGAGGATGTGGTTTTGAACCATGTCGCGCGTCACACCGGAGTGGTCGTAGTAGCCGCCGCGCAGCTCCACGCCGAGTTCCTCGGCTACGGTGATCTGCACATAGTCGATGTAGCGGCGGTTCCAGATTGGCTCGAAAACGCTGTTTCCGAAGCGGAAGACCATGATGTTCTGCACGGTTTCTTTGCCCAAGTAGTGGTCGATACGGTAAATTTGCGACTCCACGACGTGCTTGGTGAGGTCCGCATTCAGATCGCGGGCGCTTTGCAGGTCATGGCCGAAGGGTTTTTCGATGATGACTCGGCGCCAGGCATCCGGATTCTCCTCGGTGAGGCCGGCGCTTCCAAGTTGCTCCACGACCTTGCCGAAGAAGGTCGGTGCGATGGCGAGGTAGAAAAGAACATTGCCGGGCAGGTTCCACGTTTTTTGAACGTCTTTGATTTTCGCTCCGAGGTGCTGGAACGTGTCGGGATTATTGAAGTCGCCGGAAATGTAGTAGCTGCGCTTGGCAAAGTCATCCCACTCGGCCTGATCGACCGGACGTGTGGCAAATTGTTGTATGTCAGAGGTGATCTGCGTCCGAAAAAGCTCGTCGTTGCTTTCGCTCACGGCCACACCAATCACGGCAAAGTTCTCGGGCAGTAGTTTGAGGGCTTTAAGATTGTAAAGTGCGGGGAGGAGCTTGCGCTTGGTGAGGTCTCCTGAGGCGCCGAAGATGACAATCGTGCAGGGGTCGCCAGGGTATTCATGGCCGGTCAAAGGTTTGGTGGACATACAAGCTCCTGCGTACCGGAGGAGATGCCCCGCGACAAGACATCCGTGGGGGTATTGTTGAAATTGCTAAGCGCTCACCTGAGCCTCACACTCGGCCGCGCTGGCGAGCCATTCGGAGTTTGCCTTTTCCAAGGAGTCTCCGACATCCGCGAGTTCGCGGTTGATTTGCATCGCAAGGGATGGACTGTCATGGGTTTCCTTCTCTTCCATCTTTGCAGTGAGTTCACGCTGGCGTGCCTCGAGAGTCTGGATCTGGGTCTCCAGCTCGGCCACACGCCGTTCCCGGGCGCGCTTTTCAGCGGCTTCCGCCTTGCGGACCTCCGCTTCGGCGCGGCGCTGGGCTTTGATTTCCTTGAGCCCCATTTTCGGCTGGTTGGAGGTTGTCGAAGGTTTGGTCTCGGGCTGGAAATTTCCCAGCGAGGCAACCGTGCCGGCCCTCACGCTGCCGCTGGCGCGGGACTTCTCGCGGAAGTAATCGTAATCGCCCGCATACGGAGTGAGTTTGCCGGCCTGTACATGGATGACTGAAGTCGCGATGGCTCGAATGAAATGCACATCGTGGCTGACGAAAAAGATCGTTCCCTCGTAGGGTTGGAGTGCCCGGATGAGCGCATCGATGCTTGGCATGTCGAGGTGGGTCGTCGGCTCGTCGAGGAGCAGGAAGTTCGGGGGATCGAGCAGAAGCTTCACCAGTGCCACACGACTTTTCTCCCCGCCGCTGAGAACGCCGATTGGCTTGAAGACATCATCACCGCGAAACAAAAATGCTCCCAGCACCGTGCGGGCCGCTTGCTCCGGCACGGGGCGTGCGATGGACTGCACCTCGTCGAGCACCGAGCGTTTGGTGTTCAGGCCTTCGGTGCGGTGTTGGGCAAAGTAGCCGATGCCGCAGTTATGGCCTAGGGTGCGTGTGCCAGCTTGGAGTTCGAGTTGGCCAGCTATTATTTTCAACAAAGTGGACTTGCCTGCTCCGTTCGGACCTACGAGTACGGTACGCTGACCTTTTTCGACCTCCAAATTCAAATCCTCGTAGATCACTTTCTCCCCATAGGCTTGGTGTATGCCTTCAAGGGTGATCACGCGCTGGCCGCCTCGCGGAGGCTGCGGAAAACGGAAACTTACTGTTGGCTCATCGGACTCTGGCGCTTCGATGCGAACCATGCGGGCGAGTTGTTTGATGCGGTCCTGCGCTTGCGCAGCCTTGCTGGCCTTGGCGCGGAATCGGTTGATGAAATCTTCCAAGTGCGCGATTTCTTTTTGCTGGTTGCGGTAGGCGGCGAGTTGCTGCTCCTCACGGGCTTTCTTCTGCTCCAAGCAGGCATCGTAATTGCCATTGTAGCGGATGAGTTTGCGGTGGCGGATTTCCACAATTCCACGGCAGATGAGGTTCAGTAACTCCCGGTCGTGTGAGATCGTGAGAATCGCTCCTGGATATCCTGCGAGATGATTTTGGAACCATCCAAGCGTCTCCAGATCAAGATGGTTTGTGGGTTCGTCCAGCAGCAGTAAATCGGGCTCCTCGACCAGAAGTCGAGCGAGGTGCGCCCTCATGATCCACCCGCCGCTCAACTCGCGCAGTGGGCGATGGAAGTCACCTTCTCGAAATGCCAGGCCCGCTAAAATACGCTTCGCCATGGCCTCGGCTCTGCCGTCGGCCTCGTGGCCCGCAGCCAACTCCATCACCGTATCATCGCTCACTGCAGCAGTCTCCTGAGGCAGGAAGCCTACACGAGTCCCCCGCTGAAGCGTGACCTGCCCCTCGTCGGGTTCGTCATTCCGCAGAAGAAGCGAAAAGAGTGTCGATTTCCCCGCGCCATTCGGGCCGATGAGCCCGATACGGTCGCCCGCGTTCACTTGTAGCGCCGCGTCCTCGAAAAGAACCCGCCCGCCAAAAGATTTTGTCACCTGTGAAAGAGTCAGCATCCGGTTTTGAAAAGCCAATCAACGTGGCGAAGCGAAGCCATCCCGTCCAACGCAATTTTTAAAATCTTATGTTTACGGCATCCCGGCTGTTGCAATCCTTTCGACAAGTAGCATGTGGCTGCGATATCAGCGCGACCAGGAGGGCTCGGAGACTTTGCCAAGGCCTGAGATGACTGGTGTGCGGCGGCCCTTGAGTGTGTCGAGGAGCATGATGGACGATCCATCACTATAAATAAGATGTCGGGAGTCAGCACCCCAAGCAGGATCTTGTCCTTCCGCGACGACCCGCGATGCGCCAGTCGCCAGATCCATGACTGCTATCGCAAAACCACCTTGGCGGACCGTGAAGGCGATTTTTTTGCCATCAGGTGACCAGCTTGGCTCGGTGCAGTAGCTATACCCAGTCGAAACAAGGCGTCCAATTCCTCCTGCGGCGCTAATGCGAAAAAGTTGTGGGCCGCCGCGTTCGTCAGAAGAGTAAATGATTTCTCCGCCATCAGGCGACCAAGACGGCGAGGATTCAACTGCGCGGGTGCGGGTGAGTCGACGTGCACCGCTGCCGTTCGCTGCAACGATGTAGAGCTCGGGGTTGCCGTCCTTACTCAGTGTACAGGCAATACGTCCGCCTTCGGGTGAAAAGCTGGCACCGGAGTTGGTGCCTGGGAAGTTGAGGATTTTCGAACGCGCCCCTGATGCGATGTCGACATTATATATATCAGCATAGCCGCTTTGGTAGCCGGTATATGCAAGTTTGGAAGCATCAGGTGAGATGGCAGGAGCTACGCTGATGGCCTTGTCTTGTGTAATCTGGCGCTGGTTGGCGCCGTCGTAGTCAGCGGAATAGATTTCCTTTGCGCCACTCCGGTTGCTCACGAAGACGATCTTGGAGTTTGCGATGCCTTTTCCGCCTGTGAGCGTCTCGACGATATCATCCGAAAATTGGTGGGCGGCCGCGCGGGTATTGGTTGAGTAGGTTTTCTGGAGAACCACATTGCCTCGGTTATCTGTCACAATGCCTTGGAGTGAGGCACCGGATGCGGTAGCACTCACAATAAAGTTTGCCCGCTCGGAGATCCCAATTGAAAAAAGCCCGGAGAGGTCTAGGTCGTTCGATACCACCTTGCCGGCGATCGCTGCATCTGGACCGGCGAAGGGTTTGATCGAAATGTTCAGGGTATCGCTCTTCTTAACCGTAATAGTGGCTTCTTCCTGAGCCTGGAGGAATGGGGTGCAGAGAATGAGGGCGAGAATCGTTGAGAGGGTGCGGATGTAATTCATAAGAATAGTCTTTTTGTGTCAAAGGCGGTTACTTTTGACAAGTCAGGATCGGAAGTGGCGACCCAGTGGGAAGGTGCCAAGAATCGATATGGATTTGGCTTGGCGCTTTGCAAGTTCCAAGGCGCGGGCCACGCCGAGATCGCTTTCGGCACCCTCGACTTCAATGTAGAAGACATAGGTTTGCGGTTGGCCTGGCACGGGGCGGGAAACGATTCGCGTCAAGGTGACTTGCTGTCTCGCAAACGGGCCGAGGAACTTGTGCAGGCTGCCGCATTGGTTCAGCAGGGTGGCAACGAGTGCCGTGCGGTTGGCGGCAGACGTTTTGCCTGGCTTGCGGGCGATGGTGAAAAAGTTCGTCACATTGACTTCTTGGCCGTCCGAGGGCGTGGCGAGGATGTCGAGTTTGTAAATGCCGGCTGCACCTGGCGAGGCAAGGGCGGCGGCCTTGGGATCGGCGGCGGCCCGCTCGGATGCCGTGGCCGTGCTGGCCACAGGCACTAAGATGGCTTGGGGATGGTGGATTTTCAGCCACTCGGCGTGGTGCTTGATCTGGGTGAAATGGGAATACACTTTCTTCACCGGGGCTCCCTTGCGACCTAGCAGGGCGATGCGGATGTCTAGGGCCAGTTCTTCCACAATATAAATTGACCCTGCATGATGAATGAGTAGATCAATTGTATCGTAAACAGTTCCTCCAGAAGAATTTTCTACAGGAACAATCCCAAGGTGTGCGGCCCCGCTTAGAACGCTCTCGAAAACCCCCTCGATAGCCGCGGTGGCGATGAGATCGGCTTTTTTTCCGAATCTTTGGCGGGCGAGAATGCCCGAGAAGGTTCCTTCGGGTCCGAGATATGCGACTTGGCTCATAATGCAAAATTCAATCACAAAATGCCCGCGCAGCGCAAATCCAAGACGGGCTGTTCAGGATAAAAAAGGCTTTCGCCCGAAGCGCTGCCAGATTTAGCTCATTCCATGACTCCGTTGTTTTTGCGCCATCTCGGTCGTTTCCTCCCCTGCTTTGCTCTGTTTTTTTTGGTATCCTGCAGCAGTTTCAATCCACTCGGCCCTGATTCGCGGGGGCCGCAGCCACGCCCCCCACGCCCGCTCCCCCATGAAAATACAAAGTTCGCATGGGGCATTTCCACAGCCAGCTACCAATACGAGGACCCTGCGGTGAAAACCGGCGATGCGGACTATTTTTCCACGGATTGGGACATCATGGTCTCGAAGGGTGGCGCGCCTCAGAAGGGAAATGCTCTCTACTCCTGGACCCATTTTGATAAAGACTTGGCCGCTCTCAAGAAGACTGGCGTCACCCATTATCGGTTCAGCCTCGAGTGGGCGCGCATCGAGCCGCGCATGGGTGAGTTTAACGAGAAGGCGCTGGAGCGCTATGTCGAGATGGCCCGCCGTCTAAAAGCCGCCGGCATCGAGCCGGTCATCTGCCTCTGGCACTTCACATTCCCGGATTGGCTCTATGATCAAAAAAATCCCAAGGCCTCGAACTGGCTTCACCCGAAGGCACGCGAGCGCTGGCTAGTGTATCTCGACAAGGTTCTCCCGCGCCTCGCGCCTTACGCGAACTACTTCGCCCCGCAGAATGAACCAAACGGCCAGATCACCACGGCTTACATCGCTGGCCAGTGGCCCCCGGCGATGACGCTTGCCCTTGGCACTTATTGGAAGGTGATCGATGCCAGTACTGGCATGTTCCGCGATGCCGCCGCGCGGATTAAAAAGGTGAAAACTTCCGCCAAGGTCGTCTCCGTGGAGGCCCTGCCATGGTGGGAACGCTCCTTCCTCGACCCAGGCGGGATTTTTTACAACACCATGATCCATGGAAACATCGACCACCTCGATCGTGTGTGGGATGTCTGTGATATCATCGGCATCAATTACTACTACTCCCAGGTCGCCAGCCCGACATCGTTCATAGCAGAAGCCTGGAGGAGGGGACACAACTACACCATGATGGGGTGGCGCATCAATCCTAATGGCCTCTACAACGAGATTCGGCGCGTCGGCGACCGCTACGGCAAGCCCATGATGATTACAGAAAATGGCATCGCCACAACGAACGACTTGAAGCGCATTTGGTATATGAAAAACCACCTCGCCGCCATCGGGCGCGCCATCCGCGATGGCTACGATGTGCGCGGATATTTCAGTTGGTCCCTCGCCGACAACTACGAGTGGCACTACGGCTACCATGCCAAGTTCGGCCTTGCTACGATGGATTCCCATACCTACGACCGCATCTTGAAACCGTCCGCCTATTACTTCCGTGACACCATTCGCTCCACCAAAACAAGCGCTGATGTCATGAATCTCAAGCCCTCGCACAGTTTTCAAAAACTGCCACACAAGCCATGAATAAAAGCCGTGCCATTTATCCCGGAAGCTTCGACCCCGTGCACTTCGGTCATCTCGATGTGATCAGGCGCTCCACGCATTTGTTCTCGGATCTCATCATCGCCGTGGCGGCCAGCAAGTCCAAGGGGCCTTTCTTCAGTGTCGAGGAGCGCATGGCTATGTTGCGTGAAACTCTCGGTGACGACCCAGCGATCACCATTTTGCCTTTAGAGGGCTTGCTTGTGGATTTCGCCCGTGAGCATGGAGTCTTTACCGTTATTCGTGGCCTGCGCGCCGTTTCAGATTTCGAATTTGAATTTCAAATGGCCCTCATGAATCGGAAGCTGGAGCCACGATTGGAAACGGTCTATCTCACGCCCAAGGAAGACTATACCTACCTCAGTTCCCGTATCATGAAGGAAGTCGCGCGATTTGGTGGCGATGTGAGCCAGCTCGCGCCTTCCTCTGTGGCCAAAAGGCTCGCCCGGATGCGCGTTCGATATCCAGGGGCAGAGTAGCGATCTTGGCTCAGCTTGCGGCAATAGCATTTCCTTTCACCCCTACAACCAGTGCTATTCTAGTCGGCCCTGAAAAACCCTCACGCTGGAAGAGGCGAGTGGAAAGTCCGACATTCTCGCGCCCAATTTTGGATTGCTGAAACAAGCGCAAAAAGAACCTGCCTCATCCAGAGGCTCAGG
>Ga0164292_10002470_pt1 | contig 15079 bp, 18 predicted proteins | sample GEODES117metaG_FD_111486 | JGI IMG/M metagenome (GOLD analysis project Ga0164292, IMG submission 111486) | Eutrophic lake water microbial communities from Lake Mendota, Wisconsin, USA - GEODES117 metaG | ecosystem: Environmental > Aquatic > Freshwater > Lake | place: USA: Lake Mendota... | reverse complement strand
TCGGACTGGTTGGCCAGCGACAGGGCCTGCACCGAGAGCTGCTGCTTGGTCTGCAGCGAGGCGAGGGTTGCGCCTTCCTCGTTGATATCGGCCAATGTCAGCAGGTCGGCACCGTCGGTGAAGTTCTTGTTGGCGAACTTGGTGAAGTCCAGCCGGTTGGTCATCAGGTTGGCGTTCGACGAGTAGGTTGTCGACAGGCCGGAGATCGTGGCCTTGGCCGCGCGAACCTTGGCCAGCGCGGCGGACAGTTCGTCATTGCTCTGGAAGTCACGGAAGGCGTCGCCAGACGCGGTCAGGATGTTGTCCAATTGGAACCCCAATGCAGAAGCGTCAATGCGGCGACCCTGTGTCGTGATCGACGTTGAGTCATCCTCGTTAAATCCGATGCGGAGAAGGTCGCCCTGAAGCAGGTTCGTACCGTTATAGCCGGCATCAAGGGCGGTGTTGCGGATCTGCGTCAGCACTTCACGAAAGGACTTCGCAGCTGAAGTGCGGGGCTCCTGAAGGGTCGCTGCGCCAAGCATAACGACTGTTTGCGTGCCTGTGCCGGTCGCGGACGGGGTCGCACCCACCGCGCCGGAGAAGCCGAAGATGTCGAGGGCGTTGTTCTGGGTCTCGGTACCGCCGCTGGCGGTGTCGACGACGAACTGGAGGGCGAAGGTTTCGCCGGTGGCTGCGTCGGCCCCGTTCACGTTGTTCTCGATGACAATGTTGCCAGAGTCGTTGAGATAGGCGCTGACGCGTGCCGACTGGCCGGCCAGGTTGATCGACGTGTTGGTGTTGACGTTGTCGAGCAGGTCCTGGACCGTGGTCGTCGCGTTGGTGGTCAGGGTCGTGCCGGTGCCGACGATGGTGGCAGTGCCAGCGGCGTTGACGCGGACAAGATTGACCTGGATCGTGTCGCCAGCCTGGAGCCGGTTCGTGCTGCTGCCACCTGCGGCTTCCGTCAGAGGCTGCATGGTGTCTGCCGCTCCGGTCAACGGGTTGCGGAAGGAGAAGTTGGACGTGGCCTTGGCGTTGGTGCCTGCGGTGTTCATGGCCGCGCGCATCATGCCTTCAGCCTGCTCGAACGAGGCCCTGATCGAGCTCAGGGCCTTGTCGGTCTGCTTGATGACATTCAGGCCGAGACCAATGTTGTCCATGATGGACTGGAGGCCGCGTGCCTTGGACGAAAACGAGTCTGCAACAAAGTAATTGAGTGCATTGTCGAGAGCCGAATTGACCTTCTTGCCGGTGGCAAGACGCTTGTTGGTCGAGTCAATCTGGCCCTGGATATTGTCGAGCGAAGAAAGGGCATTCTTCATGCCCGTGGTCAGCGAAGGAGCCTGCATTTTACACACCATTCTTGGGTCGAAGCAGCCCGTCCTGGGCTGATCAGCCGTTCTTGCTGACCCGACGATGATGGCGCGTTAAGCTTAATCGCAGGTAAAGCGTGCGAGGCGAACGACAGGAATCGTCAACCATGAACTGCGACATTTTGGCATGCCGCTGGCAGTCACTGCCGGCCGGTCCATGGCATGGAGATGTCAGGCTTCGCGGGCAGCCCGCCGGGGCGCTCCAGCGTCGAGGTCGCGCATCGTGTTCAGATATTCGCGCAACTTGAGGCGCACCTCGTCTGGAAACTGGTGGACGACGTCCCCGGTTCTGGTATCGACGCTGCGATACACGATCTCGCGGGTGCGCGGATCGACGAGATTGCGGTTCTGGATGAAGGTGCGGAGCTGTTCTTCACGCTGGCGCTGTTTCTGGGCCACGTCCTGCTGGATGTCGACACGCACGGCGGGGCTATCGCCAATCGCACGGACGGCCTCAGTCCTGGGCAGTTCGGTTGCAACGGCACGAGTGCCGCTGGCATTGGGCTCCACGCGATTGGCCGCTGGTAACGACGCGGCGGCGGGAGCCATTCTAATCCCGCCGATATCCATCCTGAGACCCTCCCGAGGTCCACGTGCCCCTATCAGACACGGTTTCAGGATGACACGGAGATGTTAACACCCGGTGAGAAAGATTGGTGAATGGTTAATGTGGAGCAAGGCGCGCTGTTTGACGACTGCTCAAAGCGACTTGCTAACCATGATCGGGCCTGTGCCGTTGCGCGGGGCCGGCGGCGTCACTGCGCCATAGCCACCGCGGGAATAGCCCTGGGGCTGCGCGGTGCGGCCGGCATCGCGGGCCAGGTCCCTGACGATGGTTTCCGATACGGCACGGGCTGTAGCCAGCACGGCCTGGTTGGTTTCGAGCAGTTCGCTGAACTCGCTGTGGGCACCCTTGAGGCGCTGCACATCCTCCGGAACGAAACGGGCGAGCGCCACGGCATTGGCCTTGATCACTTCGAGTCCGCGCATATAGGAGCCTGCCAGCTCTGACTTGCGGGCTTCCCGGTCGAGCGCCGCGGCGATCTGGCCATCGCGCATCAGCTGGGTCTCCTCGCCGATGACATGGGCGAGGCTCATCAGCGTTGCCATCACGGTCTCGACCAGTTCGCGCGCCTCGCCAGCTGAGCCGACACGCACGCGGCCCGCGTTGCTGGCTGCCTCAAGCGCCATTGGACTTCTCCTGCATCTGCAGCATCTGCCGGTAGATCGTGTCGGAAATGCCGATGCCGCCGGATTTCGCCATCTGCTTGGCATATTCGTTGACAAGCATGCCGCGATAGACCTGCGCGCCCGTCCCGTTGTCGCCGACCGGTCCCTCGCCGGCATCCTGCGGGAAGACCTGCGACATCATGTTCTCGAGAAACATGGTCTCGAAGTCGTCGGCCGTCTTGCGGATTTTCTGCTCGGCGGGATTGAGAGCCTTGTTGACTGCGCTGAGAGCGCTCGAGGCGGCACCGAGCGCAAGCTTGGCGGCGGGCAGGGTCAGACCTGTCAGGGCAAGGGTCATCACATCACCTCTATTTCGGCTTGCAGGGCACCTGCAGCCTTGATGGCCTGCAGAATGGAGATCATGTCGCGCGGGCCGATGCCCAGGGCATTGAGCCCATCGACAAGATCGCGCAGGGAGACACTTTCGCGGACGATGGCCAGCTTGTTGCCGCCTTCGGTATCGACCTTCACGGCCGTGCGCGGCACGACGGCGGTCCGTCCGCCGGCCAGCGGGTTGGGCTGCGACACCTCGGGCTGCTCGGAGATTGTCACCGTGAGGTTGCCTTGCGCCACGGCCACGGTCGACACCCTCACGTCGCGGCCCATGACGATGATGCCGGAGCGTTCATCGATGACGATGCGCGCCGTCTGGTCAGGCTCGACCCGCAGCTGTTCGATCTCCGTCAGCAGGCGGATCATGTTGCCCTGATAGCGCTGCGGGATCTGGATCACGACGGTCGAGGGATCGGTCGGCTCGGCGGTGGCTGACCCCATGAAATCGTTGATGGCGGCTGCCATACGGCGGGCGGTGGTAAAATCCGGGTTGCGGAGCGCAAGGCGCAGGCTCTTGAGCTTGTTGAGGGCGAAATCGATCTCGCGTTCTACCATTGCCCCGTTGGCGATGCGGCCGACCGTGGGAACGCCTCGCGTGATGCTGGCGGCATCGCCACCGGCCGCGAAGCCGGAAATCGAGACGGCACCCTGGCTGACGGCGTAGACCTCGCCATCGGCTCCCAGCAGCGGGGTGACCAGCAATGTGCCACCCTGCAAGGACTTGGCATCCCCAAGCGAGGAGACGGTGACATCGACCTTGGTGCCCTGCGTGGCAAAGGCCGGCAGGGTGGCCGTGACGATCACGGCGGCCATGTTGGCGGTGCGCATGTTGGCCCCGCGCGTGTTGACACCGAGCCGTTCCAGCATGGCCTGTGCCGATTGGCGGGTGAAGGGCGCGTTGTTGAGTGTGTCGCCGGTGCCATTGAGACCGACCACGATGCCATATCCCACCAACTGGTTCTGACGGATGCCTTCGACGGCCGCCAGATCCTTGATGCGTGATGTTGCCGATGCCGGGTCAGTCAGCGCCAGCCCGAGCACAAGGGCTAGGGCCGCTGCGGCAAACGCTCTGAAAGGGTTGCGGGTCATGGGGCTCACGGTCTGGTTCGTTCCGGGTTTGAATGGGGGCAGGGTAGCCCGTCCAGATTTGCTAGCGAAGGTTGTGCCAACTGAAGAGTTTAACAATCATTCAATGAAATCATTAACTTGTCTGCGTTTGAGTCCAATGACGCCTCTTTCAGACCCGGCGTTTCCTGCCGGATAAGGCAGGATTTGCCGGGTCTGAAACGCATCGTTAACCATGTTCGCCGCAAGGTTCAGTCATGTTCCCGATCGATCCTCGACAGGCCATCCAGCGCACCGCCGCCTCAGGCTCGCGACCGGCGCAAGGCACTGGCGCCCGCTTCACGCTCGGCGGCAGCGCCCAGCCGGAAGCAGCACGCATGGCCGGCGTCAGCGGTGCGATGCCGATGGATGCACTGTTCTCGCTCCAGGCGAACGAAGATGCGACCGAGCGCAAGAAACGCCAGGTCAAGCGTGGCCATGATCTGCTGGATGGGCTCGACAAGCTGAAGGCCGCCCTTCTTTGTGGCATCGTGCCGACCTCGCAGCTCACCCAGCTCAAGATCCAGCTCGAACAGCGCCGCGAGAACACCGACGATCCCCGGCTGGAGGATCTGATCGGCCACATCGAACTCCGCGTGGCCGTGGAGCTGGCCAAGCTCGCCCGCTGAGGGTCGATCCAGGCTGTCAACGATCATGGGCGTTGACGCCGACGCGGCGATTTCTCTTGTGCTGCTGACGATCCCGGGCTGTGCTGCGGCGTTGCCTTGCTGACAAGGCGAGACCATGACCCCTGTGAACGTGCAGTTCGGCTGCGGCTTCTCCGTTGGCGAAGACTGGCTGAACTTTGACAGCTCTCCGCCGCTGCGTCTTGAGCGCCTGCCTGTTCTGGGGGGCTTGCTGTCCCGGATGTTAGGGAACAGGCAACCCTTACCCGCCGCGGTTCGCTATGGCGACATCACGACCGGGTTGCCGGTGCCCGCCGGCACCGTGAAGGCGTTGTCTGCTTCTCATGTGCTCGAGCATCTCAGCCTACGAGGACTTCAAGTCCGCGCTGCGACAGGCCCATGTCCTGCTGGCCCGGGGGGGGCGGCTGATCGTGCCAGATCCGGAAGAGCGCGCACGGCGCTATGTGGCGGCCCTTGATGCGGGACGCGTCAAAGCCGGTGGTGCCTTTTTGCGCAGTTGCATGCTCGGTGCCGAGCGTCGACCGAAAGGCTCGATCAACCTCCTGAGGCAGATGATCGGCGGCAGCGCCCATCAGTGGATGTGGGACCACGCCTCGATGGCGGCCCATCTCGAAGCGGCGGGCTTCGTCGAGGTGCGCCGCTGCGACATGGGAGACCCGCCTGACCCGGCTTTCCCGCAGGTCGAGGACGCGTCCCGCTTCGCCGACAAGGACGGTTTTCGCGAATTGGCGATGTCGGCCCGCAAGCCTGCATAGTCCGCGCTGCCCTGCCGGCCGATCTGCTTTCAGGTCAGTGCCCGCCAGGCATCATGCAGGGCGGCCGGAATGGCCTCGTCATCGACCGCCTCATTGTAGGGCGCACGGACATGCGGATCCGGAATTGTCCGTCGAAGGCCGTGACCAGCAACTCCATGGGACGGTTCCTCCAGATCCAGTCCCGCATCGCATGGGCCATTACCCAGTCGCCGTGACCGGCGACGGGCAGCCTGCTTGTGGCGATCACGCCAAGAAACGTGGTTGGTGCACCAGTCTGCGTGCCGAGGGCGTCAGCCAGCATTGCAGCCTTCCCGCGCGCGAGGTCGGTGTTGCGTTGGCGCAAGGCATGTCCGCCCATGGCGTGATGCAGGTCGGTGGCAGCCGGCATGGTCAGCCATGGGCTGCAATCGTGCGTGCCGACCTGCCGTCGAACTCGGCGCTGAAGCCCTGCCCGAAGCCCTGCCCGAAGCCCTGCCCGAAGCCGTGCGAGATGACCGAAGGATGAGCGGCCACGGCAGCATTGGGCGCAACGGCAAGAAACGCAGCCCCCTTGGGCGAGCACAGCCATTTGTGGCAATTGTCGACATCATCGTCAGCACCCAGCGCATCGATGGCGAGGTCGACCATGCCGGGAGCATGCGCGCCATCGATCAGCACCGGAACGCTGGCAGCCCGCGCCAATGCCGCGATCTTACTGACCGGGCGGATAACCGCTGTGGCCGAGGCGATATGGTCGATGACGATGAGCCGCGTGCGCGGCGTGATCCGTGCCGCGATGGTGCGCGTGGCATCGGCTGCATCGCTCAGGGGCATGCCGGGCGGCACTTCCAGGCTGACCATCCCGGCGCTTGTCACCGGAAAGGCAAGCGTCTGCCGCACGGCGTTGTAGACATGCGAGGTGGAGACGCTCTCGTCGCCGGGCTGCCAGCGCATCGAGCGAAGCGCGGCGTTGATGCCGCTGGTGGCGTTTTCGACAAAGGCGAGGCGCTCCTGTGCTGTGCCGACGAAGCCGGCAAGGGCCGACGCCGCAGCGCGCAGGGGCGTCGGCAGTTCATCGCGAAAGAAACGCACCGGCTGGCTTTGCATCCGGTTTTGCCAGCGAGCGGTATAGGCCTGCACGAGGCGCGGTGTCGCGCCATACGAGTTGTGGCTGAGAAAGATCATGCCCTCTTCAAGTAAGTGTCCAGTGCGGCAGCAGGGCGCGGCCGAACAGGGGAGCGTCGTTCCCGCTGCCGGGACAATTGATCGGGACGATGCCTGCGCCTTCCTAGCTTACCATCGTTCAGGCCAGCGCGATGCAGGAGAACGCCACGCGCGCCTCAGTTGGCACACCGAAGCGGGCCGTATGGCGAGCCGGCAGGCCTGCGGGGAAGTGCCGGACATACTCTTCGTTGCAGGCGGCGTAATCCGCCGGATCGGTGATCAGCATGGTGACCTGCACGGTGCGATCGAGGCCGCTGCCAGCCTCAGCGAGAATCCCGCTGATCACGGCGAGGGCCTGCCGCACCTGCTCCTGCGGGGTGGCACCACGCACGATGCCGCGTGCCGGATCGTGCGGGGCGCTGTGGCCCGAGACGAACAGCAGGCCGCCGGCCCGTGTGGCGCGGCTAAAGGGGCGGCCCGAGTCGGCATCGGGCTGGTCGATGAAGTCGATCATGGCGTTGGTCCTCGCGGTGATGATGGGCGGGACCAATCATGGCGCAAGCGGCCGTATCGGGGCTGACGGCACCGGAACGACCGGATGGTCAGAGGCGATCAGGGACGTCTGGCTGGCTGGGCCGGTGTGATGGCCTGAAGCTCGTTGGGTCCGGCAGGTGCAGCCAGGGCCGGGGCAGCGCCGCCTTCCGACCGGGCGCGGGCGCGCACGGCGAGGGCCACCGTGAGCTTCTCCGCCGCTTCCGCCGACATCGAGGCCATGACCTCGGACATCTTGCGCGGGTTCATCTGGAGCACCATCGGCACCAGCACGTCGGATGGCAGGCGGTCGAAGACCCGCGCTGCGTCCTTCGGCTTCATGTTCTCGTACATGATGACGAGCTTCTTCAGGCCCTGGGTCTCGCCGCTGTCCTTTTCATCCTTCTTGCCTTCGAGCTTGTCCTCGACGGCCTTCAGTTCTTCGACGCGGCCATCAAGCTTCCGCTCGGCGGTCTCCAGCAGCTTCTCGCGCAAGTCGAGTTCGCGCTGGCGGGCATCGATCTGTTCCCGGCGCTCGCCAAGGCGTTCGATCAGCTCGCGCTCTGCGGTTGATGGCGTGCGCTCACCCTGGTTCATCACCGAGGCGCGGTCCTTCGGCTTTGGGCCGGTGGGCATAGGCTGGCTTGCGGCCTCCGCGATCTTGCCATCGGGCGTCTTGCCATCGGGTGTCTTGCCATCGGGTGTCTTGCCATCCGGCGTCTTGCCATCCGGTGCCTTGGCATCCTTTTTGTCCGCATCCTTGGCCGGCACCGATCCCGTCACCTCTGGCGATGTGATGATGTAGGGCTCGCGGGCGCGGGCCAGCATCTGCACCATGCCTCTAAAATCATTGGGGTTGTAACTGCCATCGGGATGCACAACTGCCGTGCGCGGAGCCACCTGATCTGCCAGCGGGACGAACGAAACGCCGCTACCATCCGTCCACGAGATCGCCTTCAGCGCCAGCAAGCCGACGGCGCCGAGAATGACAGCAGGAATGAGGCGTTGCCGATCCATCATGACAGCGGCGATCTGACCGCAAAACCGTTCATGCCGCGTTACCATCCAGCCGGCGAACGGCGCGCTGGGTGATGGCTGCCGCCATGTCGGCTGCATCCGAGAGTTTGCGTGTGGTGGCGGAAGCCGTTTCTTCTTCGGTGTTGGCGGCTGCCGGCGCAACAAGGCGCGAGGCTTCGACAATTTTGGAAATGCGCGACATGACCTGCTCGCCGGCCTCGATCTGCGCCGAAAGGTCGGCGGCATAGCGCTCGGCGGTGCGCAGGCGTTCGGCCAGGGTTTTGTCGCAGTCGTTGAGGGTCAGCTTGAGACCGGAAATCGCCCGCTCGGCGCTGTCGGTCGCAGCCAGCAATTCGCCGATCGTGCGCCGCATGGCGCCTTCGTCGGCCTTGAGCCGCTCGATCCGCCGCGACAGTACGACGCAGGTGGAAATCGTGGCAACCAGCAGCATCGCCACCAGCAGGTCGGCAATCAGGGCAATCGTGAAGCTCATGGTCGCAGTTCCTTCCCCCGCGCCGCTGCCGGGCCCGCCTGTCCAGCCATGTCAGTTGCGCTCGCTGCGCGACGACACGGATGCATCGAACACCCCGATCGTGGTGCGCGACCGGCGCAGAGCGGCGACGGTCTGCACCGCGATCTTGTCATCGACACGCCCGACGCGGCCTTCCGTGACGCCGAAATCGCCGCAGCGGAGCGTGACGAACCGGTCAGGCTTGGCGTCAAAGATCAGGGTGTCGCCGATATCGAGGCTCATGATGCGGGACAGCGGCATCATTTCCTGATGGAGCACGGCTTCGACCGGCACCGTTGCCTGATAGATTTCGGTCGCGAGGTGGTTTTCCCAGATCGGGTCGCGCCCGATCTTTTCCCCCATGAAGCTTTCCAGCAGCAGTTCGCGGACCGGCTCGATGGTGGCATAGGGCATCAGCACCTGGAGCGCGCCACCGCGCCCCTCCATCTCCAGCCGGAGATCGACGCGGATCGCGGCGTTGGCCGGACGCGAGATCATGGCGAAACGGGGGTTGGTCTCGATCCGGTCGACCTTGAAGGTGACCGCCGAGAGCGGCCTGAACGCGGTTTCCGCATCGGTCAGGACCACGCCGACCATGCGCTTGAGCAGGTTCATCTCGATGGTGGTGAAGGGCCTGCCGTCATGGCGGATCTGGGGGCCGCCGCGCCGCCCGCCGAGCATCGTGTCAAGCACCGCATAAGTGAGGGTGGACTCGACCGTAACCAGGCCGAAATTGTCCCATTCCTCGGCCTTGAACACGGCGATCATCGCCGGCAGAGGGATCGAGTTCACGTAGTCGCCGAAGCGCACCGAGCGAATGGCATCGAGCGTGACCTCGACGTTGTCGTTGAAGAAGTTGCGCAGCGAGGTCGACAGGTGCCGCACCATGCGCTCGAAGATGATTTCGAGCATGGGCAGGCGTTCGTAGGACACGGTGCCTGAATCAACGATGGCCCGGATGCCGGCACGCCCGCCGGCGCCCATCTCGCCCACCGAGAAGCCGAGCATCGAATCGATCTCGTCCTGGTTGAGCAGGCGGTCGATACCACTTTCCGCATCGTCGAAATTGGTCTGTGAGTCGAGCATGGTAGCCCATTCGGCCGCCATAATGTCGCTACCGCCACCCTCGTTGCCCTGCTCGGCGAGTGCGGCCCCCCATTCGTTGGCGAGGTTGTCCTGCTCGCCGCCGGATGACGGGGTGTTGTCGTCTGGTTCGCTCATGATCGTGCCTATTGAACCAGCAGTTCCTTGAAGAGCACTGCGTCCACCTTTGCGGGGTGCACGGCTGCGTTGACCCGACGCAGCAGCTCTTCTTTCAGTCTGAAAGTGCCGGCCGAGCCTTCAAGATCGGCCGGCCGGAGTTCGCGCAGATAGACCTGGAACATGTCCTCGATGCGCGGCAGGAGCGGCTGGATATCGGGAGCCATCTTGGCATCGGCGATTTCGAGCGCGACCTTGACCTTAATGATGGTCTGGCGTTCGCCGGGCTGGCTGCCGGCGATGTTGACGAGCATTTCCTTCATGTCGACAAAGCTTGTCGTGCGTGGAGGGGGTTTGGCAGCCTGTTCGGCTGCATCGACCTTGGGCTTCTTCAGGAAGAAGAACCAGCCGCCACCGCCCAGCAGGCCAAGCACCACAACGCCGACGCCGGCCAGAACCAGCTTGTTGCCAAGCAGGCCCTTTATGCCGCCGGGCTTGGCTGCGCCTTCTGCGCCTTCTGCGCCTTCGCCATCCTTGGGCGCTTCGGCATCGGCATCACTGTTTTTCGGTTTCTTGGCCATCGGACCGGGGAAGCCTTGGTGAGACAGGGCGGAGGATGCGGCTGCACCGTCCGTGATCTGAGAAGCACATTGGCCATTTATGGTTAATGCCTCGTTAAGCAGGGCAATTTCTGCCGGGCTCTCTTTGCCGCCCTGGCAGGAGAAGGACAGCTGCAGGGTCAGCAAAAAATCTTCCAAATATCTGATTAAAATGAGTTTTTCCCGTCTTTGCCAAGTTGGCACGGCTGATGCGAGGTCCACTGTGCGAGATCCGCGCTGGGGAGCGTCACGGGTTCTTGCGGAAGACATGGGAGTTCGATGCGATGGAGAATGCGCTTCTCGTCGGTGTTTCACGCCAGATGGCGCTTCGGCGCGAGATGGATGTGATCGCCAACAACGTGGCCAACATCAACACCAACGGCTTCAAGGCCCGTTCGGTGCGCTTCGCCGAGCATGTCCAGCCGGTGGCCAAGGCCGAGACCTTTCCCAACCGGGACAAGCGCGTCTCGTTCGTGGTGGACCGCGGCACACCCATCGACCTGTCAACCGGCATGGTCGAGCGCACCGGCAATCCGCTGGATGCGGCCGTGCGCGGCGATGCCTACTTTACCGTGCAGCTTGGCAATGGCCAGACCCGCTATACCCGGGATGGCGGCTTCGAGATCAACTCGCGCGGCCAGATGGTGACGCAGGGCGGCCTGCGGGTGGTCGGCGAGAACGGCCCGATCGAGATTTCAACCAACGAAACCGGTGTCCGCATCGCCGAGGACGGCACGGTGCTCACCGATCAGGGCAACCGCGGCAAGCTCAGGTTGGCCCGCTTCGCCAACCCGCGTGACCTGAGGAATGAAGGTTCAAACCTGTTCTCGTCCGTGGCCCCGGCGCAGCCTGCCGGCCCGCAGGCCCGCGTCGAAACCGGGGTGATCGAGCGCTCCAACGTCAAGCCAGTGCTCGAAATGAGCCGCCTGATCGAGGTGCAGCGGGCCTATGCCAGCATCAGCAGCATGGTCGGACGCACCGATGAACTTCGCCGCGACGCGATCCGCCGCCTTGCCGATCTCCAGAGCTGATTGAGGAGGACATCCCATGCGCGCTCTTTACACCGCCGCAACCGGCATGATGGCCCAGGAACTGAACGTCCAGGTCATCTCCAACAACATCGCCAACGTCCGCACCAATGGCTACAAGCGCCAGCGCGTGCATTTCCAGGACCTGCTCTACGAACACCTGCGGCGCGCCGGCTCGGCGACATCCGACCAGGGCACGCAGGTTCCGGCCGGCACCTTCGTCGGCTCCGGCGTCAAGACCGTGGCCACCGGCCGCGTGATGGGGCAGGGCAACCTGACCCAGACCGACAAGGAATATGACCTTTCGGTGCGGGGCGACGGCTTCTTCCGCGTCCGCATGCCGGATGGGCGGACGGCCTATACCCGCGACGGTTCGTTCGATCTCGACAGCCAGGGACAACTCGTCACCAAGGATGGCTACATCGTCGAGCCCGGCATCAACGTGCCCCAGAATGCCCGCAGCGTCAGCATCAGCAGCAGTGGTCAGGTGCAGGCCCTGATCCCCGGCCAGACCGCGCCGCAGGATCTCGGACAGATCCAGCTCTCGCGCTTCGTCAACCGGGTGGGCCTTGAATCGGTCGGTGACAACCTGTTCGTCGAGACCGCCGGCTCCGGCCCGGCCATCGATGGCAATCCCGGCGGCGAGGGCTTCGGCTCGGTGCAGCAGTCCTATCTCGAGGAATCCAACGTCAATGCCGTGGTCGAGATATCCTCGCTGATCGCCGCCCAGCGCGCCTACGAAATGAACTCCCGCGTCATCTCGGCCTCTGACCAGATGATGCAGGCCACCAGCCAGATGTTCAGGGGTTGAGGTGAGATCATGACAGGTATCCGCACCAAACTCGCCGTCACCGCCGCGTTTGCCGCGCTCGCGTTCGCGGCCTGGCCCGCGGCAGCCCAGACCGGCACGGGCCGGCCGATGCTGCGCGCTTCGTTCGGAGCCTCGGCCCCGGTGGTCAAGGCCGACATCATGGCGACCCGCGATATTCTCACCCTCGGCGACCTCGTCAGCGGCCTGCCCCAGGACGTGGCCGGCCAGCCCGCTTTCCGCGCCCCGTCGCTGGGCGAGACAGGGACAATCCAGTCCGTGCGCATCGTCGAGGCCGTGCGGGCACAGGGCATCGAGACAGTGCATGATGGCGGGACGGCCCAGGTTGTCGTGACACGCGCTGCGCGACGGCTGACCATGGCCGACATCGAAGCGGCTCTGCGCCGCAGCATCGAGGAGCGCTACGGCGTCGATGCCCGCAGCTTAAGCCTTTCGCTCGATCATGGCGCGCCCAGCCTCGTGGTCGAGCCGGAACTGCGCGGCCTGCTGCAAACCCAGGATCTGGTCTATGACGTGCGCAACCGCCGCGTCAGCGCAACACTCATCATGCCTGGCAGCGCCGCGATGCGCCTGAAGCCGGCGCGCGTCACCGGTCAGATGGTCGACACGGTCGAGGTCGTGGTGCCGATCCGGGCGATCAACCGTGGCGACATCCTGCAGGCAGGCGACATCATGGTGGAGCGCCGCCCGCGTGACGGCGCACTGACCGATCTTGCCATCGACATGCAGGCCGTGATCGGCAAGTCCGCCCGCCGTGCGATGGTGGCCGGCCAGCTTGTCCGCAACTCCGACATCCAGCGCCAGGAAATCGTGGCGCGCAACGAAACCGTCACCGTGGTCTACGAGGCGCCCGGCCTGATGCTGACCATGCGGGCCAGGGCCCAGGAGGCCGGTGCGCAGGGCGACGTGATCTCCGTGCTCAACGTGCAATCCAAGAAGGTGCTGCAAGGCACTGTCAGTGGTCCGGGCCGTGTCGTGGTCAACGGCGCTGCCGCAGCCCGCATCGCCAGCGCCAACTGAAGGTGAAGCAGACCATGACCAACACGATGCCACATCCAAACCGCTCCGCCGGCCGCGCCCTGCGCCTCGGTGCCATCGCCAGCATCGGCCTCGTGCTCGGTGCCTGTGGCGCCGTCGACCGGCTTGCCAATGTCGGCCGCGCGCCCGCGCTATCGGCCATCGAGGATCCGACCGCGCAGCCCGGCTACAAGCCCGTGCGGATGCCGATGCCGACGCCCGAGCATGTTTCATTCGGCCCCAACTCGCTGTGGCGGCAGGGCTCGCGCGCCTTCTTCAAGGACCAGCGCGCCCGCCAGATCGGCGATCTGGTCACCGTCAAGGTGCGCGTCACCGACAAGGCTGAACTGCAGAACCAGACCAGCCGCTCGCGCAGCGCCAAGGACAGCCTGGGCGTTCCCAACCTGCTCGGCATCGAGGAGAACCTGCCCAAGATCATGCCGGAATCGATCGACAACAACTCGCTCATCTCGGCCAATTCGAACACCTCGACCCAGGGGGCCGGCTCGGTGCGCCGCTCCGAGCAATTGTCGACCAATGTTGCGGCGGCCGTGACCCAGCTTCTGCCGAACGGCAACCTCGTGATCGAGGGCAAGCAGGAAATCCGCATCAACTTCGAGGTGCGTGAACTGATCGTGGCCGGCGTTGTCCGTCCGGAGGACATCGACAGCGACAACACGATCGACTCCACCAAGATCGCCCAGGCCCGCATCGCCTATGGCGGCCGGGGCCAGATCACCGATGTGCAACAGCCGCGCTATGGCCAGCAGGTGATGGATATCCTCCTGCCATTCTGACCTCGCCGACCCGATCCTTGCTCGTGCGCCGGCGACGCTCCCCCCAACGCCGGCGGGTGACAGGCCAAGGCTGCGCCCTGCTTCCCCAGCCAGGGCCAGGCCTTTCTGACCGGTGACCAGCCGCCTCCCATGCCGGCCCGTCACCGTAGCGCGCAGCAGCGCTCCCCACCTTGCTGCCGCCCACTGACGAAAACCCCGCGCCTCCCACGCGGGGTTTTCGTGCGTCAGGGGTGAGAGGAGACGGGCGGCGGCAGCGTCCGAAGGCGGGCGAGCGAGGACAGCAGAACCGCCAGCAGGGAAGCTGCAAACAGGCCGACGATCGGCGCCATGGCCGCGTCAAAGCCGAGGCGGTCCGCCAAGATGCCGCCGAGCAACGCGCCAACGGAGCGCATGCCATAGATTGCGGCCTGGATGACCGATCCGACCCGCCCCAGCAGGCCCGGCGGCGTGTCCAGTTGGCGGATGCTGTTCTGGCAGACGAACCACAGGATCGGACCGAATCCGATCAGCAGGAACTCGGCCACGGGGCCTGCGAGGCGAAGACTGGTGCCGGCGAGATGGGGCGACAGCGCCAGAATCACCGATGCCAGCATCGATGAGGCTGGCCCGAACACGAGGATCAGCCGGTGCGAGAGCCTTGCCATGGCGATTGTCGCCAGCATGGCCGCAGCCAGCGATCCGATGCCCATGGCCGACTGCGCGGCACCGGCTTGCGCAGCATTGAGCCCAAGTGGCCCGAGAGCAAAGGGCACGAACACGGCGATCAGCGCGAAGAAGGCCATGTTCGAGAAAAGGGCGCAGGCCACGATGCCGACCAGAAGTGGCTGGCGGCGATATGAAATCGAAGCCCTCGGCAATCTCCGCCATGGGCCGGCGGGCGCGCGGCACGCGGGCCGGCTGGGCGACGAAGCCGAGGGCCATCGAGGCCGAACGCCGTGATCAGTCCTGCCAGCAAGTCCTGCCAGCAAGTCCTGCCAGCAAGT
>Ga0164292_10002469_pt1 | contig 15083 bp, 8 predicted proteins | sample GEODES117metaG_FD_111486 | JGI IMG/M metagenome (GOLD analysis project Ga0164292, IMG submission 111486) | Eutrophic lake water microbial communities from Lake Mendota, Wisconsin, USA - GEODES117 metaG | ecosystem: Environmental > Aquatic > Freshwater > Lake | place: USA: Lake Mendota, Wisconsin... | reverse complement strand
GCCCATTCCCAAGCGGTGACGGAAATTGTACGGGAATCCGTCCCGGTCGTTGAAAAAGCTTCGGTAGATGAATTTTACGCCGACCTCACGGGAGTCGATCGTTTTCTGGGCACGTACAAAATGGCTACCGAATTGCGGGAGCGCATTGTACGCGAGACCGGTCTCCCGTTGTCTTTTGGTTTGTCGGTAAACAAAACCGTTTCCAAAGTGGCTACGGGAGTGGCAAAGCCCAACAACCAACTGCGTGTTGTGTCGGGGCAGGAAAAAATCTTTTTGGCACCGTTGTCGGTTCGCAAAATTCCGATGGTGGGAGAGAAAATGTACCAATCCTTGCGGAACCTCGGCGTTCAGACGGTAGGAACTGTTCAAGAAATGCCCGTGGAATTGCTTCAACAGGTCTTCGGAAAGCCGGGGAAGACTTTGTGGGAAAAAGCCCAGGGCGTAGACCCCTCGCCGGTAGTTCCCACGCAAGAGCGAAAAACCATTTCGGCGGAACGGACCTTTGAGCGGGATACACTGGATACCCAAAAATTGGAGGGACTGCTCACGGCTATGGTCGAGAATTTGTGTTTTCAGCTTCGTCGAGGAGAAAAAGTGACCAGCGAGGTCACTATTAAAATTCGGTATGCGGATTTTGAGACCCAGACGAAGCAGCGAAAGATCCCCTACACCAGTGCGGACCATCTGCTCATTCCTTTGGCTAAATCACTTTTCCAAGAGCTGCACAGCCGCCGCCTCATGGTTCGTTTGTTGGGCATACGCTTTGGGGGATTGGTGGGAGGGGGATTGCAGTTTCAGCTTTTTGAAGAGGAAGACCGTGCCTACCAATTGTACCATGCCCTGGACGCTGTCCGGAAAAAGTACGGAGACCGGGCAGTCGTACGCGCTTCCGGCCTGCATGCAAAGTCGATAGGGGGTGGAGGCAATCCCTTCGATGGGGGGCCGCCCTTGTTGCTTGCCCGAAGGCGGCAATAGCCGAACCTGAACACGGCCTTGGGCGGTAGAGTAGGGAAGGGGAGCGGTGCCTAACCCGAGTTATCAGGAGAGTCAAATCCGTCAATTTACCGACCAAAAATGCTAAAAAAACCGGCATAGATAAAATCTATAATAAATCATATAGAACTAATAACCAGTACTTTTAAATAACTTAATTCACCAATAGATTCAGTATGTGTGGTCGGTATGTTCAAGTCAGCTCCATTGCCGTTTTGGAACAGCGTTTTCAGGCGGAAGTGAAGACACCGGAGCACTGGTCTCCCACAGCAAACGCCGCCCCTGGGGATCAACTTCCTGTTATTCTGGGGGATTCACCGCAGGAAATTGTTATTCAAAGATTTGGGTTATCTCCCCAAGGAAGTAAACCGGGTTCGCTGTACATCAATGCACGGTCCGAAACCGCTTTGGACAAGCCCTCCTTTCGGCTTTCGATGCGAAAAAAAAGGTGCATAATTCCCGTTGATGCCTTTTATGAAGGACCTGATAATGAGAAATTAAGCAAACCGTACCTGGTTTATTTGGTCAATAAAGAACGCCCATTTGCTTTTGCGGGCATTTGGGACGATTGGATCCATCCGGCAACCGGGGAAACGGTTCGGTCGTTTGCCATTCTAACCACGGGCCCCAATCGCGTAATGAAGGCCATCGGTCATTCGCGCTGCCCTGTCATTCTGGAGCCCGAGGAAGAAGCCCTCTGGCTTTCTCCGCATACCTCTCTGGCCGACGCTATGGCCCTGCTGCGGCCTTGCGCAGACCACCGAATGAACGCCTATCCCGTCTCTCCGGCCATGAAGAACGTCCGGTTAAAGGGGGTGGAGTTGGTACAACCCCAAGGGGAGCGGCTCTTTGAAGAGGCCGAGTACATCACCAAGCCGGGGTTGGCCCTTCGTGGCATGGGGCGACGAAACGTATGATGCCGTGGCTGCCGTACGGACTGCCTACAGTTTTGGCTTCGGGCTTATAGCCTTGGAGGAATTGGTGGAACGAGCCGTTTTGGACGACCATTCCCACCTGGCACTTACCGACATTGGACATACGGCGGCCTTGCTTCCGCTCTTGCAAAAAGCCAAACGAGCCGGAATCAATATTATACCAGGAGTTGAAATAAGATTAAATAATAAATTTAAATACAGCATATTAGCATTAAATAGAGTAGGATTAAACAGCCTTCATGCCTGGCTCTCCGCCAGCGGGGCATCAAGTCCATGCACTCCCGCATTTTCCAAAAAGGAATCCCTGTCCGCTGAGTGCGCCTGCATTTACCCATGGGATGCCGAGGGACCGATCCCCCCCGAGGCGTGGATTGGGGTACGCCCCTGGGAAATTTGGGCGGCCGCCAAAAAATGGGGAAAAAACAACGACCGGTGCATTGCTTGGATGCCCTTCACCTTGCCCACGGCCAACGATTTCAAGGCCCACCGGGTACTCCGCGCTATCGGGCAAAATGCACTTCTGGAAAATACAGGACCACAAGCCACGTGCGATCCCCGGGAAGTTTGGATGACACGGGCACAATGGGAACAGGCCTACCAGGAAGCTCCCGTATTGGTTCAGCGAACCGACCAATTGCTGAAAAGCTGTGCTGTTTCACTCCCAATGGGGGCCGAGGCAGCTCCTGCAAACCTGCAGACCTACACCGACACTCCAGAGAACGACATCCAATTGCTCCGGCAGTTGTGCGAGGACCTCTTGCCGCAGCGCTACCCCAAGGCCTCGCGCGAAGTACGGGAGCGGGTAGAGAAGGAGTTGGCCACCATTCAGGCCAAGGGATTCAATGCCTATTTTTTGATTAACTGGGACCTGGTCCGGTACGCGCAGAGCCGCGGGTTTCACCATGTTGGACGGGGGAGTGGAGCCAATAGCATTGTGGCGTATATACTTCAAATAACGAATGTTGATCCCATTGAACTCGATTTGTACTTTGAGCGATTCATCAATATATACCGCACTTCTCCGCCGGACTTTGACCTGGATTTTTCCTGGACCGACCGTCCTGAAGTCACCCGTTACCTGTTCTCGCGCTACGACCACGTCGCCTTGCTCGGCGCCTATTCGACGTACCAATTTCGATCCGTCGTTCGGGAAGTCAGCAAGGCCTTCGGCCTGCCCAAAACCGACATCGACCGACTTGCCAACGGAGAGGCTCCCAAAGATCAATGGGGAAGGGCGGTGCTGCATTTTGGACACCGGCTGCACAACCTTCCCAGTCGTATGACCTTGCATTCCAGCGGAATACTCATTGCCAATAAGCCTCTAACCGAATTTACTTCCACGTTTTTACCGCCCAAAGGATACCCAACCGTCCATTTTGACATGCTGGCGGCCGAAGATATTGGCTTGGCTAAGTTCGATATCCTGGGCCAGCGGGGCATTGCCAAAATTGCGGACGCTGCGCGGCTGGCCCGCACCAATCAGCCCGACAAACCCGCCGTAAACCTATCCGAAATCCAAAAATTCAAATCGGACCCCGCCGCGCTGCGCTTGCTGTCCACGGGAGGAGCCATGGGATGTTTCTATGTAGAGTCGCCGGCGATGCGCATGCTCATGACCAAACTCCAAACCAACAGCTATGTAGACCTGGTCGCGGCCAGCTCCATCATTCGACCGGGCGTTTCTTCCAGCGGGATGATGCGCCAGTACATCGTCCGGCATCGACAACCCGAGCGACGCTCCGACGCCATACCGGCTCTACTGTCCTTATTGCCAGACACCTACGGGGTCATGGTCTACCAGGAAGACGTCATCAAAGTGGCTCACCATTATGGCGGACTGACTTTGGCAGAGGCCGATGTGCTGCGCCGAAGCATGTCGGGAAAATTCCGATCTCGGGAGGAATTCCATGAAGTCCGAACGCAATTTTTTAAGAACGGAGAGAAACGCGGAGCTCCTCCGGAGGAACTTGCCGAGATTTGGCGCCAAATGGAAAGCTTTGCGGGCTACGCCTTTGCCAAAGGACACAGTGCTTCGTATGCCGTAGAAAGTTTCCAAAGCCTCTACCTCAAAGCCCATTTCCCCCTGGAGTACCTCACTGCCACCCTCAACAACGGCGGAGGATTTTACCGAAAATCGGTCTACGTGCGCGAGGCCATGCGGTGCGGCGCCCGCATCGAACCCCCTTGTGTCAACCAGGGAGGGTGGAACTATTTGCTCGACGGAAACCGGCTTTTCATTGGATTTTCCCAGATTTCCGGGGTTGATGAGTCCTTTTGCCAACGCATTGAAAAAGAAAGAACGGCGCGTGGACCATTTGATTCCTTGGGGCACTTTGTGGACCGCATGCAACAACCCGGGCATTCGGTGCCCTTGGAGACCCTGCTGGTCTTAATACGGGTAGGTGCATTTCGCTTTGCAGGGATCCAGTCCCGGGCCTTGTTGTGGGAAGCCCACCGGCTCCTGGGTCACAAAACCCCTCCGAAACAAACCGAGTCTCTTTTTGAATCCCGCCAAACACCTCTGGCGCTGCCGGTATTGCAAACACCGCCGATGGAACAAGCCTTTGAAGAATGGGAGTTGCTGGGGTTTCCGCTGTGCGACCCAACCGTGCTACTGGCCGAACCCTTGGGAAGCTGGGTACCGCCCGACGAATGGCCCCAATGGATTGGACGCAAAATCCGGGCAGTCGGTCAAACCGTCAGCGTGAAAGACACGCGAACCGCGCAAGGCCAATGGATGAAGTTTGGAACCTTTGAAGATCCCCGGGGGCAAATTTTTGATACCGTGCATTTTCCGCCGGTCGTTCAAAAGTATCCTTTTCGTGGCGGTGGAATTTACGAATTGGAAGGTGTTGTTTCTGAAGAGTTTGAATATTGCTGTTTGGATGTTCACTTCATGCGAAAACTGACGCTGATAGAAGATCCCCGGTATGCGGACCAGAGGGCCGGATCGCGGACGCAAAGCCCCATTCTCCCGGAACCTGTTTCAGAACATAATTAATATTATGTTAAATAGTAATTTTTGAAACTTCCACCACGGCAACCGAATACCTCTCCCAAACCGAAATCCTGTGAATAAAAAAGCCCGACCAACGGCCGGGCTCTTTCACACTACAATTGCATAGGATCAACGCTTCGCACGCAACGCATCGGCTTCGCGCTTAATGCGCAAGGCATCTTCCATGCGCTCCGTTTTGTAGTAAACTTCGCGCAAGGCATCCAATGTGGCCAAGTCCTGGGGATTCGCTTTGTAGGCCTTTTCGAAATACGGAATGGCACTGGACAACAACGACTTCTTCTTTTTGTCCAGCTCTTCCCATTTCTTTTGGTCTGCGGCAGATCGTGTCAACTTGTTCATGGACTCTACCAACACGTTGGACTCGTCTACGAAAATCAAACCGCGCATGTACAAGGCATCTCCGTAATTGGGGTCTGCAGCCAAGGCTTTTTCGTAAAATTCAATGCCTTTGGCTACATCCTTCTTCTCTTTGTGGTACAAGTAGCCAATGTTGTACAGGTACAGCGGGTTGTTCGGCTCGCGCTCAGAAGCTTTCAGCATGTTGGCCATAGCTCCTTCGTAGTCTTTCTTGTCCAAGAAAACCTGCAGTTCCACATTAAGTAGGTCTCCGTTGTTCGGGTAACGAAGGCGGGCTTTCTTCAAGAACTCCTCCATTTTCACGTCCCACCCTTGCCCAGGCTTATTGGCCTTAGCTTCCAGGTACATGGCTACGGTTTGTACCCAGTACATTTCCTCTTGGCTTTTTGACCGCTCAGGATCCTTGGCTTCACCGGTTGCAATGAAAAAATCCAAGGTTTTCTTGTCCGGGAACTGAACGCGGGCGTTGTTCTTGGTGTAGAAACCGGTCCAAGATATGTTCTTAAAGCCTAAATCCAATACTTGTTTGAAGTAGGATTCTGACTTTTCGTAATTTCCCATTCCTTGGTTCAAGGCGGCCAAGTAGCTAATATTCAACGTATCTACAATTCCCAAAGCCGAGCGGGTTTGCACCGCCGTCTCGTAGAATCCAAGGCCCGCAACCGTGTCTTTGGCCGTGAAAACAGCGTCTTCTGCCGCCGCTACCAAAGCGCCAGCGAGGCCAGGAAGTACCTCTGCTTTCATGCGGTTGGTTGCGCGCAATTTGTTGGCTTTCTCGTAATCCAACAACTTAATTAGGGTAGCCTGAGCTTCCTTAAGAAAGGCCACGTCTTTGGATTTTTCAAAAGAAGCCAAATAGATCAAGCCTCTGTATTCCAAATACTTGGACATGGTCTTTTCAATAACTGCTCCAGCCTTGGAGTCGATGATTGCACCCGCTTCATCGATGAACCCGCGGGCTTCTTTCAAGCTCGCCTCGTCTTGCCGGTCGTAGGCAATTTTGGCGCTGGACATTTTGATGGTTTCTTGGGCGAAGGCACCTACTCCCAGGGCCAGAACCGCAGCAAATAGTAATCTTTTCATGGAGCTAAATTAATCTTCGGATGTATTTTCTGTGTTATCAAAGGATTCGGGGGTGTCGGTCACCTCCGTAGATGCAACCGATGCCACGGAGTCAACAGAAACGGCTAGTGGTGTGCCTCCTTCCTCCAAAGCCACAATCGCTTCTTCTTCGGAACGGGGCACTTTGGCCACCGATGCAATGGAGTCGTTACCTTTCAAGTTGATCAGCTTCACCCCTTGGGTGGCACGCCCCATCACGCGGAGTTCGTCCATCTGCAGGCGAATCATGACCCCACTCTTGTTGGTAATCATTAGATCGTCCTCGTCGGTCACCGACTTGATGGCCACCAGTTGCCCGGTTTTGTCCGTGACATTCAAGGTTTTTACTCCTTTTCCGCCGCGGTTGGTCACCCGGTAGTCCTCCAAATCGGTGCGTTTGCCGTAGCCGTGTTCACTCACCACCAAAATGCTTTCTTCGGCGTTGGAAACACATACCATGCCAACGACTTCGTCCGTATCGGTATCCAGGGCCATGGCACGCACTCCGGAGGCATTGCGGCCCATGGGGCGTACTTTGCTTTCGTTGAAGCGAATTGCCTTGCCGGAGCGGACGGCCATCAGAATTTCGTCGTTTCCTCCGGTCAAGCGTGCTTCCAGCAACGTGTCCCCTTCGCGAACCGTAATTGCATTGATTCCGTTGGAACGGGGGCGGCTGTAGGCTTCCAGGGTGGTCTTTTTGATGATTCCACGCAAGGTGCACAATACCACATAATGGTTGTTGATGTACGACTCGTCTTTCAGATTCAACACGTTAATAAACGCTCGAACCTTGTCGTCTTGGGGAATGTTGATCAAATTGATGATGGCTTTGCCCTTGCTGGTACGGCTTCCTTCGGGGATTTCGTACACCCGCAACCAGAAACAGCGGCCTTGCTCGGTAAAGAACAGCAGGTAATTGTGGTTGGTTGCAACAAAAACTTGTTCAATGAAGTCTTCGTCGCGGGTGGTTGCCCCCCGTGCTCCCACTCCACCCCTGCCTTGCGAACGGTACTCAGACAAAGGAGTACGTTTGACGTAACCGGCGTGCGAAATGGTAATAACGACTTCTTCGTCGGCAATCATGTCTTCGATAGAAACGTCGCCACCTGCGTACTCGATATCCGTCCGACGGTCGTCGCCAAATTTTTCCCGGACTTCGCCCAACTCTTCTTTGATGATTTGGAATCGAAGCGGTTCTTCGTTCAAAATGCGTTTCAGGTAGGCAATCAACTCCATCAATTCGGTGTACTCCGCCTTGATTTTATCGCGTTCCAGGCCGGTAAGCTTTTGCAAACGAAGGTCCAAAATGGCCTTGGCTTGAATTTCCGACAGTCCAAATTGGGACATCAGGCCTTCGCGTGCATCGTCTACCGTTGCACTGGAGCGAATCAGAGCGATTACAGCATCCAAGTGATCGATGGCATCAGCAATCCTTCCAGGATGTGGGCGCGCTTTTCTGCCTGGGACAATTCGTATTGGGTCCGACGAACCACAACTTCGTGGCGGTGGGCCACAAAATGGCGTATCATGTCCTTCAGATTCAGCATCTCAGGACGGCCGTGCACCAAGGCGATGTTGTTTACACTGAAGCTGCTTTGCAGCGACGTGTACTTGTATAATTTGTTTAATACAACATTGGGAACCGCATCTCGCTTAAGCACATATACAATTCGCATGCCGCTTCTGTCGGACTCGTCGCGGATATCCGAAATGCCCTCCAATTTCTTTTCGTTGATGAGGTCAGCGGTTTTCTTGATCATTTCCGCCTTGTTCACCTGGTAGGGAATCTCAGTGGCTATGATGCATTCGCGGCCGTTGACTTCTTCAAAATGGCACTTTCCGCGCAGTACGACCCGACCCCGTCCGGTATGAAACGCATCGCGCACTCCTTCGTATCCGTAGATGATACCCCCGGTAGGGAAGTCTGGAGCTTTCACGTGCTCCATCAATTCGTCAATGGTAATGTCGCGGTTGTCGATGAACGCCATTGTCGCGTTAACGACCTCCGTGAGGTTGTGGGGAGGCATGTTGGTGGCCATTCCCACGGCAATGCCCGCTGCCCCGTTGACCAGGAGGTTCGGAATGCGGGTGGGAAGCACCTTGGGCTCTTCCAGAGAATCGTCGAAATTCAATTGAAAATCAACGGTGTCCTTGTCGATGTCCGACAAAATGTCTTCGGCAATTTTGCGCAACCGGACCTCGGTGTAACGCATGGCAGCGGGAGAGTCTCCGTCGATGGAACCAAAGTTTCCTTGACCGTCCACCAACATGTACCGCAACGACCATTCTTGGGCCATTCGGACCATGGTATCGTAAACGGAAGAATCCCCGTGCGGGTGGTACTTACCGAGAACCTCCCCGACTACCCGGGCAGATTTTTTATAGGGGCGGTTGGACATGTTGCCCATTTCGTGCATCCCGAAGAGCACCCGCCGGTGCACCGGCTTCAGGCCATCGCGCACATCAGGTAAAGCCCGAGAAACAATCACCGACATCGAATAATCGATGTAAGAGGACTTCATTTCCTCCTCGATGTTGATTTTAATGATTTTTTCGCCTTCGTAAGAATCCATAGTATACCCTAGAGGTTAGACTTTCAAAGTTAAGCCATTGTAACCGCTCACAAGTTAGCATGCGCCTTCTGGTTTCGTGGTTTTTTGCACAAAGCAGTGTTGAAAACATGCCCTGACAATTTGGCCCTGAACCCAGCCAATGGCACAAAAATGGCTACCTTTCGGTATTATGGACGAAAACTTTTCTGCACGAGTCAAAGATGTCATTGGGTACAGCAAGGAAGAAGCCTTGCGCTTGGGCCACGATGCCATCGGAACAGAGCACTTGGTACTGGGCCTGCTGCGCGAAGGCGAAGGCTCGGCCATAGAGCTGCTGCAAGAACTCAACGTCGACTTTTTAACGCTTCGCCAAAAAGTGGAGAGCCTCTCTGCCTTGCCAGAGAGCCCCAGTCCCTTGCGCAAAAATATTCCCCTCACCCGACAGGCTGAGAAAGCCCTGAAAACCACCTTTTTAGAGGCTAAATTATACGGCAGCCCGACGATACGAACGGCTCATCTCCTGCTCTGCATCCTCCGGAACGACAACGATCCGGTTACGAGTACGTTCAGGAAGCTGGGCGTTGAATACGACAACGTCAAGCAGGCGTACCAAAACAAATTCAGCACAGACAGCCGGTCCGAAGGCCCCCGCAACGAATCCTCTTTTGGCGACGACGACGACGATTCCCCTCTGGCCACAGGACCGGGCTCCCCTTCCCCTTCCCGACCCAAATCCTCCGACACAAAAAGCAAGACCCCGGTTTTGGATAATTTTGGCAGGGATTTGACAAAATTGGCAGAAGACGGCAAATTGGACCCGGTGGTCGGTCGCGAAAAAGAAATCGAGCGCGTTAGCCAAATTTTGTCTCGCCGGAAAAAGAACAACCCCCTCCTGATTGGAGAACCGGGAGTTGGAAAATCGGCCATTGCAGAAGGATTGGCTTTGCGCATTGTCAAAAAGAAAGTGAGCCGTGCCCTCTTTGGCAAGCGGGTCATCACCTTGGACCTGGCTTCCTTGGTGGCAGGAACCAAGTACCGCGGTCAATTTGAGGAGCGCATGAAGGCGCTTATGAACGAACTGGAGAAGAACGACGACATCATTCTCTTCATTGACGAACTCCACACCATTGTAGGCGCCGGAGGGGCAACGGGTTCCTTGGACGCGAGCAACATGTTCAAACCGGCCTTGGCCCGTGGAGAAATCCAATGCATTGGGGCTACTACCTTGGACGAGTACCGGCAGTACATCGAAAAAGACGGCGCCCTGGAACGTCGGTTCCAAAAGGTTTTGGTGGACCCTCCCACCCCGGAGGAGACGCTGCAAATCCTGAATAACATTAAAGATAAGTACGAAGAGCACCACCATGTTTCCTACACGCCGGAAGCCTTGGAAGCCTGTGTGCGCTTGACTTCGCGGTACATAACCGACCGCCACCTCCCCGACAAAGCCATTGATGCTTTGGACGAAGCTGGATCTCGCGTTCACCTTTCGTCCATTGTGGTCCCCCCGAATTTGGCGGAGTTGGAAGGAAAACTCGATGCCATCCGTTTGGAGAAAATCGAAGTGGTCAAAAAACAGCGCTACGAAGAAGCCGCTCGGTTGCGGGACGTAGAAAAAAACATCGAAACCGAGCTCGCTGCCGCACAAGCCGCCTGGGACGAGGAGGTAAAATTGCACCGAACTCCGGTTACCGAAGAAGAAGTGGCAGATGTGGTAGCCATGATGACCGGGATTCCGGTTCAGCGCGTTGCTCAAGCAGAATTGGACAAGCTGGCCCATTTGGAAGCCGAATTGTCCAGCCGCGTGGTGGGACAAGAGGCCGCTGTGCGGAAAGTGGTGCGGGCCATTCAACGGAACCGGGCCGGTCTCAAAGATCCCAACAAACCCATTGGTTCCTTTATCTTTTTAGGCCCAACCGGTGTAGGTAAAACCCAGTTAGCCAAAGAGTTGGCCAAGGTTTTATTTGACTCAACCGATAACCTGATTCGCATCGACATGAGCGAATACATGGAGAAATTCGCCATTTCGCGGTTGGTCGGGGCGCCTCCGGGCTATGTGGGCTACGAAGAAGGCGGTCAATTGACCGAAAAAGTCCGCCGAAAGCCCTATTCTGTCGTCTTGTTGGACGAAATCGAGAAAGCCCATCCCGATTTATTCAATTTGCTTTTGCAAGCGTTGGACGAAGGCCATTTGACGGACAGCATGGGCCGGAAAGTGGACTTCAAAAACACCTTGATCATCCTGACTTCCAACATTGGATCGCGTCAGTTGACGGATTTTGGTTCTGGGGTGGGATTTGGCACGTCCAACCGCACCGAAAAGAAAGAAGAAATCGAAAAATCGGTTATCGACGGCGCACTGCGCAAGGCTTTTGCCCCAGAGTTCTTAAACCGGATTGACGACGTCATCGTGTTCAACACCCTGGAAAAAGAAGACCTTGCCAAAATCATTCGCATTGAACTGACGGCTTTGTTTGCCCGGATGGCTGGATTGGGGTATCCCTTGACGCTCTCGGATGCTGCCATCGATTTCTTGGCAGAACGTGGATTTGATCCCAAATTTGGTGCACGTCCCTTGGCTCGGTCCATCCAAAAATACGTGGAAGATCCGCTGGCCGAGGCCATCGTGAGTGGACAGGTACACACGGGTGACTCGGTGCACATGGAAGGGCCTAATGAAGCCGGAGACGCATTGGTGTATACCGTTCAGCCTGCGGCGGTTTTGGAGGACAAATCTTCCGAAAAGAAGGAGTCCAAAAGTTCCAAGGGCTTGAATGCAGCAAACAAAACGGAAGAGCCGGATCCCAACGCGTTGAGCGAGACCGGTTCCAATGATGTGCTAGAGGGAAATTAATCCCGGAATTCCTTCGGCTGCAGCGTACCGTTCCAGAACGGAATCGGGTGTAAGCATCATTTCTACTGCGGTGATGCTCACGAACTTACCGTTAGACGAAGGCCGTTGGCTCACCTCTGCTTGGCCGGTGTTGAATAAATTTTGGACCCGTGCAATGGCATCATTTTCTGCCGGAACGATGAATTTAAACATGTATACGGTGGGCCATGTGTAGTTTTGTTCCAGTTGTACCCGCAGTTTGTCCCGATAGTTTTCCATGAGCACAAAGTTCCAACCAAATTCACCGATTATCCGCATTGCACTCTCCGGAGCTGCCGGCACCGGAAAAACCTCGCTGATTGACGCTTTGGAGCGTCGGGGTCACTCGGTTTTTCACGAGTACAGCCGCCAACTGATTCAAGAGTCGTTGGCAATGGGTTCGGATGTCCTGCCTTGGGACAATTTGGACGCCTTCACCGAAGCCGTTTTAGCCACCCGCTGGCAGCATTATTGCGCGGCCGAAGGGGGGAATGCGGCGGTTTTTTACGACCGCTCTCCCATGGATGCCTTGGCATATTACGGTCCGGACCCCAGCAGTTGGCATTCGGACTGGATGGCGGTGTGCGAACGTTCGGTGTATTCCCGGGTCTTTATTACCCCACCGTGGCGCGAAATTTATACCGTGGACCAAGAACGGTGGGAAACCTTTGAACACGTGGAAGAGGTACATGCCCATTTGGTGGCTACGTACCGCCACTTTGGGTACGAACCTCTTTTGGTGCCATTTGGCACCTTGGAAGAACGGGTACATTTTATAGAATCCCATCTCGCACCGGAATCGGTCAAAGCGTAATTGCTCGTTGCCATGGATCCGCTTTTAAATGTACTGCACCAAGTTTGGGGATATCCGGACTTTCGGCCGCTGCAGCGGGACATTGCCGAATCCGTTCTTTCGGGAAAATCTACTGTAGCCCTGCTCCCTACTGGGGGTGGAAAGTCGCTTTGTTTTCAAGTCCCCGGATTGGTTTTACCAGGATTGACCGTGGTCGTCTCTCCATTGGTGAGTTTGATGAACGACCAAGTAGAACGTCTGCAATCCTTGGGAATTGGGGCTGCCACTTTGCCCGCGGGCACGACGGAATCTGGCATCCAGACCGCTTTAGTGCAAGCCAAACAGGGAATACTTCGCTTTTTGTACGTTTCTCCCGAACGGCTTCAAGCCGGGAATTTCATCGACAAAATTGCGCAAGCAGGGGTTTCCTTGATTGCTGTGGACGAAGCGCATTGTGTATCGCAGTGGGGACATGACTTCCGGCCGTCGTTTTTGAAAATCAAAGAGCTTATGGCTGCTTTGCCCCACGTTCCCGTGATGGCGCTCACGGCTTCCGCAACGCCCGAAGTGCTGAAAGACATTTGCCTGCAATTGGGAATTTCTGAAGCGGCCATTTTTCGGCAAAGTTTTTACCGACCCAATTTGATTTTGGAAGTCCATTCTTCCGATCGACCGGATGCCGACGCGGCCTTGCTTCTGGCCAAGTCCGAAGGGGCCAACATTGTCTATGTGCGCAGCCGAAAGCAGGCCGAAGAAGGAGCAGCATCGTTAACGCGCCTAGGACTGCCCTCTGTGGCCTACCACGCCGGTTATGCCGCAGCGGACCGTGCCAAACGGCAACAAGGATGGATGGCCGAGTCCCCTCCTACCATGGTGGCAACCACCGCATTCGGCATGGGAATCGACAAAAGCAACGTACGCACCGTCGTGCATTGGGACATGCCCGAAAGTCTGGAAGCCTACTACCAGGAAGTGGGGCGTGGAGGGCGCGACGGCGAAAAAGCCGTTGCAGCCTCTTTTTTTACGGCCAACAGTGTCCAGTCGCTTCGTCGGCGTGCCCAATCGCAGGAAATCCTGTGGGAAGAAGCAGGGGCTTTTTACTCCGTCGTAGCCAGTCAGGGCCAGGTGGCGGTGGGTCAGGGTTTGGTGCGCCATGCATTTGAACCCGAACGTGCCGCCAAAGTGCTTGGATGGCCCCTGGCGAAAGTGCTCGCCGCAGGCGCGTTCTTTGAACGAATGGGTTCCTTGACCTTTAGCGACGGTTGGGACCGTACCACCAAAGTTCGCATGCTGAAAATGGGGGCGGATTTGCTGGAAGCCTTGGACAACTTGCCCTGGGCAGAGAACTTGCTGTCGCACTTGGCTCGTCATTTCCCAGGCATCGGTCAAGTGGAACAGGCGGTATCCCTCCCGGACTTAGGAAGATATACCGGCATGCAACCGCAACAAGTGGGTGAACTGTTGACGAAGCTCCAGGGGTATGGATTGGTCGATTACCGCCCCGCGCCCGCCAAGTCCCAGGTGGTTTGGAACCATTATCGGGAATCGGAAGGACATCTCCCGTTCCCCAGGGTCCGGTTGGAAGCGTGGTTGGACCGACAAAGAGAAAAACGCGCAGCGGTAGAGGCGTATTTTGCTTCCGAGGGCTGCCGCTTTCAAAACCTGCTCCACTATTTTGGGGAAACCGACACTTCCCCGTGTGGTAAATGCGACCGGTGCAAAACCCGATCGGAACGTACCTCGCGGGCCTTATTAAAAAGACGCTTGGGCATGGGAGGGGTACTCCTTTCCGACTTGGTCGATGAATGGGCCGGAGTCGATGCAGACCACCTTCAATCCCTCTTGCAACAAGGGGTGGACGAAGGCTGGTGGAAACGCTCGAAAACAGGACATTATACCTTATAGCATGCGCATTGTATTTTTTGGAACCCCCGAATTTGCCGTTGAAACCGCATCGGCCATTTACGCTTCCACCCGGCACACGGTGGTAGGTGTCGTTACGGCCCCCGATCGTCCTGCGGGCCGTGGGCTAAAACTACGTTGTTCACCCGTAAAGGAATGGGCACTCTCCCAGAACCTTCCCTTGGAACAACCCGATTCGCTGCGAAGCGAAGCCTTTTTGGCCCGATTGGACGAATGGAAAGGGGATTGTTTTGTGGTAGTCGCCTTTCGTATGCTGCCCAAAGTGGTTTGGTCTCGGCCTAGTCATGGAACCTTCAATGTGCATGCTTCCCTCCTCCCCGACTTCCGCGGTGCCGCCCCCATCCATTGGGCCATCTATCGGGGGGTCTCCAAAACAGGGGTCACCACCTTCTTGCTGGACGATAAAATCGATACGGGTGCCGTATTGCTGCAGACTGAAACGGCTATTTCCCAAGACGAAACCACGGGTGAATTGTACGAACGTCTGCAAAAAATGGGCGCGAAACTGGCTTTGATGACCCTTGACGGTCTGGAAGAT
>Ga0164292_10002468_pt1 | contig 15085 bp, 14 predicted proteins | sample GEODES117metaG_FD_111486 | JGI IMG/M metagenome (GOLD analysis project Ga0164292, IMG submission 111486) | Eutrophic lake water microbial communities from Lake Mendota, Wisconsin, USA - GEODES117 metaG | ecosystem: Environmental > Aquatic > Freshwater > Lake | place: USA: Lake Mendota... | reverse complement strand
TGCACAGCGCTATCGCCGGCAATGATCTGCTTGGTGGCACCCATCAAGCGCTGAATCGGCTGGATGAAACTGCGCGCCAGCGCCAGGGACATCAGGGTGAGCAGGGGGATCAGAATGGCGCCCAGCAGCAGCAGGGCATCGCGCAGACGGCGCACCCCCTGCAGCGCTTCGGCCTTATCAATTTTGGACACCAACCCCCACTCTAAATTGCCAAACCGGATCGGCTGATAAGACTTCAACACCCGCTTGCCGCGGTAGTCGACCTCCTCCATTTCACCGGTCTGGCCGGCGAGAGCGCGCTTTGCCCCCTCGGTTTTCACCTCCTGAATCAAAACCGGACTATTGGCCCTCTTGATCCAATCAATCTTATCTTGCGAAACTCCTTTAGCACGAAGAGTTTGGAAGTATTGATCAGGGGTTTCCAGAAACGCCCTCAAGGAGGAGCGTAACTTGAAATCCTGGCCCACCAGAAAAGACTCACCAGTTTTGCCAAGCCCCTGCTGCTCCCATTTCTTGTTATCGGTCATCACCCGATCAATCGCATCCGGATTCAACTGATAGATCAGGGCACCGATAAACTTATCGCCATCAAACACGGTGGAGCCGACAAAGAAGGACGCTTCGCCGAAGCTGGCCTTGTAGTGCTCGAAGTCCGAGATATAAACGAAATTGGGATCACGGGATTTACGAATCTCATCAAAAGTCTTGGCTAAAGCCGTATCGGCAAAAATGCCGGTTTTAAGGTTGGAGCCCATGTCCGCTTCCTTGCCCACAGAAAATATAACATCGCCGCTGTCAATATCAACAAGATAGATGTCACGATAATGGAAGACCTCGGTAAGGCGGCGAAAGCGTTGGCTGTATTTTCGATGCACAGCGCTGTACTCACTGCCATCACCAGCATCGCTCAGTAGATCAGGGTGCGTAAGATTGGGATTATTGGCCGTGTAGTGATAGCCGAGATAACGATCTGCCGGAGTGCTGGGCAGATAGGTGGCAAGAGCAGGCTCGCCTTCGATATTTTTGCGAAGCTTTGGTAGAAAGGTATTGGTGTAATAGGAAACGAGTTTTTTCTGCTGCTCCGCGCTAAGCGTTGTTTTCTGAAGCTTGGGGTAGGCGGCACGGAAATCGTTGATGGCATCAATCACCAGAAAGCCCTCGCTCATCGTGAGCACGTGGTTGCGGAGGAAGCCGTAGTAATCCTGCAATGCCTCCGCGCGGCTGTCGCGCAGGGCCACCAATTGATTCGAGACCGTGGTGGCGACCACATTGCTGCTGATGCTGAAGCTCACCAGGCCGGTGAGCAAGAGGCTCAGCAGGCTGGCCAGCAGCACCATGGCCAGCACCTTGGACTGCACACCGAGTTTCCGGAAGAGCTTGAGGACCATCGGATCAAGAATCGAGTGGCTGATCAATCAAGATCGAGAATGAAGGCAGTCAGGAAGCCCTGCCGACCCTCGCCAAAAGGCGATCACGGCAGGCCGTCAACATACCGAGATCAACATCGACGCATGAGCTGCCATCGTACTGAAACGGATTATCGAGATCACGAATCAGCAACAACAGATAGGTGAAGGAAGTAAAAAGAAAGCAGGAAACCACAAGATTCTCACTGAATCGTTCGGCACCGATCAACAGCAGGGCAAGCACCGCCCCCACCAGAAAGATCTCCAGCATGGCGTAGGCCGGGCCGAGAAAGCTGGTGCTGCGATTGATGTGCATGCGGGTGATCAGGATGCGCATCCTGGCCAGCTCCGTGAGACAACGATTGCCGGCCGAGACCTCGGTCTGGCTGCGCAAGGCGGCGAACTCGCTATTGAGGTGGCCGAGGGCCTGCTCCAGCTGCTCCAGCGGCAGCGCATTTCTAAGCCAGCCCTCGGTGCTGCCGAGCACCTGGGCCAGTTGACTCCGCAGCGGAGCTCCGTCGTAGGAGGGATGGCTGGCGGCGGCGAGTAAGTTGACGTCCTCGATCGACTCCACCGCGTTCACGAACTGCACCACCATGTCTTCGCTGGCGTTGTAGTTGCTGAGGGTGCCGCTGAGCACGAAGGCGATCACGAAGGTGGCCGCACCAAACAGGGCCCCGGTGAGCGAATCAAACGCCCAGGGCTCCCAACCCTGCCGATGGATCGCCAGCTTCGCCAGCCCAAACAGCAGGGTGAACGGCAGAACCGTGAAGAACAGCCGCCATTTGGCCATGGGGCACCACGCCTCTGATCCGCACCTTAACGACGGCACACCGCAGCAGCAGCCCCAAAAAGGGTCAGAGGAACGTTTCCACCGCCAGATCGCTGCGTCGCAGCAGGGCAAACACCGTGCCGGCGTTGCCGCGGCAGACCCGCAGCTGCGGATCGAGCACGGTGATGTCCAGCCAGGCGGGGAAGCCCTGCCGCAGCTGGGCCAACCACTGCAGGCGCGACCCGCCCCAGGCCGGCCCGAACCAGCCGCCCCGCTCGAAGCGCACACTCACCCGCTGCCGGCCCTCCAGGGCGATCCGGGCCTGCACGGCGAAGCCGCCCAGCTCTGCCGGCAGCCCAGCCAACCGCAGCAGATTCATCGCCCTGCCCTGGCCCGGCGCCAGCACCTGCAGGTTCTCCAGCCAGGGCGCCTGGCTGAGATAGGGCAGACGACTGCTGCTCCAGCGCAGCTCCCACACCCCCTCAAGCAGGGAAGCATCGCGCTCCAGATCGGCCGGCTGCTGCCGCTCCAGCTCGGTGATCAGGGGCAGCAGATCCTGATCCGGTCGCGGCGCCTGGTGCAATTGGGCCAGGAGGCGATCGCGGCAGGTCAGGGGGCTGTCCAGGGGGCTGTCCATCGGTGGTGGGCTGTCCATCGGTGCCGTCTCGATCAAGGCAGGGCCAGCAGCCGGGCCATCAGGGCCAGCTCCCGGCCCTGCGGCAGCATCAGGCCGGCGCGCACATCGTTGGGGGCGCTGGCGAACAGGCCCAGCATCGCCCCCAGCAGCTCCGGCACCGGCAGGGTATTGGTGAGAAAGCCATACCACTGATCCCTCGGCAGCTGGAAGAAGGCACCGAAGTGATGCCGCAGCCGGGCCTCCTCAAAGCGCATCAGCTTCTCGAGGCCGAAGCGGAAGAAGGAATGCTTCCAGCGCAGCTCCGGCGGCCACAGGGCCTCCCAGGCCGCGGCCGCCAGAGCCTCGGCCGAAAGCGGGGCCGTGTCGAGGCCGGCGGCGATCGCCGCCGCCAGCCCTGGAGCCCGGCGCAGCAGCCCTCCCACCATGTAGCCCGAGGCCGGATGCACCATGCCCGCGGCGCCGCCGAAGCCCACCACCCGCTGTCCCGGATCCGGCAGCGGCGGATTCATCGGAAACAGGCAGAACTCCTCGTGCTGGATCTGCTCCACCCGCACACCCCGATGGGCCAGCCGGCGATGCAAGCGATCCCGCAGGGTGGGAAAGGGCACGGCCGGCGCCAGGGCCAGGGAGGTTTCCTCCACGAAGAACACTCCCTCCCCCAGGTCCATGGCATAGAGGAAGGTGGGTGGTTCCGCCAGCTCCTCAGGCCGCAGGTGATCGGGGCGGTAGTCCATGAACACGAACTGGCCGGGTTCGATCGGTGGAGCGCTGAAGCGGCCGACGATCCCGTAGGCCGCCTGCCCTGCCACCGGTCCATCCAGACGGCGCTTCACGAACACCGGCTGGTGACCGCTGGCATCGACCACCAGCCGCGCCTCCAGCTGCTGCCCATCGGCGGTGGTGACGGTGGAGCCCTCCGCGTGGTGGAGCAGATCGGCGGCCTGACCGCGCTGCCACACCACTCCGGCGCGTTGGGCGGCCTCCAGCCAATGCTGCTGCAGCTTCTGCTTGTGGAACAGGCCGTAGTCACGGCCGTGGAAGGTGGGCTCCGGGCCGAACCAGCTCAGGGTGCGACTCCAGCGGTGCTCCAGCAGATGGGCCAGCCCCAGGGTCTCCACCTCCTCCGCCCAGATGCCGTAGGTGTTGACCCACGGGGCCTCGGGATCGGCCGCCGCGAGAGCCTGCACTGCCACACCGCGCTCGGCCAGGGAGGCGGTGATCGCCAGGGCAGCCGGGCCGGCCCCGATCACCAGCACGTCGGCCGCCCGGCCGCGACCGGTGCCGATCACGCGTCGGTGTCGGCAGCTGGCTCGAGGTCTTCCTCGGCTTCCGGAGGCGCCGGCGGCACGAGCACCACTTCCGCCAGCCGATCGCCCTTGTCGAGCCGCTGCAGCCGCACCCCCGTAGCCGCCCGCGACTGCTGGGGAATGGCATCTGCTTGCATCCGCACGATCACACCCCGCTCACTCACCAGCAGCAGTTCCTCGCCGGCACCAAGCACCTTGAGGCCCACCAGCACGTCGCCATCCACCCGGAACTTGATCGCCCGCAGGCCCATGCCAGCCCGCTTCTGCAACCGGAACTGATCCACCGGCACCCGCTTGCCGAGGCCGCTGGCGCTGGCCACCAGCACCCAGGGTCCCTCGCTCACCGCCACCTCATCGGAGGCCTCGGCATCGCCTGTGGTGTCGTCCTCATCGGCGGCGCCGTCGGCGGCGGCGCTGATCGCCACCCGATCCGCCAGCTCCACCGGCAACACATCCATGCTCACCAGACGGTCGGCATTGCGGAGGTTCATCGCCCGCACGCCACGGGCGGTGCGCCCCAGCGGCCGCAGCTCCTCGTCGCTGAGGCGGAAATGGATGGTCATCCCCTTGAGCGAACCGATGAGCACGCTGTCGCCGGGGCGGGCCAGACGAACCCAACGCAGGGCATCGCCATCCTCCAGGGAGATGGCGATCAGGCCATTGGAGCGGATGTTGCTGAAGGCGGAGAGATTGGTGCGTTTGACGTAACCGCCGCTGGTGAGCATCACCAGCTGCACGTCGTCGTCGAACGCCGACACCGAAAGCAGCGAGGTGATCGCCTCCTCCCGGGGAATCGGCAGCAGCTGCACGATCGGTGTGCCCTTGGCGGTGCGGCTGCAGATCGGCACGCGATAGGCGGGCAGGGAATACACCACGCCCCGATCACTGAACAGCAGCAGGGAGTCGTGGTCGTTGCAGCTGATGAACAGCTTGACGGCCTCTTCGCCCTGGGTCTTGGTGCCGGCCTTGCCGCGGGTGCCGCGGCTGGTGGCCTCAAACTCGCTGACGGCCATCCGCTTGAGGTAGCCGTTCTCGGTGAGCAGCACCACCGAACGCTCGTTGGCGATCAGATCGATGTCCTCGAGGCCGCCTTCGAGATCGAGGATTTCGGTGCGGCGGGGAGAGTTGTAGCGGTCGCGGATGACGCGCAGCTCTTCGTCGATCAGGCCGAACACCCGCTCCCGACGCCCCAGGATGTCGTTGTAATCGGTGATCCGGCCCATCAGATCCTCGTGCTCGAGGCGGATCTTGTCGGCCTCGAGGGCTGTGAGCCGACGCAGCTGCATCTGCAGGATGGCGTCGGCCTGGACCTCACTGAGCCCGAACCGGTCCATCAGCTGCTGCCGGGCGGTGGGGGTGTCCGGGGCACTGCGGATCAGGGCGATGATCGCGTCGAGGTTGTCGAGGGCGATCAGCAATCCCATCAGGATGTGATCGCGCTCCTCCGCCTTGCGCAGCAGGTAGCGGGTGCGCCGCTCGATCGTCTCGATCCGGAAGTCGATGAACACCTCGAGCATCCGGCGCAGCGTCAGCAGCACCGGTTCGCCGTTCACCAGCGCCAGCATGTGAACGGCGAAGTTGCTCTGCAGGGGGGTGAGCTTGAACAGGTTGTTGAGCACTACCTGCGGGTAGGCATCGCGCCGCAGCTCGATCACGATCCGCATGCCGTCGCGGTCGCTTTCGTCGCGGATGTCGGCGATGCCCTCCAGTTTCTTGTCGTTGACCAGCTCGGCGATGCGCTCGATCAGCGCCGCCTTGTTGGTCTGGTACGGGAGCTCGGTGATGATCACGGCATCCCTGTCGGGCCTGCCCGTGGCCTCGATCGTCTCGATCGCTGCCACGCCGCGCATCGTCACCGAACCGCGGCCGGTGGTGTAACTGTCGCGGATGCCGCTGCGGCCGAGAATCTGGCCGCCGGTGGGGAAGTCGGGCCCGGGAATGATCGCCATCAGGGCGCGATCTTCAATCTCCGGGTTGGCGATCAGGGCCAGCAGGCCGTCGATCAGCTCGGTGAGATTGTGGGGAGGGATGTTGGTCGCCATCCCCACGGCGATGCCGGTGGAGCCGTTGAGCAGCAGCTGCGGGATCCGCGCCGGCATCACGGTGGGCTCCTGCTGGGAGCCGTCGAAGTTGTCGATGAAATCGACGGTCTCGCTCTCGATGTCCTCCAGCAGGCTGTCGGTGGTCAGCGCCTGCAGCCGCGATTCGGTGTATCGCATGGCCGCCGGCGGATCGTTGTCCACCGAACCGAAGTTGCCGTGGCCGTCCACCAGCGGCATGCGCATCGAGAAGTCCTGGGCCATCCGCACCAGGGCGTCGTAGACCGCCGTGTCGCCGTGGGGGTGGTACTTGCCGAGCACTTCGCCCACCACACGGGCGCATTTCCGGTAGGGGCGGTCGCTGGTGAGACCGAGCTCGTACATCGCATAGAGGATGCGGCGATGCACGGGCTTGAGGCCATCGCGGGCGTCGGGCAGGGCCCGGCCCACGATCACGCTCATCGCATACTCCATGTAGGAGCGCGACATCTCGTTGCGAAGGTCGGTCTGGATGATCCGTCCGTCGGATTCACCGGGTCCGGGAGACTGTCCGGTTGGATCCGCCATTCATGGCCGCCTGGAGCAACACCCACCTTATCGAAGTCCCGATCGATGTCCCGTGATCCGGCCGGCGACGACCACGCCAGGGCCCTGCCGAGCCGCAGTGAAGAAGAGCTGCGGCAGCGCCAGCGCCAGGGGCGGCTACGGGTGCGGATCGCCGCCGAATTCCGGCAGCTGGCAGCGACGGCGGGCCTGGCGCAGGCCTATGCCGACACCGATGTGGTGGTGGCCGCCAACGCCGAATTCACCGACCAGGGCACCCTGCATCTGGGGCTGGGGCCCACCGATCCTCCGATCCGGTTGCGGGATCCGCAACTCGGCGGGATCGGGGCCACCGCCGCCGGCGCCGGCGGTGAGCTGGTACTGCCGATCGGCGGCGGGCTGGCGGAAGGAAACCGGCGGGGAGGCGCCCAGGTGCTCGCCGATCTGCTGGCGGGCCGCAGCCTTCCGTTCAGCGCCGTGGGGGAGGTGACGCCGCTGCAGCCGCGCCGGGAGCTGCACACCGAACTCGACCTCGGCCGGATCGGCAGCGGCCGGCTGCTGCTGCCGCGGGGGATTGTGGAAAACGGCATCGTGGCCGTGAGCAGTGCCGAAGGGGTGGTGCGCAGCGGCTACGGCCCCCTGCTGGGCCCCTTCGCCAACGCCCTGTTCACGTGCGCAGGGGCCGACAGCATCGGCCTGGCGATGCCGGGCCTGGGCCTGCTGGGGCCGGGCTCACCGGTGCTGGTGGGGGGTGCCCTGGGCTGGGTGGTGGGCAGCGGCAGCGCCCACCAGCCAGGGGTGCGCCGCCTGCCGAGCGGCCATGCCCGCAGCCCCGGAGCGGTGGCGGCCCTGAGCGTGGACCTGCATGCGCTCGATCCGCGCTGGCTGCGGGCCTGCTTCTTCGAGGGGCACGGCAGCGCCCTGCTGGTGGCGATCGCGGCCCCGATCCCGCTGATCAACGACAAGGTGGCCCGCCAGGCCGCCACTCCTGACGAGGAACTGGAGGCCCCGGTGCTCGACGTTTCGATCCCGCGGCGGATCAAACCGAGCTTCGGCGGGGTGCCCTACAGCCAGCTCCGCTCGGGTCAGCTCCAGGTGAATGGCCATCGGGTGCCGGTTGCCCCGAGCCACAGCCCCCAGCTGGCCGCGGCCATCGCCACCGAACTGGTGACCCGCCTGCAGGAGGACCGCTTTCCCCTGCGGCTGCCACTGCTGCCCCTGGATTCCCGCCCGGCCCTGCTGCCCCTCGACGCCTGAAGTCGCGGCAGGGTCGAAGCCGGATCCCAAAATCGTGCGTAAGCTCCGGGCCAACCCCCCTGCCTGGCATGGCCGACCTTTCCTCCAGTTCCGAATCGTCCACCGAGACGACCACACCCTCGCCGGCCTCCGGCGCCCCCTTCAGCGGCCATTACGGAGGCACCCTGGAGGTGACCCCTGAGCCAGCGACGACGGGCAACGAGCTGGAGGGGCTCGAAGCCCTCGACGCCAGCCTGGCCAACGCCCTCGACGAGGACGACCTGCCCGAACCCAGGCTCAGCAGCGGACCGCCGGTTGAGGCCGCCACGGCCCGGCCCGAGGCTGCGGCCTCCATGGCCCCGGTGTATGGCCTGATGGACCTGTCGGCGGCAGCGGCACCCGAGCCGGTGCCGGCCCCTGCCGCCACCGTGGTGTCGGAGTTGGCGGCAGAGGTGGTGGCAGAAGTAGCCGAAGTCGCGCCGGTCCAGCCCTCCGTGGCCACCAGTTACGAACTGCCCCCCCTGCGCAGTGGTGGCGGCTCCAGCGAGGCTGGATCCCGCAGCGATGGCGAAGGGGGCGAGTGGGAAGTGCTGGTGGACAAGGTCAACACCTGGTTCGGCAGCGGTGAGCTGCAGGAGCAGTGGCAGAAGCTGCGCGGTCCCCTGCGGGGTGGTGCCCTGCTGCTGGGCGCCCTGCTGGCCCTGAAGATCTACGACGCCACCCTCGACACCCTCGATGACCTGCCGCTGGTGCCTCGCCTGCTGCAACTGGTGGGCGTGATCACCCTGGCCAAGTTCGCGGTGACCCGTCTGGTGCGCACCAGTGAGCGCGAGCGGGTGCTGGCCACCTGGCGCCAGCGCTGGGAGCAGTTCCGGGGCTAGGCGCCACCGGGATGGCACCGGGATCGAAGCGGGGCCAACGGGCCGGTTGATAGTTTGGCCCGACTGCGTCTGTGAAACGGTGAACTACCAGCTCGGTCGATCCCGAACCGTCCGCCGTGCCTACGGCATTGACGAGATCGCCCTTGTGCCGGGCGGTCGGACGGTGGATCCCGCAGTCACCGACAGCAGCTGGACCCTGGGAGGGGTGACCCGCGAGATCCCGATCATCGCCAGCGCCATGGACGGCGTGGTGGATGTGGCCATGTGCGTGGAGCTCACCCGGCAGGGCGCCCTGGGGGTGCTGAACCTGGAGGGCGTCCAGTGCCGCTACGACGACCCCAACCCCGCCCTCGATCGCATCGCTGCGGTGGGCAAGGAGGAGTTCGTGCCGCTGATGCAGGAGCTCTACAGCCAGCCGGTGCGGGAGGACCTGATCCGCAGACGCATCGCCGAAATCAAGGAGCGCGGTGGCATTGCGGCGGTGAGCGCCACGCCGGTGGCGGCACTGAAATTCGGCAAGGCGATCGCCGAGGCCGGCGCTGACCTCTTCTTCGTGCAGGCCACGGTGGTGAGCACCGAGCACATCGGCCCGGAAGGGCAGGAGAGCCTGAATCTCGAGACCCTCTGCCGCGACTTCGGCGTGCCGGTGATCATCGGCAACTGCGTCACCTATGACGTGGCGCTCAAGCTGATGCGGGCCGGCGCCGCCGGTGTGATGGTGGGCATCGGTCCCGGCGCCGCCTGCACCAGCCGGGGTGTGCTCGGCATCGGCATCCCCCAGGCCACCTCGGTGGCGGACTGCGCCTCCGCCCGCGACGACTACTTCGCCGAGAGCGGCCGCTACGTACCGATCGTGGCCGATGGAGGCATCGTCACCGGCGGGGACATCTGCAAATGCCTGGCCTGCGGCGCCGATGCCGTGATGATCGGCTCGCCGATCGCCCGCGCCGCCGAGGCTCCCGGGCGCGGCTTCCACTGGGGCATGGCCACCCCGAGCCCGGTGCTGCCCCGTGGCACCCGCATCAAGGTGGGCACCACCGGCAGTCTCGAGAAGATCCTGCGGGGTCCGGCTTCCCTCGACGACGGCACCCAGAACCTGCTGGGCTGCATCCGCACCTCGATGGGCACCCTGGGCGCCCGCACCCTCAAGGAGATGCAGCAGGTGGAAGTGGTGATCGCCCCTTCGCTGCTCACCGAAGGAAAGGTGTATCAGAAGGCCCAGCAACTGGGCATGGGCAAGTGAGACACGGGGGCTAACCTCAAGGAGTGGGGGCTACGGCTCGCACACTCCTCACACCCCCCGGCCCGGCGCGCCCGGGCTTTTTGTCTTCACTTCCGGCAGGCCCCCGCGGCGGGGCCCTCCGACCCTGTGCACGGGTACACCATCTGCATGCAAAGGCCTGCAACGGTGCAACACCAGCGCCTGTGCACCCTGAATTTGGTTGCTAGATTCCATCCAACACCTCTTCAGATTCAGAACGGATGTCCAGCGCCGCCGCCGTCACCGACGCCTCCTTTGAGCAAGACGTGCTCAAGAGTGATGTGCCCGTGCTGGTTGATTTCTGGGCCCCGTGGTGTGGCCCCTGCCGCATGGTGGCCCCGATCGTGGACGAGATCGCCAAGGAGTTTGAAGGCAAGATCAAGGTGTTCAAGCTCAACACCGACGAGAATCCCAACGTCGCCAGCCAGTTCGGCATCCGCAGCATCCCCACCCTGATGCTGTTCAAGGGCGGCCAGAAGGTGGACACGGTCGTGGGTGCGGTACCCAAGACCACCCTCTCGGGCACCATCTCCAAATATCTCTGAGCTCCTCTCCCGCCAACCCCATTCCCTCCGTGCAGGGCAAGAGCCCGCTGGAGGCCCTTGCTTCTGCTTTGCAGGGCCATCCCCAGCGTCGCTATATCCAGAAAGCGGTGATTTCGCTTCTGGAAATTGCCCGCAATGAGCAGGATTTTGATGAATGGCGCCTGGTGAGCGGTTGCCTGGCCGACATCAGCGAAGCACTGGAAGTGTTCCGGCCCCGCCGTGGCGTGCGCAAGATCACTGTGTTCGGATCGGCCCGCACCCAGCGCACCGACCCCTGCTACGGCCTGGCTGAGGAGGTCGCCCGACTGGCGGTGGAGGCAGGCTTCGAGGTGATGACCGGCGCCGGTGGTGGCGTCATGGAAGGAGCCAACAGCGGCGCAGGCTGTGAGCACAGCATCGGCCTGAATGTGGACCTGCCGTTCGAGCAACATCCCAACCCCTATGTGAGTGCCTGTGAGGGGCGGCTGCTCTACTTCCGCTATTTCTTCACCCGCAAGCTCTTCTTTCTGCGGGAAAGCGACGCCCTTGTGGTGATGCCCGGCGGTTTCGGCACGCTCGACGAGCTGTTCGAATGCCTCACGCTCATCCAGACCGGCCGCACCCCACCGATCCCGTTGGTGCTGCTGGCCCCCCCGGGGGACGACTTCTGGCCGGCCTGGCAACGCAACGTGAATCGGGAACTGGTGCAGAGGCAGTTGATTTCCGCCGAGGATGTGGCGCTGGTGGCGGAAGCTTCCTGCGCCTCGGAGGCGGTGGCGCGGATCAGCCGCTTCTATCGGGTGTTCCACAGCGCCCGCCTCTCGGACGAACGCATGGAACTGCTGCTCCATGCCCCGATCCCGCGCGAATGGCTGCCCGAATTCAATCGCCAGTTCGCCGATCTGGTGGAGGAGGGGTTGATCCAGCAGGGCGAAAGTTGCGACGACAACGGCATCCTGCGCCCCTGCCTGCGATTCCGCTTCGATCGCCGGCGGGTGGGAAGGCTTTATCAGTTCATCGACCACCTCAATGGCCTCGACCTGCCCGGCGTCAGCCTCGGCCATCCAGGCGAGCGGCTTTCGCCGCCGGTAGCCACGCCCTGAGCGGCACAATGGCGTTTGCTTTCCCGACGACCGCCATCACCGCCCCGTCTGCCCCTCAAGGCGCCCCAGCCCTGAAGATCGGGCTGATCGATTACGGCATGGGCAATCTGCACTCGGTGCAGCGGGCCCTGGAGCGGCTCGGCGCCGAGGTGGTGGCGGTCCATGGCGAGTCGGATCTCGCCGGCTGCAGCGGCCTGGTGCTGCCCGGGGTGGGCGCCTTCGATCCGGCGATGGCGCGTTTGCGGGCCTCGGGTCTGGTGCCGGTTCTGGAGCACTGGTGCGCCTCGGGCCGGCCGCTGCTGGGGATCTGTCTGGGGTTGCAGCTGCTGTTCGAGGCCAGCGACGAAGGCAGTGGAGCCGGGCTCGGGTTGCTGCAGGGCAGGGTGCGGGCACTGCCGAAGCACCCCGGCCACCCGATCCCCCACATGGGCTGGGCGCCCCTGATCGAGGCCCACCCCAGCCCGCTGCTGCCCGCCGGCAGCCCGGAAAGCTGGGTGTATTTCGTGCATTCCTATGCGGCGGAACCCAGCGATCCAGGCGCCAGCACCGCCCTGGTGGACTACGCCGGCACCGCGGTGACTGCGGCCGTGTGGCAAGGGGCGATCGCGGCCTGCCAGTTCCATCCGGAAAAATCAGGACCGGTGGGGGAGGCGATGCTCGGGCGCTGGCTGGCCTGGGTGGCCGGAGCCGGGACCCGGCCGTGAGCCTGCGGCTGAGTGGCGGCCGCAAGCTGCAGAGCCCGCCAGGGGAGACGGCACGGCCCACACCGGCACGGGTGCGGCTGGCGGTGATGAACATGCTCGCGGCGGATCTCCCCGGCTGCCGCTGGCTGGATCTCTGCTGCGGCAGCGGCGCCATGGGCTGCGAAGCCCTGCTGCGCGGAGCCGCCGAGGTGATGGCGATCGACCGTCACCGCCAGGTGAGCGAGGTGGCCCGGGCCAATCTGGAGATCGTGGCGGCAGGAACCCGCCGCGGCGGCGACACAGAACCAGGCCCGCGGGTACGGGTGCACTGCGGGGAGGTGGTGAAGCTGCTGCACCAGATGGGCAGCGAAGGCAGCGGCCAGGCTCCCCGGTTTGACCTGATCTATGCCGATCCCCCCTATGCCGCCGGCCTCTACGGAGCAATCGCCCGGGAGGTGGAGGCCGGCGGCTGGCTGCGGCAGGGGGGAACGATGGTGTGGGAATGCGCAACCGATGCAGTACCTCAGCTGCCTGAGGGCTGGCAGCTGCGGCTTCAGCGTCGGTATGGCGGCACCTCGGTGCTGCTGCTCAATCCGTTGGATCCCGTGGATCCCGCCTGAGATCAGCCGCCGAGGGCGCTGCCGCGGCGGTACTGGTTCCAGGCAGCCACGAACAGGCCCACCAGCGTGACGGGGATCAGACCGAGCACGATGCCGCAGAGCAGGGGTTCGATCATGGGTTGGGTGGGGCGTTTTCCGGTGCACAATTCTTCCATGACCAGGGCCTCCTCCGCGACCTCTTGCCACCGACCGTGACCGGCCTTCCCCCCACCACGACCGAACCCGCGCCCAGCCAGGGCCGCCGCAGCCTGATCGCGGCCCTGCTCTCCCTGGCGGCCGTGGCCTCGATCCTGCTGGTGCTGATCGTGCTGCCCGCCGCCACCAGCGATCCCTACACCCGCGCCACCCTGCAACTCAGCGGCTCGGTGGGAGAAGGGGGCAAGCTGTTTCGGCTCAACTGCGCGGGCTGCCATGGCCCGGCCGCCCAGGGGCTGGTGGGACCGAACCTCCACGGCGTGAACCGTCGCAAGAACGACCGCCAGCTGATCCAGCAGGTGGTGAGCGGCCGCACCCCGCCGATGCCCCGCTTCCAGCCCGATCCCCAGGCAATGGCCGACCTGCTGGCCTTCCTGCACAGCCTGCCGGCATGAATCTGCAGGTGGTGCTGGTGGAACCGGCCGGCCCCCTCAACGTGGGCAGCGTGGCCCGGTTGTGCGCCAACTTCGGGATCGAGGGATTACGGCTGGTGGCCCCCCGCTGCGACCCGCTCGGGGAAGAGGCCCGCCGCATGGCGGTGCATGGCCTGCCGTTGCTGGAGCGGGCGATCGTGTTTCCGAGCCTGAACGCCGCCCTGGCGGACTGCCGCCGCGTGGTGGCCACCAGCGGCCGGCAGGAGGGGGAACCCCTGCCGTTGTGCGGACCGCAGCAGGCCCTGGGCTGGTTGCTGGAGGGGGAGGACAACGACGCGCCGGCGGCGATCGTGTTCGGCCGGGAGGACCGGGGCCTGGGCAACGACGAACTGCTGCAGGCCGGCCGGTTGCTGCAGATCGCCACCGGGCCTGCCTATGCCTCCCTGAATCTCTCCCACGCCGTGGCGGTGGTGCTGCACGAACTGCAGGGCCTGCGCAGCTTGCCGCCGCCGCTGGCGGCGACCGCGACGCCCAGGCCAGCTGCCGAACCCTGCCCCCGCGGTGCTCTGGAGGGAGCCCTGGCCGATGCGGAGGACCTGCTGCTGGAGGTGGGGTTCCTTTATCCCCATACCGCCCACGCCCGGATGGCGAAGCTGCGGGCCCTGCTGCAGCGGGCCGAGGTGAGCAGCGCCGAAGTAGCCCTGTTGCGAGGCATGGTGTGCCAGTTGCGCTGGGCCAGCCGCCGTGCAGCTCCTCCGCTGCAGGACCACTAGCGTCGGTGCTCTGTCAGCTCTGCCAGCCGTGAGTTCCGGCCGCCCGCCCCGTTCCCGCAGCAATCCCTGGACCCGGCCTGCCCTGCTGGTGCTGCGTCTGATCGTGATGGGGGTGGGCCTGGGGGTGCTTGTGGGCACGGGCCTGAAGCTGCTGGCGCCGCGCCTGGCCCAGGGGGCGATCGGCAAACCCCAGGTGGATGCAGGCCCCCGCATGGCAGCGGGGGGGGGCATGGCCCTGGGCCGCTTCGATCCACGCCGCGAACTCACGGAGCTGAGCCAGGAATGGAGCCGGCTGGCGGCGGCCCAGAAGGGCCTCACCGCCTCGGGCTACCTGGTGGTGCTCGATGACGGCCGCTATGCCCAGTTCCAGCCCGACCTGCCCCAGCCGGCCGCCAGCTCGATCAAGACGCCGATCCTGCTGGCCGGCCTCGAAGACCTCGATCACGGCAAGCTGCGCTGGAACGAACCGCTGCCGCTCACCAAGGAGCTGGTGGCGGAAGGGGCCGGCTGGATGGCCAGCAAACCGGTGGGCACCCGCTTCCCGTTCTTCGAGGCGGCCACGGAGATGATCCGGGTCAGCGACAACAGCGCCACCAACCTGCTGATCCAGCGGCTGGGCGGCAAGGATGTGCTCAATGGGCGTTTTCAGGCGCTGGGGCTGCCGGCCACGGTGGTCAACAACTGGCTGCCCGACCTCAAGGGCACCAACACCACCAGCGCCCGCGACCTCG
>Ga0164292_10002466_pt1 | contig 15089 bp, 20 predicted proteins | sample GEODES117metaG_FD_111486 | JGI IMG/M metagenome (GOLD analysis project Ga0164292, IMG submission 111486) | Eutrophic lake water microbial communities from Lake Mendota, Wisconsin, USA - GEODES117 metaG | ecosystem: Environmental > Aquatic > Freshwater > Lake | place: USA: Lake Mendota... | reverse complement strand
TCCAGCAGTTTACTCTTTGGGATCATGTAGATCGTTCCCAGGTCCAGGGTTTGACCGGCGACCGCAATGCTGTCCGAAAAGTCGGCAAACCCCGGATAGGTGACGTTAATGAGGTAGTTGCCGGGCAGGACCTGCAGAGAGAATGCCCCATCCCCGGTGGCGCGGTTGAATGTTACCAATACGGAATCTGCTTTACGAAGGAGAGATATTGAGGCGTTGGCAAGCTGTTTCTTGTTAACTGTGTCAGTTACAGATCCCCGGATCAGGCTTTTCTGGGCGTTCGCTGAAAGGATTAGCGAAAACCACAACAGGGTTAGTGCAAGGGATCTTCTCATAAGCGCGTTAAAAGTAGGCAAGCTTTATTCTTTGCAGTTATAAATGGTTGTTAAAGGGATGTCTATAGAGGATATTTTCACATAAGCGGGCTAAAAATAGTTTTACTGGTATAAGCATTATATTCGGTTAGCCTATGTCTGTCTGATAAGGATGCACCGGCTGAGAAAAGAAACAATATGAGTGCACCTGGAAAAAAACGTTACGAGGAAGAACATTTTGTAGCTACCAGTATGTCGGTTTGGAACTATTCCATCTTTGATGAGGAAGCCATCAGGAATTTCCGGGAAGGGACGCTTTATAACGCCTATGCCTATTTCGGAAACAAGCAACTCGAAGTGATGGGACGAACGGGGACTTATTTTGCCGTGTGGGCGCCCAATGCTACCAGGGTGATGGTGAAAGGAAATTTCAACAACTGGTCAAATGAATCCCATCCTTTATTTGTAAGGCTGGACCACAGCGGGATATGGGAGGGATTCATCCCGGATATCGGTCGTGGTGAGGTGTATAAATACCATATCCATGGTTTCAAAGGGGTGACATTGGATAAGGGAGATCCCTATGGTCATTACTGGGAGTTGAAACCGAAAACAGCCAGCATCACCTGGAATTTTGAGTACGAGTGGCAGGATGAGGTATGGATGAGCACAAGAAAGAAGAACAACTCCCTGGATAGCCCTTTTTCTGCATACGAAGTGCATCTCCCGAGCTGGCGGAGACCAGATAAGGCGGATGAAGGATCGTATTTCTCATACTGGCAGATTGCGGAGCAGCTGGTGCCCTATGTGAAAGATATGGGCTTTACCCATGTGGAGCTCATGCCCGTGATGGAATATCCTTTTGATGGTTCCTGGGGTTACCAGGGAACCGGGTATTTCGCGCCCACGTCGCGTTTCGGACATCCGGAGGAATTCATGGCCATGGTGGATTATTTCCATCGTGAAGGGATAGGGGTGATCCTTGACTGGGTACCGTCTCATTTCCCTTACGATGCGCATGGATTATTCATGTTTGACGGCACACATACCTATGAGTATGCCGACATGCAAAAGGGTTATCACCCGGATTGGAACAGTTATATCTTCAACTATAAACGCGGCGAGGTAAAATCATTTTTGATCAGCAATGCCCGGTTCTGGATGGATAAATTCCATATCGATGGGATACGGGTGGACGCCGTATCGTCCATGTTGCGGCTTGATTATTCGCGCAAGCAGGGGGAGTGGGAGCCCAATGAATTTGGTGGCAATGGAAACCTGGAGGCCATTGCGTTCATCAAGAACCTGAACGAAACCATCTATCGTGATTTCCCTGATGTGCAGACCATTGCAGAGGAGGCCACCGACTGGCCGGGGATCTCAAAACCAACGTGGCAGGATGGACTGGGATTTGGGATGAAGTGGATGATGGGCTGGATGCACGATACGCTGCGGTACTTCAAACAGGATCCTTTGTACAGGCAGCACCAGCAGGACCAGTTCACATTCTCCATGATGTATTTCTACGATGAGAATTTCATGCTGCCGTTGAGCCATGATGAAGTGGTGCATGGTAAATCGCCCATGCTCTATAAAATGCCCGGCGATGAATGGCAGAAGTTCGCCAATCTGAGGTTATTATACCTGTATATGTTCACCCATCCCGGCGCCAAGCTAATGTTCATGGGCAATGAGTTCGGCCAGACCAATGAGTGGAACTACAAAAGTGAGCTCGACTGGCACTTATTGCAATTTGATCCGCATTCGAAGATGCGGGCATGCGTAAAGGCGCTATGCCACCTGTATAAGAGCGAGCCCGCATTGTACGAGAACCAGTTCGATATCCACGGCTTTGAGTGGGTAGATCTCAATCACCGCGCAGAGTCTGTAGTAGTCTATCGACGTAAGGGACGGAACGCCGACGAAGACCTGTTGGTCATTTTGAATATGACGCCCGTGGTACGGCATGATTGGCAGGTCAGCTTCAAGGGGGTGGGAGAGTGGAAGGAGATCCTGAATACGGACAGCAAGGAGTTTTATGGAACGGGCGACGTATTCAATCCTTTCGTTCCAGCTACGGTTGCTGATGAGGAGGAAGGGATACTTGCCATCACTGTGCATCTTCCTGCCCTTGGTGGCATCGTACTGAAGAAGGAGCCTGGGAAGGGTGACAAGACGCCTATTGCAGAATAGTCGGAATGGATGTGGGCATTTACATTCAATGAAATGGCAGACTTGTCCTATTGTAGACCCTATTATTTTGATACTTCGTTAGGGAAATACCTCTTTTACAAAGAAAAACGTATAGTTCATTAAGTTTCCAACGCTTTGTGGGTTTCATTTGTCTTTTCTACTTAACTTAGGGGTCTGGTATGATGTTGTATATATCTGCATGCCAGTCAGAAAAACACTGCTTGATGCCCAAGGAATTACTCGACAGAATTGAGAAGATGGACTACCTGATCAAGACGCGCAGAACAGGAACACCCGACCAGTTTGCCATAAAGATCGGCGTTTCAGTCAGGATGTTGCATACCTATTTGGCCATGTTTCGTGAACGAAACGCTCCCATAAAATACGATCGGGAAAAGTGCTCATATATTTATGAGTTCGAAGGATCGTTTCATTTTACATTCAAGGAGGAGAAGGGGTAGTAGTTTGTTGTTTAGGCATACTCTGTTTGACATTTACTTTAGCAGTAGAATGGTTGACGAGCCATCGGTCATATTGCACCACTGCCTTGTTGCTGGCCGGCGACACTGGTGCGAAATAAAAAAGAGAATTGTATGCGAACATTAGATTTGAACAGGATGGGTCTTGACCCCACGGAGCAAACCGGAATGCAAGAACATAATGGTGGATTTTTACCAATTGCTGTAGTTTATGCATGCTGGGCCGTGATGTTAGGATGCAACATAATTGCAGCAGGTATGAAAGAAGCTTTAAATGAATATAACAAAGAGAAAAAATGAATTGCCATGACAGAGAAGAGAATTTTAATGTCCTGTTTAGGGTTAACAGAAATTACGGAGCAAGAAAAGCACCAAACAAATGGAGGAGTGGTTTGGTATGTTGCTGCTGCTGGTGTCGCTACCGGTGTTTGGGGAACGATGAGTGCTGTTACTGGATTATATGATTTGGGTACAACTATGCAAAAAGGCAAAAAATGGAAAAAATGAAACCCCAAAAGTCATCTAAGATGACCTTTTTCATTCTTATAGTCTTCATTATAACAGCCTTTTCGATACCTAAACTATACAGCTTCGGCTATAGCTATGCAAAGCGGCATATAGAAAATTGGAAATAGGGATTTTTTCAGAGTTTTATTGGGGGTATTGTTAGACTATAGTACTCCCCATTTTCGAGACCAGAAAGGTGGTTTGCTAAGTTAAGATTCTTGGTGGTTTCATAGTTTTCATTCTGCGTTTTTCATGGACTAATGATACCTGTTATCTGGGGTTTGCAATGTGGTGTGTTTTCTGATGATATTAGGCGATGTGGTCTTGAACTCCTCTATAGAGTTCAAGACCATCATCTGCCGGGTTAAGGTAGATATAATCATATTTCAAGGACTTCCAGAACCGTTCTATCCAGACATTATCCAGGGAACGTCCCTTGCCATCCATCGAGATCTTGATTTCTTCCTTCTCCAGATACTGCGTCCACAAGGAGCTGGTATACTGGCTGCCCTGGTCACTATTTACGATCTCCAGCTTTCCATGTTCTGCAATCGCATACTCCAGCACATCCTTACACCATTGTGCACTCATGGAGTTACTAATGCCCCAACCGACGATCTTGCGGCTATACACATCAATGATGGCTGTCATATACATAAAGCCTTTCTTCATCGGGATGTAAGTGATGTCTGTACACCCTACCTGATTGCTATGGGTGATCTCAATACCTTTCAACAAGTAGGGCTTAATGAACGCCTTCAGCCCGGATTTGGTCAGGTTCTTGCGCCGGTACATCGTTTCCCTGCCCATGATCCTGAACAGACGGCGGATACGCTTGGGGCCAATGGAATATCCCATAGATCGTAAAAGCAGAACCATGGAGGTTACCCCTTCGGTGGGATGGTTGGTCAAATGCTTGTCCATAATGCTCATCATCGTGAGATTCTCCGGCTTCTCGGGAACCGGCTTGTAATAGACCCGACTTCTATTGATGGTTAGCAGTTCACACTGCTTCCTGATCGATAGCTTGGTGACACGCGGAGTAACGAGCTGGGCCTTTAGATCTCTATCCCCAATCTCTTGCAATTTTTTTTTAAAAACTCATTCTCGACTTTCAACTGGCCGATAGCAGCATAAAGCTTCTCGGTATCCTGATCCTGAACATCAGTAGATTCAGAACGTTCAAAAGTGGCTGAAAGGTTCTCCAAAAACTCTGCTTTCCACTTGGAAATGACCACGGAATTAAGGTCGAACTTCTTGGCTAGCTCTGCCAGAGTTTGTTGGTTCTTAACAGCTTCAAGAGCTACCTTGGACTTGAATGCGGGGCTGAATTTTCTGCGAGTTTGCTTTTTCATACTTGAGGTTTAAATTAGTAAAAATTATTAACTAACCTCGTGGTCCGAATTTAGGGGAGTACTATACAGCCTTATTATCTGTCGGAGCGTAAACTGTTGCATTTTGTCATTTGTCACCCGAATGTTGCCTGCCCTGCGTCGGAAAAAGATAGGCTCTTACCGCAGCTTTGCATTGTGTGTGGGCTTTGAGCGGCTGCGGTATGTTTCTAGCTTTGCAGCTTGGCTTTATATGCAACTTACCTTAAATTGTCGCCGTATGATAGCCCCATAATTGCGTGTAGTGTCCATTCGATTGCATCAAGTCGGCATGAGAGCCTTCTTCAATTAATTTGCCTTTGTGCAATACCAATATTTTGTCGCAGTTTTTAATGGTTGTCAGCCTGTGGGCAATAATGATGACTGTTTTGTTTTGTGCTTTAAACCAGTTTAATGTGTCTTGCACTTTTTGTTCACTTGCCGGGTCAAGACTGCTGGTTGCTTCGTCTAAGATCAGGATTTCCGGATTGCGGTATAAAGCACGGGCAATGGCCAATCGCTGCCTTTGTCCGCCGGAAAGATTGACGCCCTGCTCGCTTACAATGCTGTTATAAGTGTTGGGTAATTTCTCCACAAACTCATCAATACCCAGCATTTTAGAAAGGTGCAATACCTTTTGCATGTCCGGCTCATAATCACCTACGGCAATATTATCGGTAATGGTGCCGCTAAATAAATCAATCTGCTGCGGAACTACCCCCACCATTTGTCGCAAGCTGCGATTGCTGATGTGTTGCAAATCTAGCCCGCCAATAGTAATGTTTCCTTCTTTTAATGGATACAAGTTTTGAAGTAACGAAAGTAAAGTAGATTTACCACTGCCGCTTTCGCCTACTATGGCTGTGCTTACCCCATTCTTGATATTAAGATTTAGCGCTTCAAATACGGTGGTTCTTGTACCATATCGGAAGGTTACGTTGGTAAAGTTGATGCCGCCAATAAGTTCCGGGGTAAGTTCAATTTTATTCTCGTTCGATGATTCGGTTTCCAAATCAATGATTTCAAATAAACGGTCGGCGGCAATGAGTGCGTCTTGTATGCTTTTGTTAGCGCCAATAAGAGAAGAAGCAGGACCAGTAAAATAACCTACCAAGGCATAAAAAGATAAAAGTTCACCTGGTGATAGCTCCCGTTGAATGACAAAATAAGAACCCGCCCACAACAGGATGATGGTGAACAACCGGGTAAAAAACTCGGAGCCGGTACCAATGTATAAAGAGTAAATACTCGTTTTGTAAATGGTACGCAGTAGGGTTACAAACCGTCCTTCCGTTTTATCGTTGGCAAAGGGCTCCAAGCCAAAACGCTTGATGGTACCAACGGCATTTAAACTCTCCACTAATTGGCTTTCTAACTCTGCACTTTCTTCCATTAGCCGCCGTTGCCATTTTTTGTTTACTCTATTGCTAATCCAATAAATAAGTAGGTAAACCGGAATAATGGCCAGCATGATTAAGGCTAATTTCCAGTAGTAAAAAAACATGAGTACGATACTGAAAATCACAATGAGGCCATTTACAATAAAATTGAGCGCTACGTTGTTGATAAACTCCCGGATATTTACCGCATCATTTACACGGCTGATGATTTCACCTACCCGCATCGTATCAAAGAAACGCTGGGGTAGTTTTAGCAGGTGTTTGTAATAACCCAATATCAGGCGGGCATCTATCATTTGTCCCGTTTGTAAGCCAAATACGGTTTTATAGCCGCCAATAATGAGTTGAAAAATCAGAATCACAATCATGGCCACACTCAGTAGATTAAGCAAGCGTATATTCCCTTCCACCAAAACAAAATCAATGATCTTTTGCATGTAGATGGAAGTAGACAAGCCAAGAATTGTATAAACCAACGCTCCTACCAATGCCTGCACCATGATTGCTGAGTGCGGACGGATTAACTGCCAAAAGCGGGCTGAATTGCTGATTTTTTGTTTGCCGGTTATAAAACCATCATCGGTCAGTAGCAGCACAATTACTCCGCTCCATATTTCCTGAAACTTTGCCAATGAAACCTTATGAAAATCGCCGTCGCCAGGATCCATATAGGTAACATTTTTTTTTGAAACCTTAAATATAACCACATAATGGTGTAAGCCATTTTTTAAAACCACATGCGCAATGGCGGGCAGTGGTATTTTGGCTAAACTCTCCAACTCACCCTTTGCTCCCTTTGCCTGAAAGCCCAAACGTTCTGCGGCTTCAATTAAACCCAATACATTGGTGCCCCGTTTATCGGTACCGGCATATTGGCGAATGCGGCTAACAGGTAGTTGCAAATTGTAATGCATGGCTATTGAGGCCAAACAAGCTGCACCACAATCGGTAATATCTCTTTGTTTAATTCGTACTTGAGTCTTCATAATATGCCGGCTGTTTCTGGAATAACAGGCGCAGCAGGGTTTAGCCAATCATCCATTTTGTCGAATAGCAATTGCCATAAAGTACGTTCCGCAACAACAAAACGAGCTTGGAAAGTAAGCCCTTTTTTAAGCTCACCTTTGTAACCATTTTTTAATAATAACTGGGTACTATCAAAACTACAACGTACTTTAAAAACAGGCTTGTTTTCCACAACCGTAAAATCATTATCAATGTAAATAACCTTACCTGTGAGAATTCCAAAATAATTGTAATCAAAGGCATCTATCTGAAACCTTGCAGGTTGTCCTGCTTTAAGTAACCCAACATCTCTGGTACTTACATAACATTCACCTATCAAATTACTTTGGGGCGAAAGAATGCAGAGTGTTTCACCGGCTGAAATAAAGCCGCCTGCATAGCGGGTATTGATGTTTTGCACTACCCCGGATATAGGGGCGTAAATGAAATGATTTTTCTTGTCGGTTTCTATTTGGTTGCGTTGGGCAGTAAACTGAGACACTTCCAATTTATAGCGTTGTAAATCGTTTTGCCAGCTCGTTATCTGTTCATTCTTAAATGCGTTAAAAGAAGCCTGTAAACGCTCAGCTTCTATTTCTTTGTCAAAATGCTCTTTAGGCGCAATCACTTTATCTTTGATTAATTGGTTATTGATATCCTGCTCTCTGTTTACTTTTTTGATTCCAGCCAGTTGGTCGCTGAGTTGAAACAAATACTTGCTTAATTGCTGGCGGTACAAAGGGGTTTGCAATACCAAAGTTTGATAATTACTTGTAGTGGTAAGTTTTTCCAAATCACTGATAAAACCGAGGCGTTGGGTCAATTCAAACTCATTGAGGATGAAACGGGGAACTGTAATATTATCTTTTATAGTGGCTATCAATTGTCCTTGCTGCACAGTATCCCCTTCTTTAACCAGTAATGAATCAATAATACCTGGAAGTACGGGCTTGAGTTCTGTACGCTCATTGGTGGGGCGGGTGAGGCCAGTGGAGCGAATGGAGATGGTGGTTTTGACTAGTGGTAAAGCTGATATTGCTGTAAATACCAATATTATCAATAAGACATAAATAGCACTTTTACTTTGAAGCCTTGGTGAAAACAAAGTGACACTGGCGTTTAGCATTGATTCAATTTGCACCTCTTGTTAATTTCATTGGTTCATAATCTATGTATAGCAAAAATGAAGTGGCGAGTATGCCCACCACTTCATTTTATAGGTAAATCTTTAATATGCTTTTGTTTGCATATGCAATGACCATGCCACAAATGCATCAATTAGCACACCAATTGTAAAAAAGCAAATCCAGTACTTTTGAAATAAGATTAATACTTTCTCTTTTACTTGTATGATCAAAGATTACTTCTGTTTTATGGTTTTATTGTTCTCAATGTTGGCCTTAAACTTGCCTATTGCATATGCTACATTATACACCACAAAGGAGGCTATACCAAAAATAACAATAAATTCAAGTAGCATTGATTTTTTTTTAATTGTATCATACATGATCTAAATGGTTTAATTTCAAATTCTCCTGTCCGACTATTTGGACAGGAGAATTTGAATGATTTTACTTCTTCGCTTTATTATTGTGGTAATGAGCGTGAGATGTTCCGACTGCATAACATACTGCATACGTTCCACTAGCGGCATATGCAACAATTTTACATATACCCCATGCTACTGCAAGTGGTATAAGGCCGCCTTCAATCTCTTGCATTTCTTTTTGTTCCATTGAAACAAGCCCCATCGTGTTTATTTTTTGTAATTCCATAACGATTAATTTATTATTTTTTAGTGCCATAATATCCATTGTAATAACCAAGTGCACCCGCCCCTCCAATCACTGTTACTCCAGCAGCAACAACACCACATTTCGCTAAAAGTGATGCTCCTGCTCACCAAGCAAGAATTACAGCAGGTATAATACCTCCATCAAGCTCCTGCATTTCGTCTTGGTCCATTGGTACAAGTCCCATTTTGTTTAATTCCAAAGTTTGCATTTTAAATTGATTTTGTTTTAACGCACCTGTGTTACTGGCCGGCAACAGAGCAACGGTGCAATGTGCCCGATTGTTCGTCAACAATCATAATGCAAAACTATTTTCCTATCGTGCAATCTCATTGCACGATGACAAAAGAAATGTTAAAGCTGCCATTTGTTTTATAGCGATAAGAATTAGCAACTCTATCAAAGTAAATAGGTGCTCCAAATTCTTTCATCACCATAATAAATTCTTTGGCAGTTCTTTCAGAAATTTCAAGTTTTTCCGCAAGCTGTATTGCAGTTCCTGTTTGTTTCTTTTGGATTAATCGGTCAATTGTTTGAAAACGCTTAATGAATGTTCGGGGCATTATTGGTTTATTTTAGGCTGAGCATTCGAAAAGATAGTTCTTTTTGCAACTTTACTTCGTGTATTGGCATAGTGTGGCTGCATAATGTACTGCCGTAAGTTGAATCCCTCTACTAATGCAAAATGTTTAACTGTCAGCTTGGTAAGGGTTGCTTACAACGAACCGGGCTTGACGCAGTCCGGGCCCGTCACGAACCAGGCTGGCTAAATTGGATATCTTGCCTTTTCAGCCAATTTACGCCAGCCGTTGAATTAAAACAAACCTAGCGGGCCCGGATTGTGCCAAGCCTCATGTTATGTGCAACTTCATTTCTTCTTAATGCCCATAATAATGAATAAAAGTCCTGCAACCACCAAAAGCCCGGTTGAAATAAATTCACTTTCCTTGGTCTCATTTACATAAAGAAATAAATCTGTACCCGGTGTATGCTTTAATTTTAGTGTCTGCCCGTAAGCATTCGACTAACAACACCTTTCCTATAAACTAATCGACCAATAATTTTGTGGGTAAACGATTAACATGCGCTTATCCCATCAGCAAAAAATGTTTGCCCTTATCGGGCAAAAACAAACGAGTCAAAGTACAAAAGATTTCTGTGTTGCAAAAGGTATTGGTGAAGCCTCCTATTATTACTGGCTTAAAAAGTACAGGCAAGGGGTTGAGCAGCCCGCACCTGCTTTTGTGCCTGTTCAGATAGTCTCCGGATCGGCGGCGGTGGTAGCCAGCATTCAGATGCCGGGTGGGGCTATTACTAGCGTGTACGATGTTCAGGTATTATCATTTATGCAGGCTTACCTCTAGCATCATGTTATCGTTACAGGACAACCGGCGATATTTTTTGTACCAGGGTATTACCGATATGCGTAAATCCTTTGACGGGTTGGGTGGCCTGGTAAAACAACAGATGCAACTTAACCTCATTGGTGGTGATATTTTTATCTTCATTAATAAACGCCGTAACCAACTCAAATTGTTAAGTTGGGATACTGACGGGTTCTGTGTGTACCATAAGCGATTAGAAAAGGGTACTTTTGAGCTACCGGTGGCTACTAATACAACTTGTGTTACGCTAACGGCCCTGCAACTGCGACTTATTCTGGCGGGCATCCAACTCAAATCGATCAAACAACGGCCTCGGTTTAAACTGAGCGCGTAAAAACTTTTCCACAGACAGTTATTATTTTACCTGACAATAATTGGATTAAAGCCTTCCAGCAGCGTGTAAACCATATGGCGCCCGGATAATTTATCGTTTACCTGAGCGTGGACGGGTGATTTTACAAAATCAAAAACAGGGTGCCGTTTATGCACATTTACCCGCCTCTAACACCTGCTTTCTGTAAGGCAAATAATTGGCTGTAATCCGCTACAAGCCTACCTTCGAAGCAGTGGACAAAGACCAGCAAATAGCAGATTTAATCAGCATCAACAAGCATCAGCTTGCGCAGCTTACGCAGTTGCGTTTTGAACTCAATGAGATCAAGCGGCTGCTCTTTGGTCGCAAGTCAGAACGTTTTGTACCAGACCCCTCCACCGGTTCTATCCAACCCGATCTGGCCGGCATGATGCAACAACATGCCACAACTCCACCACCTGCTGTAAATGAAGTGGTGATCAAAAAGAAAGTCACTGACCATAAACCAACCGGGCGCTTACCCATACCCGATCAACTGGAAAGGGTACATATTTACCTGGAACCAGCAGAAGATACTACAGGCTATAAAAAGATTGGAGAACAATGTACCGAGCAACTGGATTATGTGCCGGGTAAATTAATCGCGCGCCGGTACATAAGATCAAAATATGCCAGAGACTCTGCCGATGGCACAACCACTGATTTTCTGATTACCGCATTACCGGATTTTACCCTGGAAAAAGCCATGGCTGCGCCCGGTCTGCTAGCGCAAATCATTGTTGATAAATATGCCGACCACCTGCCCATCTTCCGACAGATCAAACGTTACCAGCGGATGGGGATTAAATTACCGGCCAGTACCATTTGTGGCTGGATGGATGCTTCAGCCAAACTATTGGAACCCCTGGGAGAGGAACTGAAAAAACAAGTATTTTCTACAGACTACCTCCAGGCTGATGAGACGCCCATGCCCGTTTTGAACGGTGAAACTAAAGGTGCTGCTCATCAGGGCTACCTCTGGGCCTACCACAGTCCACCAAACCAACTCATCTTTTATGATTATCAACCGGGCAGAAGTAAAAAAGGTCCGGTTGGTTTACTCAAAGATTTTACCGGCTATCTGCAAACGGATGGCTACAGTGTATACGATCATGCTTCTATTGGTGGAAAGCCAGGCGTGGTGCTTATGCACTGTATGGCCCATGCCCGGCGTTATTTTGAAAAGGCATTACAGACCGATAAACAATCAGCTCAATACTTCTTAAAACAAGTACAGCAACTCTATGCCATTGAACGAAGAGCCCGGGAAGAAAATTTTTCTGCTGAACAGATTGTGGCCATCAGAAAACGCGAAGCAGTACCCGTATTAACAGCCCTCAAAGATTGGCTGATGGAAAACTTTATTAAAGAAGCTACTAAAAGTCCGCTTCGTACAGCTATCTCCTATGCATTACCGCGCTGGGAAAAACTTTCTATTTATACGACTGACAGCAGGCTGCAGATTGATAACAACCTGGTGGAAAATGCCATGCGTCCAGTTGTACTTGGACGTAAAAATTATTTGTTCGCAGGATCCAATGAAGGAGGCAAAAGGATGGCTTTATTTTATTCCCTGCTCGAAAGTTGCAAAAAACAAAACGTAAACCCATGGGAATACCTCAAAGATATTCTTGAACGATTGCCAACAACCAAAACATCGCAGTTAAGAAACCTGCTTCCTGATCAATGGAAACCCGTCACGATAGTTTAAAATCATTGAATGATAGCCATGTGGTTGGTCGAATGCTTACCTTTCAGCAAAGTCTTAGCAATTGTAAGTAACTACTTTGTATGGTTTTTCCTTAGAAATGTTCAAGTTGATAGCAAAACTGAGCAGGGGATTAATGTCACTTTCGACAGGGGACTTCCACTATGGCAAAGTTTAGAGGGTAGGTTTGCGATTTTTTTTATGGAATGTTCTCCAGTTCAAAAAATGATGCTGCAGAACTTGATGTTAGTTCCATTTAATGTATTTGTTATACTTTTATTTTTTCTGAATGAGTATAAGAAAGCAGTTAGATTTGGCCTACCGACATTTGATTTCCCCCAAAATACATTTTCTTATTCACGTCGTTTGATTTTTTTGTGTTTCATTTGGCTAATTGTTTACTTGTTGTTGTATGCTTTTGGATTTTTCTTACTGTAAGCTCCCACGGTTTTCGACTGCACTGATAAGTGGTCTCCCTCCAAAAGAAAGAAGCGTTTTTAACTGGAAAATTCAGTGTACTGGTCTTCAGGTCAATCAGGATGCCTTTTCTCTTGCACTTTAGGGATATAATACATCATAGTTTTTGATTATGTAATCAGGAGAGTGCGTCTTTAACAAAGTTGAAACTGCATATTTAGAAAGTGTATAGTTTTCGTAACTGTCTGAATCATTGTAGAAAGAATTGTTCCTCCTGTAAAGCAGCTTCATAAGTGAACTTATATCTTGATTCTTGCTTAACAACTCTCGATCTTCAAAGTCAGTGCGAAAATCAACCTGCAACGCTATTCCTTCATCGATCCAGATTGGAAAGTTATACATGTGCTTAAAATATCGTAGTGTGCCTAATCGTTGATAGACATTGTGATGTCCTATTTCATGCGCAATTATATCAGTATTTAATCCATCATAGTTGACAACAATCCAAGACGTCCATAATGACGCTTTGAATGATGCAAATGTTTCTATCCTTGAAAACAAGCGAGTGTCTGTACTGTCAAAGAGTATAAAACAGTCAATTGGATTGGTTTTCGATTGAAAAAACTGATTGTTTCTTTGTATTGCTTTGTTAACAATGTTGATGACATTCACATTGTAATTAATCGGCATTCGTTTGGAAACATATATATTTGGGCTTATTTCCCTGAAGTAAATTCTTCTTAGCAGTACAACCCGATGCTGTACAATATTTACAATAAAAAAGGCAACAAATAGGAAGTAGAGAAGTTTGAGCCAATGTTTGCGCATAGCCCCACTGTAGTCTTTTATGTTATCGATCATTATAGAATTGATGTCCTTAGAGTATATCAGTCTGATGAATAGTATAGAAAAAGACTTCCTGCAATAAACAGGAAGTCTTGTTGGCTTTTTGCCTACTTCTTCTTGTTATGCGAATGGGTTGTATCGGTGCAGTTCGGTAAGTGAGTTGCTTTTAATGCTTCTCGCTGTGTAACACATCCGGAAAGAAGTAAAGCGCATCCAATAACAATTAAGGGTACAATACCGCCTTCTGTTTCCTGAATTTCCTTTTCAGAAATGGAACTAAGCCCCATTTCAACTAAATTCAATGCTTGCATATATTTTTTATTTTGAGTTTGGCACCTATGTTGCCGGCCAGCAACAAGGCAGTGGTACAATATGCCCGATGGCTCGTCAGCCATTCTACTTGCAAATTAGAAATCACTACTGCAGCCAAACTGCACTCATGATCTTTTAATATGTTTTCTTAAAACTTAAAGCTATGAGCCTAAACATAGTATTTATATTGCAACAGATCGTGAAGATTCCTGCTCATGATCACCCATCATTCCTGTATAAGTTGGCTGAGGTCCTCCCCGATACTGAAGCACTCGATAGTAGAAAAATGGGGCTTATTTACGTTTTCCTTTTCTTCATCTGAATGGATGTTTTTCGTGTCATTTTTCTCATCATTTTCGAGCCTTTGGAAAACATCCGTTTAGATGAAGATGCCCCCGGCAGGGGTATAAGGGTGGCATGCTCCTTATTGAACTTCTGGATATATTCCACAGGCGTAAGGTCATTCAATGAACTATGCGGCCGGTAGTGATTGTATTCATGTCTCCACGCTTCGATCTTCTCTGCCGCGTCTTCCAAAGATAAGAACCAATGGGCATTTAGACACTCATCCCTAAAACTGCCATTGAAGGACTCTACAAACGGATTATCGGTTGGTTTGCCAGGCCCGGAATAGTCCATGGTTACCTTATGGTCATATGCCCAACGGTCCATCTCTTTGGATATAAACTCACTTCCATTGTCTGTCTGAATACGCTGCGGGATCAATCCCCTGTCATGCCAGATCTGTTCCAGGACACTAACTACATCCGTGCCCTTAAGGGACTGACCGGCCACAATAGCCAAATATTCCCGACTCCAATTATCCACTATCGTTAAGCACCGGAACTTCCGGCCATCAAACAACGCATCGCTCACAAAGTCCATGGACCATAACTGGTGTAAACCCAGGTCAGAAGGCCTCTCCAGGCGGTGTGCCGCCGCCTTTGACCTTCTCGGCCTTTTTACTCCTGAGGTTCAGTCCTTCTTCCTTATAGACCCGATAAGTGC
>Ga0164292_10002465_pt1 | contig 15091 bp, 18 predicted proteins | sample GEODES117metaG_FD_111486 | JGI IMG/M metagenome (GOLD analysis project Ga0164292, IMG submission 111486) | Eutrophic lake water microbial communities from Lake Mendota, Wisconsin, USA - GEODES117 metaG | ecosystem: Environmental > Aquatic > Freshwater > Lake | place: USA: Lake Mendota... | reverse complement strand
TCCTGCTAAGTATGTATCTTCTCATGGTCCTATTCGTGAAAAAGTTTTGGCATTTGTTAAAGAAAATGGAGAAGTATCTCAAAAAGATCTTTTTGAGTTTTTTAAAGGTATGAATGAAGAAACTGGTGGTACTACTTCAAGAAAGTGGTTAAATAAGAACCCTCACTATTTTAAGGTATCTGAAAAGAACGGTGTTAAGACCTATAAGTTGTCTAAACTTGGTGAAAGAGTACATAATGCAATACAGCAATTAAATAAGATATAACATGCCATCAGTATCAAAAGCGCAACAGAGATTAATGGGTATGGCATACGCCTTAAAGAAAGGTGATATGGATACCGCTGATGCAAGTCAGGAAGTTAAAGATCTTGCTGACAGCATGACTCTACAACAACTAAAAGATTTTGCGGAAACTAAACATGAAGATTTACCTGACCACGTTGAAGAAGGTGAAGTTAATGAATGGCTACCTGGAGTTTCAGCTGGACACAAGTGGTATACGCAACAAGCACAGGGCGCTGTATCTTATGGAAGTAATATAAAAGATCACACAGACAGATTAATCCAATCATTTATTGAATTTATTGAATCCGGTAAAAAGCCTAAAAAGCGAAAAACCGATAAGTTAACCGAAGACGGTGAAGCATCTGCTCCTTCATCTTATTCTGCCCCACAGGCAACTCCTACCAATACCAACGGTATGGGCAATGTTGATCTTCCTGGGATTGGTAAACTAGGTTCAGGCGATACTTTTGACGATGACGATGACGATGACAAAGAAAACGTTGGAATTATCAGCTATGAGCAATTCAAAAAAATGACAAGGCAAAAGTGGCAAAAGCAACAAAAAAAGGAGGGTCAGCCTTAGGCTCTAGCGTTTTTAAACCAAAGGCAAAAAAACGTGGTAAGGCAAGAAAAAAGTTTGGTTCAAAAGATCAGAAGCCAAAAGCATATAAAGGTCAAGGAAAACTTTGTTAAATAACATTAAGTAAAAAATGGACATATCAATGTTAGTGACTATTGTGGTTGCTTTGATTACAGCGGTCATTGGACCAAGTATTCTAGAAATAGTAAAAAGCAAGATAAGAAAATCAGAAGAAGAAGAAGAAGATCCTTTGGTTTTTGAAATGGATGCTGATAATACTATTAATGAACAGTTAAAAGTGTTACAAGAAAAAATTTGCGCTGACAGAATTTGGGTTACGCAATTTCATAACGGTGGTCACTTTTATTCTTCAGGAATGTCTATTAAAAAATTTAGTATCTTTTATGAAGTTGTTAGTCCAGGTACTTCTTTAATTCAGCAGCAATTTCAAAATACACCAACAAGTTTTTTTAGTAGTTCCTTAAAAGAAATTTATGAGAACAACGAACTTGTAGTTGCTGACATGGAAGATATTGAACATACATCGTACGGTCTACGCAATACATCAAGAGAAACGGGTTGTAAGTCACTTTTCTTAATTTGCTTAAAAACTCCAAGTGGTAAATTTCACGGATCACTTGGTGTTGAATTTGTTAAAGAAGCTCGCTCATTTACCGAAGATGAAATAGAAGAAATTCGTTCAGCAGCATCATACATATCTGGCATACTTGCTACTATTCACAAATCAAAATAATGTATGGCATCTAAGAATATTAATACTAATGATTGCTGGTGCGGTTAACCTAAATCACAAATCAGAATGTATGATGTTCTTTTAGTTAATAACAACCGTTTGATTAAAATAGGTGTTAATGTTTGTACTGAAACCCTGTTAATTATAGCTCTTAATCTAAAGATTACTAATCTTGGAATGAGGTTCTGCATTAAGTCTTTCTTAGACTTTTAAGATTCATGTAACTACTTAAATTGAAGTCTACTTTCCTTCTTTGAGTATTAGTTTTATTCACAGTTTGAATATAGTTCTTAAAATCGTAAATAATTTTTTCAAAAAGAACTAGAGTACTTACCGTGAATATAACAATTAAATACTATTATACATGGCAAACACAGACAACAAATGTTCTCAACTAGAAATTAAAGATTTACACTCCCAATTAATGGAAGCACCTAATGATATTGCAAATGATACTTTAGGTGATATTCTAAACTTACAAGCAGAAACACAAAAGACAGTTTATGGTTATGACTTTGAGAATATGTCTCTCCGTCAAATTATGGACTAATCGTTAACCATAGTATGATTAATCAAATTGATATATAAAATAAAACTATGAAAAGCTATTTTTATATCATAACAAACATTATTAACAATAAGACTTATTATGGTTCTGGGTCAAAGAAAAACTATTTTGGCTCAGGTGTTGCTTTACATAATGCTATTATAAAGCACGGTAAAGAAAATTTCACAATGACCATATTAAAAGAGTTTACCACGCGTGAAGACGCGTTTATGTTTGAGGATAGATTTCTTAAACTTTATAAAGTAAGTTCATTACATAATACATATAATATTAAAGATTCAGCTGAAGGCGGTGATACTATAACACATAATCCTAATAAAGAATTAATAAAGAAAAAAATGTCAGATTCAGCAATAGAAACAAACTATATAAGAGGTAAAACATATGAAGAGATTCATGGTATTGAAAAAACCAAAATAATAAAAGCAAAATTAAAGTATTCACATATTGGAATAAAACAAACGGACGAAACTAAGAATAAAAGAAAAATCTCATTAAAAGAAAGATGGTCTGATGCCAATACTAAAGAAACCTGGTTAATTAATAATGTTTTTATTAATAACAACCCGTCAAAGACTGACGCTAGAAAAAAACAAATGTCTATTGATAGAATGGGTGAAAATAATCCTGCTGCTAAAAAAATTGAAATTAACGGTAAGATTTACGGAAGTATTATTGAAGCGTCACGAGAATTGAAAATTAGTAGGTCTACTATACAAAGAAAATTAAAAACAAACACAGAATATAAATTAATAAACAACTAAAAAACAACTAAAAATGGCAAACACAGACAATTCATGCGCAAGTTTACAAATACCTGATTTGTATTCAGAAAGCACAGATACTTTAGGCGATATCTTAAATTTACAAGCCGAAACTCAAAAGACAGTTTATAATTATGATTTTACCAACATGTCACTGCGTGATGTATGTAATTTTTGGCTTATGAATAATCATGCATTAATTGATGAAATGAATGAGGCAACCGACGCTCTTGGCGGTATCTCTAACGGTGGCTCAGCAATTTGGAAACGTTGGAAAAAAGACTATTCGAAATACGCAGAGATGAAATTCTCTGATCTATCTGAAGATGATCAACTTGAATGTAAATTTGAGATTATTGACATGCTTCATTTCTTTATGAACTATGCCGCTTCTATTGGTATGACTCCTCAGGAAATGTATAATATGTATATGTCCAAGAATGAGGAAAATCGCGCTCGACAGAAAAATGGTTACTAATCTGTTAAAATCTAAGTTATCCCTTTGTATATAAATTAAAATCATAAAATAAATGATTGACATAGAACAGTATGATGGCTCATTAAAAATATCTTATTTTAATGAAGCTGGTGAAGTTGCAATAGATAAAATCGATATTCCGTCAGATCAAATGTTTGAGTGGGAATACGTCCAACCTGGAGAAAAAGCCCACCCAGGTGTTCTATCGTGGGATGGTAAACCTGTTAAGAAAAAACGAGCAAGGTATTTAAGTAAATGGAGAATTGAGGAATTTCTTCTTGGTTTGGATTCAAGCATTACTGATAAGTTTACCGCACATAATCCAAAGAAATGGTTTCTTGATATTGAAACCTATGTAGGTGATGAGTGGCCTAAACCTGAAACGGCAAAAACACCAGTAACAGCAATTACTTTCTGTAATGGAAACAAGATTGTAACATTGGGTGTTAATCCTTTAACTGCAAAACAGATTCTTAACATTAAGAAAAGAATCCAAGAGCACTTTAAAGATTACTTCACAAAAGAAATTGAGTATAACTATTTAAAGTTTGAAACTGAATATGATATGTTGGTTTCTTTCTTCTATAAAGCTATTCAAAAGATGCCTCTAATTACGGGCTGGAATGTTATTGGTTATGACTGGGTTTACTTAATTAATCGATGTAAAAGATTAAACATTGATCCGTCTCCATGTTCACCTTCGCATAAACTTGTAGGTGATCAACAATTACCGTTGCACCGTTTGGTAGTCGATTATTTGGATATCTACAAGAAATGGGATAGAGTAATTGATGTAAAAGAAAACAATACATTGGACTTTGTGGCAAAAGCTGCATTGGGTATTCAGAAAGTAAAGTATAGCGGTACCTTAAAGGAATTATATGAAAATGATTTTGAATCTTATATCTTCTATAATGCGGTTGATACCAAACTTGTAGAATTAATTGACGAAAAGTTAAACACATTATCAACATTTTTAACATTAGGAAACATTACACGAGTTGAGGCAAACCGCGCATATTCACCAATTTGGATGGCGGAAGCGGCAATGACTCGAGAAAACTATAACCGAGGTCGAGTATTTCCAAGAACCGAAAGAATTACAAAGAAACGCGAGGCTTATGAAGGTGCATTCGTTGTGGATCCAAAAACAGGGTTATATGAATGGGTAGCTTCATTTGACTTTGCTTCGCTATATCCTTCTATCATGAGGCAATGGAATATCTCTCCAGAATCTTATGTTAAGAATGTAATTCCTGGTGAAGAATATGATGCTGAAAAATATACAAAAACTTCTTCAGGCGCTCTTTTTAGAAAAGATGAAGATTCAGTTTTCCGTACAATTCTTGCAGATTATTACGGAAAAAGAAAGGTTTCTAAAAGAGCATACATGGAAATTGAAGAAGAGATTGAACAGCTTAAGAAATATATAAAATAAAAATCTAAGAAAGACATTATGAGTAAACTGTTTACAGAACGAGTGCCTTATAAGCCATTTGAATACCCAATGTATTACACAGAAGGTTGGCTCCCAATTATGCAGGCACATTGGTTGCATACTGAAATTTCAATGCAAGGAGACATAAAAGATTGGAATGAACATTTATCACCATCTGAAAAGAATCTGGTGGGAAACATCTTATTAGGTTTTGCTCAAACGGAATGCGCAGTATCTGACTACTGGACTAATATGGTTACCAAATGGTTTCCAAAACATGAGATTCAGCAAATGGCTATGGCATTTGGCGCAAACGAAACTGTACATGCTGTTGCATATTCGTACCTTAATGAAACTCTTGGATTAGAAGATTTTACTGCATTCTTACATGAACCGGCAACAAAAGAAAAGTTTGAATTACTTACTTACACTACTGCAGATTGGACGCCTGAAGATTTACAAAAAAATGCTCAAGCAAGAATTGAAGTTGGGCGATCTTTAGCAATCTTTTCAGCTTTCTCTGAAGGAGTTTCTCTCTACTCGTCTTTTGCAGTTTTGTATAGTTTTCAAATGAGAAACTTGTTAAAAGGAATTGGCCAGCAAATGAAATGGTCAGTAAGAGATGAGTCTCTTCACTCTAGAATGGGTTGCCAATTATTCCGTCATATGTGTGAAGAGTACCCAGAGCTACTTGAACAATGTACTGATTCAATAGTTGAAGCAGCTGAGCTAATTGTAAAATTAGAAAGTAACTTTATTGATAAAATGTTTGAAATGGGTGATCTTGAAAACTTAAAAGCGTCTGATCTTAAAGAATTTGTTAAACAACGAGCAAATGAAAAACTTGCCGAGCTTGGTTATAATGCAATGCCAGGTGGAGACAAGTATTTTGAATACAACAAAAAGAAAGCAGGAAACCTCGATTGGTTCTACCACCTAACTGGTGGAACTACCCACACTGACTTCTTTGCAATAAGACCAACTGATTACAGTAAAGCAAATGAAGGTGAAGATTGGAATGATGGACTTTGGTAAAAAATAACATGTAAATAAAAATAATGGCTAAAAGTATAGTAGACGAAATTGCTGATGGACTAGGATGGGAAATTGGTGTTGATTATCCAGTGTGGGGACACACTGAAATTTATTTAAAAACCATATCTAAGGGGTATTTATTACCTGGTGAAAAGCCAAAAGATGCTTACTGGAGAGTATCTACTAAAATTGCACAAAGATTAGGTAAACCGCAGATGGCATCAAAGTTTTTTGATTACATCTATAAAGGTTGGCTGTGTTTAGCAACTCCAGTGCTCTCAAACACAGGAACTGACAGAGGTTTGCCAATCTCATGTTTCGGTATTGATGTAGGTGATAGCATCTATGAAATTGGTTCTAAGAATTTGGAACTTATGTTGTTGGCTAAACATGGGGGTGGAGTAGGAATTGGTATTAATCAAATCCGTCCTGCTGGTGCAAAGATTACAGGTAATGGCACATCCGACGGGGTAGTTCCATTTTGTAAAATATACGATTCTACAATTCTTGCAACTAACCAAGGATCTGTTCGTAGAGGCGCTGCTTCTGTAAACATGAACATTGAGCATAAAGATTTTGAAGATTGGTTAGAAATCAGAGAACCTAAAGGTGATGTTAACAGGCAATCGCTTAACCTACACCAATGTGCTATCATTGGTAACAAGTTCATGAGAAAACTTCAAGACGGCGATCCTGAAGCTCGCAGAAAATGGGGTAAACTGTTACAAAAGCGTAAAGCAACTGGTGAGCCTTATATTATGTATAAAGGAAATGTAAATAATCAAAATCCTGAGGCATACAAAAAGAACGGGTTAAAAGTTTATATGACTAACATCTGCTCTGAAATTGTACTCCATACAGATGAATCGCACTCATTCGTTTGCTGTTTAAGTTCTCTTAACCTTGCAAAATATGATGAGTGGCGAGACACTGATTTAATATACACTGCTACTGTTTTTCTAGACGGAGTACTTGATGAATTTATTCAAAGAGCAAAAGGACTTAGAGGATTTGAAAACTCTGTTCGTTCTGCAGAAAAAGGAAGAGCACTTGGATTAGGTGTTCTTGGTTGGCATACATACCTACAACAAAAAGGTATTCCGTTTGAAGGTTTACAAGCTCAATTTGAAACTCGTAAGATATTCTCACAAATGAAGATTGAGTCTGAACGAGCTAGTAGAGATTTAGCAAGTGAGTTTGGCGAACCACTTTGGTGCCGTGATACTGGGTTTAGAAATACTCACTTAAGAGCAGTTGCTCCAACGGTATCAAATTCTAAATTAAGTGGTAACGTTTCTTCCGGTATTGAACCTTGGGCTGCTAATGTATTTACTGAGCAAACTTCTAAAGGAACCTTTATTCGTAAGAATACTGAATTGGAAAAAGTATTAAGAAAAGTTGGTAAAAACAACAAAGAAGTGTGGGATCAAATTTTAGCAGATGGAGGTTCTGTTCAAGGTCTTGTTTTTCTTGATGAATGGTGTTTCCTAGATGGTAAACTTGTTGAATGCTCAACAATTACAGACGATATACAAAAACAAAAATGTAACGCTGTAAAAGATGTATTTCGTACATTTAAAGAAATTAACCAGCTTGACTTGGTTAAACAAGCAGGTGTTCGTCAGCAATACATTGATCAATCAGTTTCTTTAAACCTTGCGTTTCCTTCATCTGCTGAGCCTCGATGGGTTAATGCAGTTCACATGGAAGCTTGGAAACAAGGTGTTAAAACGTTATATTACACTAGAACCGAATCCGTTTTACGCGGTGACATTGCAGCTCGTGCAACGGATCCTGACTGCGTAAGCTGTGAAGGTTGATAAAGATAAAATATATGGCAATTAAGATAACTGCGGATGGAATTGTAAGAACGGTAAAACCAGCTCTTCAACAGTTTAGTCTTAACGAACTAAATGATCATGTTGATGGCTGGATTGAGCCACTTAAGATTGGACCAATTTGGATAATGTACAGAGAAGAGGCAAAAGAAAATGGAGAGCCGCTAAATCAGATTGCATCACTTTTCTTTGATGTTGCTATGCACGGAACTGTTATTGTAGTCCCTCCACAGCAAATGCCACCTGAGTGGGAATTAATGGAAAATGCTGATTATCGTTATTCTTCTGATCAGGTAGACTCTGGGTTCTTATCCGCATTACATCAAGCACTTGTCCTTAATAGATTTATTGATAAACCTACCGCTGAAGAGATTAATGATTTTATGAAAGAAGAATGGCAATATCAACCATCTGAAAACATAGAAGATGAAGATAAAGATTTTTTTAGAAAAATTTACAATATAATAATTGAACAAAATTTAAAGAAAGATGATACTGTTCTTTTTGAAGATGATAGCATTATAGTAAAAACTACAAGTAATGATGACCGCGTTAAAACAATACAGCAAATGATTGATTACTTTGTAGAAGAAGAGGAATATGAAAAATGTGCCAGGCTTTTAGAGGTAAAAGAAAAATTATCTTAAAAATTGTTAATAACTTTAGTTCACAATATTTGCTATTGTGGATTTATTTGGTTAATTTTGTATTATAAATTAATCAATCAAATATGAGTCAAAGATTCGAATTAGAACAACTTTATTTTCAAGCCAAAGAGGCTTACTATACTGGAGAACCTTTAATGAACGATGATGAATTTGATAAACTTGAACAAGAGCTAATCACTATGGGTTCTGACGCTCCGTATATTGTTGGTGCAGATGATCGTAAAGCAATAGGAGGATTTTGGTGGACGTCAAATACGCAGAATGGGAAAAACATAGGGATAGAACTTACACATGAATATGTATGGAGGGATGGATATTTGCTTCCTGGCGATTGCGCTGCAGTTCGTTGTGTTAAAAATGATGACGAAGATTAAATAATATGACATACTACTGTGATGATAGCCGTCATCTAATATGCGTTCCATATTCAATTGATAACCTACATATGATGGCTAATGACTTAAATATAAAGCGATGCTGGTTTCATAAATCTCATTATGATATCCCAAAGAAACGAATTGCAGAAATTCAATCTAAATGCGAAGTTATATCATCTAGAGAAATTCTAGACATTATAAAAAATTGTTAATAACTTTATAAAAATAAAATTTATTTATAGTGCTTAACTAATATAAAATGGTTAAATTTAACTATAATTAAAAATACAAATAATATGAACAAAAGATTTGAACTTGAACAAACTTATTTTTCCGCTAAGGAATCTTATTACACTGGTGAACCAATCATGTCTGATGATGAGTTTGACGCACTTGAAAAGGAATTAATAGGTTTGGGTTCAACTACTCCATATATCGTAGGCGCTGATGATCGTAAAGCAAAATACTCACACCCTTCTCCTATGTTATCTCTTGCTAAATATCAAGCAAGTTTATCAGGAGTTGCTCCCACAGAATCCGCTACAAACTGGATGAAAAAATTTGGTGCTACTTCTTTTGAGGTTACACCTAAATATGATGGTAATGCTGCTAACGTAATTTACCAAGATGGCAAATTACTTCAGGTATTAACTCGCGGAAACGGTGCCAAAGGTCGTGATATCACTGAAAAGGTAAAACATAACATGCCCGAAAGGATTGGTCTTCAAGGCACTGTTGAGATTCGTGGTGAAGTAGTTATCAAGATATCTACCTTTAATGAAAAGTATTCTCATTTTAAGAATCCAAGAAACTATGTTGCTGGCGTTCTAAATCGTGATGATAACTCTACCGAAACTCTACATAATCTTGACTTTATACCTCTTGAGGTTAGGCAACGTTTAAACGATGAAATCTATTATATTGCTCCAAGAGTACCAGGTTTCAAACATACACCACATATTTTTTATATAGGTCAAAAAAACTTTGAGGTTGCATATCAAGATATGGTTAAATTCAGAACTACTAGTGAATATCAACTTGACGGTTTTGTAATTAAAGCGCCTGAAGGATTACGGCCAATCTGGGGAGAAAATTCACACGATCCTAACTGGGCAATCGCAATTAAATTTCCGCCAAAAGAAGCAATTACCAAAATTAAATCTATTTCTTGGCAATATGGCAAAACCGGAGAATTAACACCGGTTGCCGTAATGGAACCTATTGATCTTGACGGTTCTACTGTATCACGAGCAGCTCTTTTTAACTTAGGCTATCTTAAAGAAAAAAGAGCTTACCCTGGAGCAATCGTTGCTATTGCAAAATCAGGTGATATTATTCCACAAATTACAAGATTGGTTACTCCTGGCAATGAAACCGAATTTCAATATCCAACGGATTGTAAATGTGGTTCTCCGCTAAAAGTAGAAGGGATTCACCTTATCTGTAGTAATTTTAACTGTGATATGAAAGCGTGGCATAAGTTTAACATGGGAGTTGCTTTTTTGGAAATTGACGGTGTTGGTTATTCTCTTGCTAAACAACTGTGGAATGCTGGTTTCAAGAATCCTTTGGAGTTACTTGACCCCACCAAAATGAATAAAGAAAGATTAATCCAATCTGGAGAGTTTAAAGCTGGGAAAACTTTGGATAACATCTTTAAAGAATTAGAAAAAACCAAGGAACTCCGCCCTGTGGATATCGTTATGCTTATGGGTATCGACGGTATGGGTTACACAACTGCTAAACAAATTGGAAATTACATATCAGGTTTACCACATAGTTTCTCCGGATTACAGAAAGATGTAATCGCAGGATTCGAAGAAGGTGGCGCTAAAAGAGAGAAATATAATTCTTTGGTTGAGAGCGTTTTACCTTATATTAAAATCGTAATGCCTGAAAAGATTTCTGAAGATTCTATTCCATATGAAATCACAGGTTCGCCAAAAGCATTTGGCTACAAAACCAAGGATGAGTTTATTAAAGCAGCAAAGGAAAAAGGATATCACCATTCGGGTTTATCAGGCGCTAAGGTTTTATTCGTTGATGATTTAAGTACAGTAAGTAATAAAATGAAATCAGCGCAAAGCAAAGGTATTAAAATAATGTTATACTCGGATATTTAAAGATAAGACTGGGGTTATCTAAGACCCATCCAAGAACTTTATATCAATCTGTTATATAATCTATACAAATAAAACTATAAGTCATCTAAAGTAAACTAATGGCAAAAGCAACAACTAATAAAGAAATTGTAGCATTAACAGATTTTGAGCACGTACTACACAGACCAACTATGTACATCGGTTCGGTTGAGAAATCTGAAGAAAAAGTTCAAATTGTAGAAAACAAAAAACTTGTAGAAAAACCCAAGGTAATATCTGTTGGCTTCTATAAGATGTTAAATGAAATTGTTGATAACGCATTTGATGAGGCAAAACGCATGAAAGGGGCAATGCCTAAAGTTATCGTAAAAATCAATTCCAAAACAAATGAGGTAACTGTAACCGATACGGGTGGTGGTTTTCATAACGCGGAAAAAGAAAATAAGAAAACCGGAGCTAGTAATGTTGAGACAGCAATGTCAATGTTAAGAGCTGGTTCCAACTTCTATAATGAAAGTTCTAACGATTCTTTAATTGGAACCAATGGGGTTGGTGCGGCTTTGGTAAACATGCTATCCGATAAGTTTTCAGTTCATACCGTAAACAGTGAAGTTGAGTTTAGTGTTGAGTGGGATAAGTTCGTTAAGAAAGATGAAAAGCTTAAACCTGTAGGTCGAGCAAAGACTGGTACTACTGTAACATACATTCCACGTAAAGATATCTTTAAAGGCTGTACTTGGGATAAAGAATACTTACATACACTATTCATATTTAGAGAGTTCTTAAAGAACCAAGATCCAATAATTAGCAATCTTAAAATTGAGTTTTACTTTGATGATGTATTACTTGACTTAAACATTCCGTTCTTACCAGACAACGCAATTACATTAAAAGGTAAACTTGGTATGTTTGTGATATGGGACAAGTATGAAAACGCTACAAGTGCATCATTTATTAACGGTGCTATCTGTACAGGTATTCATCAAAAGATCTTTACTGACTGGGTAAATGATATCTTTGAGTACAATCTTGCTCATCACTTTTACGAAACGTTGCTCATACTAAACATGCCACCTAAACTTGTTAGGTTTGGTGATCAAAATAAAACTAAGTATGCAGTAGGTCGCTGGGAGATTCAGCAAATGTTGGAAAAAGATTTCTTCAAGAAGCTACGTCCTTCTATTCTGAAATCAGAGTTTTATGAAATTGTTAAGAAAAAGATTGATGAAAGAAATCTTAAACAAGATCTTAACACTCTTAAAGCTAAAAAGAAAGCAAACGCCAAGAAAATTTCTGATAAGTATTTTCCACCGTCTTCAAGTAAAGGAACACTTTTTATTGTGGAAGGTAGTTCAGCTATGGGTTCAATCTTACAAAAAAGAGATCCTCGAGTAGATGCTGTGTATTCACTTAAAGGTAAAATCAAAAATGCAAGAAGTATTTCTGACTTATCGTCAAATAACGAAATCATTGACTTGATGAATATCTTGAATCTTGAACCACGAGACGGTAGTAAATGTGCATTTGCTAATGTTGCTATTGCTACTGACTGGGATCCTGATGGAATTGGTCACATTGCTTCGTTGGTTATTAACCTTTTCTATAAGTGGTTCCCACAAGTAATTGAACAAAATAAACTTAATATACTTATTACACCGTTGGTTTCTGCTGAGGTTGGCAATAAACGCAAGTACTTTTACTCAATGACTGAATGGACTGACTTTGAGAAAAGCAAAACTGCGTATAAAAATGTTCGTTACCTTAAAGGATTAGGTTCATTAAGTATTGAAGATTGGCAAATGGTTATGGCAGAAAGAAAACTATTCAGAATACGTCAAGACCGTTTTGCTGCTAAATACATTGACATTGCATTTGGAAATAACGCTACAAAACGTAAGCGCTGGCTCGAGGGTTCTATCTAAAGATATATACGTCAAAATACCGAATTTTATCCACATTCTTTATGAAAGACTATAAAAGTTGGCTAACTGAGGCTGCAGTACAAAATGTGATAGATTACACTACGCCTACTTCATTAGAAATGAAAATGGGTAATGTAATTACTCCGCTAGATCCTAACTCTGAAAATTGGTTTGGCGAAATTGCCCGCATGAAAGAATATGAAGGAATTGCTTCACAGATTAAAAAAGCTCTTAAAGATGAAGATGATACTCTAATACGTAAACTTATTAGTCAAACCAAAGACATGCCTTTGTTTAGAAATGAACAAACTACTATCTGGAAGAAATCACAAATAGATGGTCTTGAAGATTTTCGCTCAGATGCAGAATTTCGTAGATGGATAGCGGGATATATAATCAATAAGATAAACCTGTTTAAAGACTGGGTTAACAATAAAACTTAAATATAAAATGGAAAAAGAACTTTTATCAAACGTCCTTCAAATATCAGGACAGCTTAAAGTATTACACTGGCAAACTACTTCATATGCAGAACATAATGCGTTTGAAAGAATTTATGATTCTCTTGGTGATTTGTTTGATAAACTAATTGAAGTTTATAGCGGTAAATATGAAAGACCTAAATTTGGTGGTGTTAAAGATCTTTCTTTTGCTGATTATGATAGCATTAAAGTAGATGCTTTCATTACTGCTGCTGAAGAATTTTTTGTAGATGCTTTTATGGCAGAACAAGATTCTGAACTTGCTAACATTAAAGACGAAATTGTTGCTGAGTTACAACAACTTAAGTATTTACTTACTTTAAAATAATATTACCGCAATGAAACACATACAAACATTCGAAAACTATATAATTAGTCTTAATGAAGCTGACACTTTTAAAGAAGGTGATTTTGTTAAGTGGATAACACCACAAACTGGAACACAAATTTCTTTTGGTATAGTTACAAAAGTGTACAGCAACTCTTTTGACGCAAAGACGATAGCTACCGGAGGAAAAGGAGATGAGCAGCCAAACAGAGGCTTGTCTATTGGCTTGGGTGGACCAGTTCTTTGGAACCCTCGAATAACCGCTAAGAAACTTAAACAAGATATTGAAGATCTTGGCGGATCTACAAACATGGCGGATAAGATTAAATTTGACAAGGCATCAATTTGGAATATTAATGAAAGCCAAGTAAATGAATCTAATGCAACACTTGGTACTAAAGCAAAACAATTTGCTAACGCTGTTAAAGGATTAGTTGACACTTTCATCGAAGCTGAAAAGAAAGAAGAAGACAAATTACCAGATGAATATACAGCAGCGCTTAAAACATTAGGTATTAACAAGCAAGACGCTGCTATATGTTTTTTTGACTCAGTAGGTGATGCTGATGACGTACTTGACGCTGCAAAGAAAGCTGGTATCAAATACGCAGAAGTTAATGATAGTGAAACCGGTTCTGGAGCAATTGTATTTTCAACAAAACAATAATATTATGAAACACATACAACTTTTTGAACACTTTGCTGAAAACATCGTTGAAGGTGTAAACTTTAATGGTTCTAAAGATGCTGATCTTGAAGATGTAGGCGCAGCTATCTCTAAAGAGAGAGACGCCGATGAAGCAGAATTAGTAAAAATAGGTAAAGAAGCTCTTAAAGCAGCAAAGCCAGTTTCTTTAACGGGCAAAATTAAAGAAGATGCTCCAAAGTTAATTAAGTATCTTGTAGATGCTTTTAAAAGAGCAGACATTGAACTTGATGATAAGAATGTATACATCACAAGTTCTCCAGGCATTGGTTGGGATAATGTAATAGAAATCCCAGTTGCAAAACAGGAAGGCTTTTATTTTTCAACTGTTCTTGATTACTATGATCTTGCTGAAAGTGGAAACGGAAAAATAATTATACCTGGCGCCTTTATAGAAGAAGCTAGCGGACAACTTGATTATGCAGTAGATGATATCAATAATAATGGTCAAATCGTTAAAGTGGCTACGGGGTTTAAGAAATACCTTGAAACTTTAAATAGTGAAAAAAATGATCTCAGATCAAAATAAATAAAAACAAAATAAACAAAGCACAATGAAACATTTGAAAACATTTGAGGCTTTCGTAAATGAAGATCTTGTTAAAAAAGCAGCTGATGCTGAGGAAACAAAAGAGATCCCATCTGACGAAGGTTCTGGCAAAGACAAGAACGACGAAAAAGAGCCTGAAACTCCAGAAGGAGAAAAGAAAGCTGAAGAAACTGCTGCTGATGTTCAAGCATCTGCTGAAGATAAAGCTGAAGGCG
>Ga0164292_10002464_pt1 | contig 15093 bp, 12 predicted proteins | sample GEODES117metaG_FD_111486 | JGI IMG/M metagenome (GOLD analysis project Ga0164292, IMG submission 111486) | Eutrophic lake water microbial communities from Lake Mendota, Wisconsin, USA - GEODES117 metaG | ecosystem: Environmental > Aquatic > Freshwater > Lake | place: USA: Lake Mendota... | reverse complement strand
CGAATTTTGAGCAGTCTGAGCCTATCGTTAACGGAATCGGCAGGTCCGCTGGTAGGGGTTAGGTAATCTCTGCCGAATTTGACGGTTTTTCCGTGAATGGCAGGTCCCAGGCGGTTCGGCCAAGAGGCGGTTTACCATGACCTTGAGATTCTTCCGCTGGGAGCACTGTTGTTTCCCGGGATCTACATGGAAAGAGGCCCGTGAAACCGGCCGACCGAGGCTTCCAAAACGCGTGATGTGCCGCACCGCTCACGGCCATTCACTCAGCTGTCGGGGAAGGGATTGTGCAGGGTGGGTTTGGGAAAACCCCGGTAAATGCGCTGTTCGCTCGTTCGGGGCCCAAAAAACAATTGCTTTTTGACCTGCTCTGTTTAAAACAGAATAAGGGCGAAAACCGCATTCCAGCGGGAAAACTCGCGCCCCTTCATGCCAGCACTCATGGACGGAAGTGGAGTGCATTGGCCGCCTTTTTAAATCCCCTCTTCCAATCGACCCGTTTGATAACTCGGTAGCCGCAAATGAAAAAGTTTTTCTACGAACTGACCAAGAAGTTCCTCAACCAGCCGGAACTGACTGTTCGAGCCACCAGCCGTCCACGCGGAGAACTTGAGTTTCAGCGTTTGGAAAGTCGCTCGCTCTTGGCCGGAATCAATTTCAACAGCGGAATTGTGACGGTTGAGGGAACCGAGAATGCAGACAACATCTCAGCCGTGGTCGACGGCACCAACATCAAGTTTACGTTGAATGCCACCAGTCAGTCGTTCGCAGCCAACACGGTGCTGCTGATCAACCTGTTTGGGTTGGGTGGAGACGACACCCTCGACAACAATACTGACAAGCCTTCAATCATGCGGGGTGGCTTGGGCAATGACACGATGTACGGCGGCAGCGTAGCCGACCGCATGGAAGGCGGAGACGGTAACGACGAATTGCGCGGACGGAATGGAGCCGACGATATTCTGGGCGAAGTTGGAAATGACGCGCTCTACGGTGGCGAAGGCGACGACTTGCTGACCGGCGGTGACGGCAATGATTCCATGTACGGGGAGAATGGCGAAGACACGCTGACTGGCGAAGCCGGGAATGACTACGGGTCAGGCGGGCTGGGTAACGACCGGGTTTATGGCGACGCCGGTGATGATGAACTGCATGGCAATGAAGGAATCGATCAACTCTGGGGACACGGCGGCGCCGACACGATTTATGGCGGTGCCCAAGGTGACATTATTTATGGTGGTGCCGCGGCCGATGTGATTTACGGTGACGAGGGGGACGACCTGGTTTACGGCGGGTCGCAGAATGACCGCGTTTTCGGCGGAGCTGGCAACGACGAGATTTGGGGCGAAGATGGCAATGACGGTCTGTACGGCGATGCCGACGAGGACCGGATTTACGGAGGCATCGGTAACGACAAGATCGTGGGCGGGTCGGAAAACGACACGATTTTTGGAGCCGAGGGCAATGACAACATCGAAGGCGGCGACGGAGACGACAAGATTTACGCCGGCTTGGACAACGATCGAATCATGGCTGGCGCCGGAATGGACTTGGTCATTGGCGATGCCGGCAATGATGTGATTTTTGGCGGTACCGGAAACGATACGCTGTATGGCGGTGACGGCATCGATCAAATTTTGGGTGAAGGCGACAACGATGTCCTCACCGGCGACAACGGAGACGACATTCTTGATGGTGGTACCGGAGACGATGCAGTCTTCGGCGGCAACGGAGCCGACTCCATCTATCTCGGCGCCGGGGATGACTTCGGAGCGGGGCATGGCGGTGATGACACGATTTTTGGCGGTACGGGCAAGGACTCGATTTATGGTGCTACCGGCCTGAACAAGATCTACGGCGAAGACGGCGATGATTACATCGTCACTGAAGGCGATATCGACCAGATTTGGGGCGGCACTGGCAAGGACGGAATTTTCTCAGGTGCTGGCGATGATTACGTAGACGCGGGTGACGGCGACGACTATGTCTACCTCAACTCGGGCAACGACAAGGTTTATGCTGGCGCCGGCAACGACGTGATTTATGGCCAGGATGGTGATGATTACGTTTATGGCCAAGATGGCGATGACATTGTCTATGGTGGCGCTGGGGACGACGTGATCTCCGGCGGATTGGGCTACGACGTGCTTTACGGGCACGGTGGCAAAGACGGTTTGATTGGTGGTCCTGGCATTCCGGACTTCCTTGTCGGTGGCGGCAACGATGACCGTTTCCTCGTCTTCGCCAATGACACGATTTCCGACTTCCAGCCTCAGGATGCCAAGTTGCTATTCCGCAACAACCTGAACCTCTGGACCAGCGAAGAGATGGATGCGGTTGATGTCGGCTTGCGGACGATGCACTTCCGTACCAACAACACCCGACTGCTGAAGGATTCCCTGGGCTACGACCCGATCATCATGGAAAAGGTTAATACGCTGCCCAATTCAGGTTCTACCCGCAATATCCTGAATGAATACGTAACCAATCAGTTCAATCCCGGGACGGGACAGTTTGACAAGCTGGTCCGCTACGAGCGGATTATCCAGTACTCCGACTGGAACGAATTGGATGTCGCTGCCAACAAGGTACGCGAGACCCGTACCTATTTCGAATTTGGCCACAACTGGGACTCAACCGAGGAAATCAAGGCTGTCGTCTTGGCCCAGCAATATCTCTGGACTCAATTCCTCCAGGAAAGCAATTGGACTCAAGAGAACCCGAACGATCCATTGAACTACTGGATCTCCGGTGACAATCAGTGGTGGTATCGTCTTGATTCCAAGTTTGCGAGCACGTTCGATTACAGGAACGCTTACAACGACTGGTCCAGCATCTGGGAAGTCGCATTGGATGAGAGTTTGGCATCGGAGCGGAGCCGTTTGGTTCTCAAACTGAACCATGTCAACCGCCTGTTTACTTCTTTGTCAGCATTCTAAGTGCTGAGGGCCCGCCCGGTTCCCTTGCTTAGGGGCCGGGCCTTGCCTGAAATTTCGCCAAATCAAGTTTCGGCGTCGGTCGCATTGGACGGTTGAGAACTCATCCGTGCCCGTTCCTCCGCCGGAAGTTATCTTTGGCTCAGAATTTCCAGCCGTGCTTCTAGTCCCGATGGGCACAGGCCAGCGGCGCGAGCCCGTTTGTCCAACTCATTCAACGCCTTGTGCCCGACCTCGCCCAAGTCGATCGTCCATTCATTGACATACAGATCGACATGTTGCCAGATAACGGACTCATCGAGCTCCTGGGCAAACCGTTGCATGGTGGAGAGGGTTTCCTCGCGGTGGGCGAGACCATAGAGCAGGCTGTTTTGAATCACGGTCTGAACTGTCTGTAAAACTTTAGGCTCCAGTTCTCGAGATGCAATGATTCCGCCCAGCGGCAAGGGCGAGCCAGTTGTCTGTTCCCAACGAGTTCCCAAGTCCTCGACGAGGTGTAATCCCTGTTGTTGCCAGGTGAATCGTCCCTCGTGAATGCAAACACCGTAGTCCGCCGTTCCAGTGGAAAGCCGAGGCATGATTTCGGAAAACTCAACCTGCTCAACCTGTCCACATTTGGGATAAAAGAGTTGGAACAGCAGGTGGGCAGTTGTGTCCTTACCGGGGCAGAGGGTCAACGATTGAGGCATTCCTGGAACGGGCCGCGTGTCCGACCGACTGGCAAGGAGTAGTGGCCCAACTCCAAATCCGAGGGCGGATCCACTCGGGAGCACGAGATAGCGATCAGCCAATTGCAGAGCAGCAAAAAAGCTCGCTTTGGCGACGTCAAAACTCCCGGCCTGCAATCGCAAATTCAGTTGTTGGATGTCTAGTAGCTCGATTTGGAATTCGAGTCCTCCCCAGTCGACCTTTCTTTCGAGGAGTGCATGAAAGGCAAACGTGTCGTTGGGGCAAGTCGAAATGCCGAGCCGAATGGTTGCAGTCATCTCAGTTGCTCCGGAGAGGGGCGGATACATCATTCAGCATTTTCAGAAGCAATTGGGCCACTGCAGAGAGGGCCGGAGCAATTTGCCAGTGAGCCTTGTTGCGGTCGCCCGCCTGATTGGAGATGCCGCGGACCATGCTGAGCGAAACGGGGACATTCAGCTGGGATTGATGATCGAGACAAGCCAATGCAACACCGAAACACTCCATTTCCTCGACGACCGCCGTGGGGAAATGCGTCTGCCGGAGCTCGCAGTCTCGGCTGCTGCACGAGGCCGCGGTGCAAGTCAGGGCCAAACCCGCGTTTTGCCGTTCCGGAATCCGAGGGTCTTGGAATAGCGGCAGGACTTCCCCCGGGAAGTCGCTGTTGGCGTTGGCCGGCAACTGCGTCCAGCCGATTTCACTGGCCGGTCGAAATTCCGGACCACTTCCAATACCGATCCCCCAACAGCCAACTTGCCCCAACTGCCATGCCGAGCCGATTGGCAGTGTGGTGTCATAGCTCCCCGCGATTCCGGCCAACAAGATGTGACGAACTTGCCTCGAACTGAGCAAGCGGGCTGTGCTGGCCGCGGCGGCAATCGGCCCGAATCCGCAAAGTTCAACTTCAATCCCCTTTCCGGTCAACGCCTCGCGCAGACTGGGAAACGAGAGCAGGTGATCGCGCTCCATGCTGGTTGGAATCAAAATCAAGTCGGGAGCAGGCATGGAGTGATTTTCAATGTGTGTTTTCAACGAAAGGCAAATCGGCCAGAAATCAGCAAGGCAAAAACAAGCTTACCTGTCGGCAGAACCGGAGGAAGTCGGCTCGGGCTCACCAGCTGGCAGCAAATGTGTCAATAATTCCCCAATTCGCTGCCAGCGTTGTCCTTCGCGGAAACAGGCGAACGACAGCAGCCCCGCCAGAATTGCCATTGCCAAGCACCAGACGGTGGCTCGCTTTGTTTCTGAGAAGGGAAAGTCCAGTGCGGACAGCCAGGCCGAATCGGGCTCGGCCAAAGCAAACAGGCTGGCAGTGAAGCCATAAGCTGAAGCGATCGCGAGCAAGCTTCCGGCCACCGCTTTGAGGGTGCCCCAATCGGGGATTTGAATCAGCAACAAACCGACCAACAGAGGCAGGCCCGCCAGTACCAAGTTGGCAGGCAGCCAAAACGGGAGGTTGGTGGCCGAAAAATCGGTCAGCCAGTACCGCCATGCCAGCCAGCCGGGTGTCAGGCTGAACAAACTCCAGATTCCGATTGCGGTTCCCAGAAAGCGGCAGACTTTTTGCTGCAATTGGAGGCTGTGGATAGCCCGTCCCGCCAAGGGCGAGCCAGTTCCTCGGTTGCGAGCGGCAATTTTTGGAGAGACGCTTCCAGCTGAAGTTTCGACTTGAATCGAAATCGGTTCGGACGAAGTTGCAGCGTCGACGTTCGCCTGAGGCGACCATTTGAAGTTAGAGGACTGCACCGCCAACTTGTCGGCTGGAAGCGATCGAGCCGGCCTCCGCACTTGGCCACAGAGGGGGCAGCGAATAGAACCGGTCGCGGCAACCGAAGCAAGGGCTGGCGAGTGTACGCAACGGCAGGTCGCTTGGTCGGACATCAGCTCGATCCCTGGGACGCTTGGCGAATCAGCGGCTGCGAACAATCTGCAGCGAATCAGTGGTGCGTTGGCCCGGCATGCTTTTTGTGGGCAGACTCTTCCACCAGACAGGCTTCGAAGATGCAATCAATGTAGGCCAAAACGGAATGGTCGGTGAGTTGATCGATTCGGAATTGACGCAGGCCATGCAGGAATCCCCGAGCCCGGTCAGCGATTCGCCGCCATCCGGTGACCGGGCGAATCTTACCATGTCGGTCGAGGTAAAGCTCGATTCCCGAGTGCGTGTAGCCCAGCAGCATGGGCGGTACGCGGGCAACGATGTCGTTGTTGTTGACCCAGCGATAATGTTTCAGCCGTGGATACTCGACGTACTGGCGATTGCCAATCCGGGGACTCCCGAAAGTGTAGACTTCCTCCGGCTCGGAATTGATGGGCGAAACAAGGCAGCGCGCCGCACAGATTTGGGCCATGGCGCCACCCAACGAATGTCCGCAGAACCACAGCGGCAAGTCGTTGACCTCCAGTTCCTTTTCGAGGTGTGGCCAGAGCCGATCACATTCAGTCTTGAATCCCCGATGGACGCGGCCAACTGTTTCCGCGACGGCAGTCAAGGCATTGGCGTCAGCCTTGATATCGTTCCACTCGTGAGGCTCGGTGCCGCGACAAACGACGACGCTGTCATGGGGAGATTGAAACCAGTAGGCTTGAGCCCCGTTGCTGTTGAAGAACTTGCCTTTGACGAAGCCGAGTTTGCCGGCAGCGACATTGCATTCCTTGACGGAGAGATAGGAAATCATCGCCACTTCGGCCAGCAGTAGACTCCGCTCGAGCATGGACAATTCTTGCATGGGCCGATTGGCCGATGACTTAAAGCGAAACTGGTCCGCTTCTTTGTTGGCGAGTCGTTCGTTTGGACGTTGAACCGGAGGAATGGGGGAAGACATCGTTTTGCACGGGTGCGGCGGACAGCACGTAAAAAGGGCAGGAAAACTCGAATCGAGTCGGGATTTTAACTTAGTCGTCCTTCCAGCTAAAGTGACGGAGGGTCCCGTGGGCTGTGCCAAAAGTTCTGAAAACCAATTTCTCCTGTTCGCTGCTATTTGGTCAGAAACTCAATCGCTTGATTCCAGTCCGCGGGAGGACGACCGCGGTGTTGGCGAATGTATTGCAGCGGTACGTCGACTACCCGGTCGCTTGTGGAAAGAGCTTTCCAGGCTATTTCGGCTCGTTCCCAATCTCCGGCCTCGAACTGTTTTAAAGCTTCTTCATATTGGCTCAATTGCATGGGGTTGAGCGATTCAGGCCGAGAGTCGAGGCTCGACAACTGGAACAACGGTACAGGCCGCGCGAGACCGGCCGGAAGAACGCGGACAATTCGCCGCGTAGTAGCGTTCAGGGCTGGTAAAAAAGGTTCGAGCGCCATAGCAGTGGCTTCATCCAGCAACACCGGGACGCGAAAGGCTCGCGTCAGGCCCTCGAACCGGGAAGCCAAATTGACGACCGGACCGAAGGCCGTCACCTTGACTTGATCGCTGGTGCCGATTTTCCCGGCGACCGCAATCCCGGAAGCTATCCCCATTCCAATCAGGAATTGGTCACGAGGCCGCCCCAGAGTTTCGTTCCAGCTGGCGGTCAACTCGGCCACAGCCAAGGCCGTTTCGGCTGCTCGCAGGGCCGCGTCGGGCTGTTCCAAGGGCCAGCCCCAAAAACCCATCACCGCGTCGCCATGGAAATCGCCAACGACGCCTCGTCGATCGAGAATCTGCGAGGTGACGATCCCCAGCAGGCGGCTGACCTGATCGAGCAAGTGCAGCAGGTCCGCGGACATTTCTTCACTGGTGGCCGAGAAGCCCCGCAGGTCACAAAACAGAACTGTGACTCGCGATTCGCGAGGCTCCAGAACGCGGTCGATATCCTTGCCGGAAATGGCTTCGAGCACAATCGGCGAAAAGAAGCTGCGGAGGCTTGCTTGCCGCTGTTGGAGCTGCGACAGCTCGCGCAGGTTTGAGTACGTCGTACCGACGAGTTCCGCGAACTTCATGTCGTCCTGCAGCAATTCTTCGTCCAGCCCAAACTCGGGGCTCGATGATTTCCCCGAGACGTAGATGGCCTGCCCGCGGCAACTGTTTCCGGCAAGCGGACAGACAAACGCCCAATCGGCGTTCTGCTGCAGCGTGTATTGAGACGTGCTGGCAACCGTGGGGCCCCAAAAGTGGAGCACGGTCTTGCCGGATTCGAGCGAGCGGCGGATGAGTGATTCGCTGGGCTGGAAATCATGCTCCAACAACTCGCGGGACTCCCAATGGAGCACGGAGATCGAGGTCGGCGCAGTTGAATCGTCCCCGTTCGGCTGGCAAGCTACCAGCCCCACCGTTTGGGCCCGCGAAACTCCGGCCAAGAGAAACCGGGTCAGCCCGTCATAAAGCTGTTGCTCACTGGCCGCTTCGCTGATCAGCGCTGGCAAGCGGCTGAGCAGGGCCAGTCTCTGTTTGGTATCGCGATAACCAAGTTCGCGGAGAAATTGGTTGGAAAATGCCCGTTCATGCAGGGGAGCCGGAACCTCCAGAGTCGCCGCGGCCTGCCGCGGGAGAAACGTGAACAGCGTCTGGCCGATCACAAAGCGCTGGTTGGGACGCAGTTCGAACTCTCGCTGCTCCTTGCCCTGAAAAAGAATCGGATTCCGGGCCTCGGGCAACTGCTCGACCTGCAAACGCTCACCGCAGAGCTGAACTCGGGCATGATGTCGAGAAATTTGAGCATCCCAACCGACCTCTAACTCCCTGCCGGCGCGGCCCAGTTCCAACGAAACACCTTCGGGCAGTTTCCTGCGCCAATGCTGATCGCGTTGAGGGCCTTCGGCCTGGAGTTCAAACATCAGTTCTACGGCAGCAAGCAAAAGGAATGTTCAAAGACAGGGAATGCGCAGAACGTGGTGCCATCGCTGGTCTTGGCTTTCTTCTCGACGCGGCGCCATTGTTCGGCTTAACCCCAGATTATACGATTGGGTTCGCAATCGGTGGGAATGGCCTTTCTATTTGACCGCAACTGGCTGGTACCATCACATGGCCGCTGTTGGTGGCAATTTGGTGAACGATGAACTTTTTTGCCCACTCACTCCCGTTTTTGGATGACCCTTGGGTTGTAGCGGGAGTTTGCCTGCCCGATTGGATGAGCGTTATCAATCGCCGGGTTCGCCTGCGTTCCCGTAAGGTCCAGCCGAGGGTTGACGATCCGGATGCAGCCACTGCCCGGGTTGCCCGGGGGATCGTCCAGCATCATGCGGACGACGAGTGGTTTCATGAAACTCCGGAATTCGCGTTATTGAATCTCGATTTTTCCGTCGAATTGCGACAACAGGTTCGTTTGGACGACAGCTTGCGCACGCGTTTTGTCGGGCATATCCTGATTGAAATGCTATTGGATGACTGGCTAAGCCAAAGCTACCCCGGAAAACTGGAAGAGTATTACGGGCTCCTTGAGCAGTTGCCTGGAGACCAGCTTGAGCGAATCGTTGCTGATTTGGCCGGGGTGAATCCAGCCGACGTTGAATTACCAGTGGAGCGGTTTTTGCCGCGGTTCCGCCGCGAGCGATTTCTCTTTGACTACCGCGACGATGAGCGATTGTTGTTTCGCCTCAACCAAGTGATGTCGCGAGTTCGGTTGAGTGAATTGCCCGCAGCCATGTTGGCCTGGTTTCCCAGTGCGCGAAAGCGGGTGAATAACTTGGCCCCGCAATTGCTTTCCGGATTCCGCTGGCCTCGGGTTATGGTGGCTTGAGCTGAGGAGTGATTGATGCAACGTCCTGAAACACGAGTCGGAAACGCCGCAGACGATAACTCGTCGGTGGACCTGCCGTTCCGCACCCTGCAAGCTGCCGTCCCCTACATGGACCCAGTGATGATGTTTCAGCGAGTTTGCCGTGGGGCGAACACGCTGTTGCTGGAGTCAGCCGAAATTGACTCCAAGCGGCACCTGCAGAGTTTTTTGCTGACCGCTGCGGCAGTTCGTTTTGTTTGTCGTGGACGCGAAGTCGTAGCCGAGGGCCTGACTGTCGGTGGACGTCGTTTGCTGGCAGCGCTCGCTGCGAATTTTCGGGCGGAACCGATGGCTGGCGTTGAACTGGCTGGCGAAGTAAATGCCGGAACCGATTCTGTCAGGCCAACTGTCCCGAAAGTCAACTCCCGCAGTGATGGCTCCGCAAAGGAAGCTGCGCGGCTGGTTTGGAGGTTTGGGGAGACGAGCAACGAGCAGGATGAGGACGCACGGTTGCTGGCTCCGTTTGTGTTTGAGCCGTTGCGCCGCATTCCACGGGCACTGAGAATGCCTGCCGGTGAGGAGGCCAGATTGTTTGTCGGCGGGATGCTCGCTTATGACTTGGTGGAGTTATTCGAGCCTTTGCCCGCTTTGACACATCCCGTCCTGGCATCATCTGCAGAATGCCCGGACTATGTGTTCTACGTGGCCGAACAGTTAGTCCATTTCGATCACGTGCGACAGACAGCGACCGCGACGCAGTTGGGGTTTGGCGAGGTGGCGCGCGAGGACCAGGGGCTGGACGAATTGTTGGCCCAGTTGTCCCGAACGCTGACTGAACCGGCAGCCGACGATTTGCCGGCGGTCAAGCCGGTGCTGGGCGAACCGGAAGTCGATTTGGGGGATGAACAATTTTGTCGAATTGTCGAGCGGTTGAAAGAGGAAGTGTTCCGAGGGGTCGTGTTTCAGTGCGTTCCCTCGCGGAGTTTTCGTTTGCCCTGTCCCTCGCCGCTACGGGCCTACCGCCGACTGCGAAAGACGAACCCCAGCCCCTACATGTTCTATCTTCAAGATGAGGATTTCATCTTGTTTGGGGCCTCGCCGGAGACTGCGGTCAAGTTTACGGCCATCGATCGGATGGTCGAGTTATGTCCGATTGCCGGAACACGGCCACGGGGCTTTAATCCCGACGGTCAAATCGACCTCGATTTGGATGGACGGATTGAATTAGAACTTCGAACGGACCAGAAGGAACTGGCCGAGCATTTGATGTTGGTAGATTTGGCGCGGAATGACTTAGCGCGGATTTGCGAGCCGGGGACGCGCCATGTCGCCCAGTTGCTGCGCGTCGACCGCTACAGTCACGTGATGCATTTGGTCAGCCGGGTGAAGGGCAAACTGAAGGCTGGCCTCGACGGCCTGCATGCCTATCAGGCCTGCATGAATATGGGCACCCTGACCGGAGCTCCGAAAGTCCAGGCGATGCAGTTGATTCGGCAATTGGAAGGACAACGACGGGGCAGTTACGGCGGAGCAGTCGGATACTTCAGCGGAAGCGGAGATTTCGAGACCTGCATTGTGATTCGCTCGGCTTTTGTGCAAGGCGGAGTGGCTCGGATCCAGGCCGGAGCGGGCGTGGTTCACGACTCCGACCCTCAGGCTGAGGCGAACGAGACACGCGGCAAGGCACAGGCAGTTGTGAATGCGGTCCGGCAGGCTCATCTGGAGGATCGCCCGACCGGACCCCAAGGAGCAACCAGCCGATGAGCCAAATTCTGCTGCTCGATAATTTTGATTCATTCACCTACAACCTCGTCGATCAGTTTCGGGCTGCCGGGCATCAAGTGGCCGTCTACCGCAATCAAGTCAGTGCGGCTTGGATGGTCGAGCAGTTGGCGGCTGCGGAGCAACCATTACTTGTTCTTTCACCGGGACCGGGGCATCCGCGGGAAGCGGGGTGCATGCCCGAGTTGCTTCGCCTTGCCCGAGGCCTTTACCCCATCATCGGAATCTGCCTTGGACATCAGGCTCTAATCGAGGACTACGGTGGAGTTGTCGGCAGTGCGGGGCAAGTGTTCCATGGCAAACCCTCGTTGATTGAACATATTGGCGAATGGATGTTTCAAGGCTTGCCCCAACCGCTGCAGGTGGGGCGTTATCATTCACTGGCAGGAACCCGGATCCCAGAGTCGCTGCGGATTACAGCGCGGATGAACGAGACGGTAATGGGCATTGCTCACGAGCAGGACCGCGTTTGCGGTTTCCAGTTTCATCCCGAGTCGATTTTGACGCCGCGCGGGATTCAGTTGCTTAATCAAACCGTCGCCTGGGCCTTGGCCAAGCCGGTTGCTGGTGGTGGCAAGCGATGAAATCACTCGATCGTGAGACCATGAACCGGCTGCTCTCGGGAAGTTCTCTCACCCGGGAGGAGGTTAAGGATTTATTTGGCAGATTGGTGCGAGGTGAACTGGACGAACTCCAGGCGGCTGCCATCGTGACGGCCTTGAAGGTCCGCGGCGAACGAACTACGGAGCTGGTTGGTGCTGCTGAGGCGCTGCTGGAGGCGGCGGTTGCGTTTCCCGGAGCGCCGGTCGAAGCGATCGATCTGGTTGGTACCGGGGGCGATGGCTTGAATACGTTAAACATTTCTACGTTGGCAGCAATTACGACAGCGGCGATCGGGGTGCCTGTCGCCAAACATGGGAACCGTTCGATCACCAGCCTTTCCGGCTCCTTTGATTTGTTGCAGCGGTTGGGTGTTGATTTACAAGCTGCCCCGGAGAAGTCGGCGCGTCAACTCCAGGAAGCTGGCTTGTGTTTCTTGCTCGCGCCGAATTACCACGTTGGTCTGCGGCATGCGGGGGAATTGCGTCGGCGGCTCAACGCACGCACCATTTTCAACTTGCTCGGACCACTGGTGAACCCGGCCCGACCACGTGCGATGCTATTGGGAGTCGCCATTCCCGAACTGCTTGACCCGATGGCTGAGTCGCTCCGGGGATTAGGGTGTCGAACGGCGGCTGTGGTTCATGGAAGTGGGCTGGATGAGCTGGCGGTGCATGGTCCTTCAGAAGTGCGGCTGCTGGAAAATGGTGTTTTGCGCAAGTTGGAACTTGGGCCGCAAGACTTCGGCTTGGAAGTGCACCCACTCTCCGCTTTGACCATCGACTCGGCAGATGCGGGACACGCGCGAGCGGAGCGGATCTTGTCCGGAGCCGGAAGCGTGGCTGAAAACTCGGCGATTGCGATCAACGCAGCGATGGCTGCTTGGGTGTTCCGGGGAGGAGGAGATTTGCCGCGGTGGGCAGAGGCTGCTTTGCAGGCACTGCGGGCGGGCAAGGTCGGGGAGAAATTGAAGCAGTTGAGGGAGCCGGGCCCAGCATGAGTACGATTCTCCAGCGAATTGTGTCCGACAAACGAGCCGCACTTGAGCGTTGGAAGGCCGAGTATCCAGCGGAAAAACTGCAGCGGTCCGTGGGGCGAAGTGACCGGGACTTCCGGGGCGCAGTTGCCCAGGCCCATCCGGCTTACATTTTTGAATGTAAACAGGCGTCGCCGTCGCAGGGATTGATTCGTGGGCAGTTTGACCTTGCCGCGATCGCCCAGGTTTATTCGCGCTATGCGACTTGCGTATCCGTATTAACCGAAGAGCAGCACTTCTCCGGACACATGGAGCACTTGCGCGCAGTGCGCGGAATGTTGCCGCAACCAGTGCTGAATAAGGATTTTTTCGTCGAGCCCTATCAGGTTTGGCTCGGCAGATGGTTCGGAGCGGACGCCATTCTGCTCATGTTGTCGGTAGTGGATGACGCGACTTGGCGTGAATTGGCCGGACTGGCGACCGAGCTGGGGATGGCTGTTTTGACTGAAGTGGCAAATGCGGATGAAATGGAGCGGGCGGGGCAACTCTCGGCACAGCTGATCGGGATTAACAACCGCGACTTGCATACCTTGCAAGTCGATTTGGAACGGACGCCACGATTGGCCAAGTTAGCTCCGGACGGGGCGTTGCTGATCAGCGAGTCAGGGTATGCGACCCGGGCCGACCTGCAGCGGAACCGAAAGTACGTTCAAGGATATCTGGTCGGAAGTTCATTGATGCGTCAGCCGGACTTGGACCAGGCAGTTCGCGATTTGATGCTGGTCGGGGCGGAGGATTGAACATGGCCATTGCGGAGGAAACATGGTGACACGACTGCCTGCTTATTTTGGAAGCTACGGCGGGCGCTTTGTGCCGGAGATTTTGATCCCGGCACTCGAGCAGCTGGAAGCTGCGTTTATCGACGCGCAGGCTGACCCGGCGTTTCGCAGCGAGTTTCAGCAGTTGTTGGAGGAGTATGCGGGACGGCCGACTCCGCTGACCGAATGCCGCAATTTGACTCGCGGGACCGCCAGCCGCTTGTTCTTGAAGCGCGAGGATTTGCTGCATGGTGGAGCCCACAAGACCAATCAGGTTCTGGGGCAGGGATTACTTGCCAAACGGATGGGCAAAACAGAAATCATTGCCGAGACGGGAGCCGGGCAGCATGGGGTCGCCTGTGCCTTGGCCTGCGCCCTGCTTGGGCTTAAGTGCCGGGTTTACATGGGAGCAAAGGACGTCGAACGGCAATCGCCCAACGTCTTTCGGATGAAGCTGTTGGGAGCAACCGTCATTCCGGTGACTAGCGGAAGTGCCACCCTGAAGGATGCCTGCAACGAGGCGCTTCGCGACTGGTCGGCGAGTTACGAGCGCGCCCATTACCTGCTCGGTACGGCAGCTGGGCCGCATCCGTATCCCACGCTGGTCAAAGAATTTCAACGCATGATTGGTGATGAGGCTCGGCGGCAGATAATCGTCCGTACAGGAAGGTTACCGGATGCAGTGATTGCCTGCGTCGGTGGGGGGTCGAATGCAATTGGCATGTTCACTGCCTTCATCGCCGACTCGAAGGTTGAGTTGATCGGAGTCGAAGCCGGAGGATTGGGATTGGATTCCGGTAAACACGGCGCAACGCTGCAGGCTGGTCGCCCAGGGATCTTTTTTGGAATGAAGTCGCGACTGATGCAGGATGGGGCGGGGCAGGTGGAAGAGTCGCATTCCCTGTCTGCAGGTTTGGATTTCCCCAGCGTCGGGCCGGAACATGCTTACTTGCAGGAGATCGGCAGAGCTCAATACGTGCCGGTAACCGACGAGGCCGCCGTAGCAGGCTTGGCGGAATTAGCGAGTAGTGAAGGGATCATTGCCGCCTTGGAATCAGCCCACGCGATTGCCTACGCCCTTGAGCGAATCCGGCGAGAACCGAACCGGAGCGAAACCTTGTTGGTTAACCTCTCGGGGCGGGGCGATAAGGATATCTTCACGGTCGATGGATATCTGCGTGAACAACGAGCCCGTCATGATTCCGGGGAGGCGGCACAATGAATCGTTACGAGAAGATGTTTGCCCGGCTCGCCGCGGAGCAGAGCGTGGCCTTTGTGCCCTTCACCGTTTTGGGCTTTCCCGACTTGGTGCGGAGTGAAGCGTGGATTGAGTCGATGATTGCGGCTGGGGCAGCCGGACTTGAGCTGGGGATTCCATTCTCGGATCCGTTGGCAGACGGGCCGACGATCCAGCGTGCCATGGCAGCCGCGTTGGAGGCCGGAGTTTCGCCGGACGATTGCCTGCAATTGGTCGGCCGTATTCGGCAAAGACACCCCGAGTTGACGATCGGACTTTTGCTCTATGCCAATTTGGTTTGGGCTCGGGGACCGGCGCGTTTTTTCGACGCCTGTGCCCAAAGCGGCGTCGACTCGGTATTGATTGCAGACGTTCCGCTTGACGAATCAGATGAGTTCCTGCAGAAGGCGCGCAAGGCTGGGG